>Ga0068876_10003515_pt1 | contig 11185 bp, 6 predicted proteins | sample NOAtaG_6_FD_66442 | JGI IMG/M metagenome (GOLD analysis project Ga0068876, IMG submission 66442) | Freshwater lake microbial communities from Lake Erie, under a cyanobacterial bloom - NOAA_Erie_Diel5S_2200h metaG | ecosystem: Environmental > Aquatic > Freshwater > Lake | place: USA: Ohio, Lake... | reverse complement strand
CTTGCCTCAGGCGCAATTACTTTCATAGAATTAGAATCAATATAGGTGGTGTGATAGATCGAATGTATCGCTAAATAGTTTTTAAAATCAAATGCATGCGGATTCTGTGGAGCATTTACTTCTTTATAAACGCTTTTAAAGAGAATTAAATTTCCGGGTTTAAGATCATTTGCCATTGCACATTTTTGAACATAGGCGATGGTATTTCCCTGGCAATCATAATAACCTGTGTCGTTTTTGATCTTTACTATTTTTAAATTCAGCTTAATTGAATTCGCCTTAGTAACCGGTATATCATCTATTTCGCCAACAGAAAAAACGGTATCCAATTTAGAGTGATTTGAAAAATATGCAGGATGATCTATCTTCCGCGAACCTTCAGTTAAATTCAACGCGAAAAAAAATAGAAAAAGATCGAGAACAAATAATAGTGAGAAATTAACTGATTCGCCCGTGATCTTTATAAATAGAAGCATGGAACTTAATGTAAAAAGACCTACTAACAAAACTAATGGCAAACTTGTTTCAGCAAGGTAAAGGCTGCATAGGATCCCCAATATAAAAGGTAAGAGAATTCTTACAAATGGTATTTTGTTAAGATCAAGCATCTAAATTCAAATTTTTGAATTTGCTACTAATTTAAAAAATAAACTAAATGATTGCTGCCGAAATTACTTACAAAAGCGCCTTCTCAGCTTCGGCAATAGTGCCTTTTTTGTTTCCTACAAAAACACTATTTCCGGCAATAATAACCGGACGACGTAAAAAAGTGCACTCTCCTAAAATAAGTTTTTTATACTCGCTTTCTGTGGCGGGTTTTACGGCTAGCGCCTTGTATTTTAATGCTACCCGGCTGAATAAGGCCTCATAGGAGCCGGCCAAGGCTTTCATTTCTTCTAATTGGTCCTTTGTGATGGGAACAGTTTTAATGTCTTGCAACTGAAAACCCTTTTCTTTCAATTTGAGTTGTTTGATGATGCGAGAACAGGTATCACATGAAGAGAGGTGGTAAACCTTATACATATAATTATTTCTTGAAATTAGAAGTGGTTAGAACATGAAGTCTTCTACCACTAAAGAAATACAATTTATCATTGGCAATGGTTCCATTATCTTCCATATCCAATACACCTACCAATTCAAAATTCGCATTGAGCACATATGTTTTGAATTTTTGCTTGATCAGCTTATATCCTTTGAATTTTGTGTCGTACTTATATAATTCCGATTCATGATATTCATATTGAATTCTTCCACCTTCAACTCCATAGATCTTACCATGCGTTGAACGGAAATAAACCACATTATCATTAATGAAATTTAACGGTACAAAATAAGTTTCCTTTTCAACGTAGTAATCATTTCCACTCACAAATTCAGTGAAATTACCATAACGAAGTTCATTCACATCGATCTCATTAAAGAACTTACCGTCATTTAAATTAATAAAGTAGAGGTTATTCTTTCCTGCTAAAACCAGATCCGCTCCAATTTGAAAATCGATAGGATAGGCAAACATTGGCAATGGATTGTTATAATTCATGGTACCTGTAGCAGGATCAACCTGCATCAAGAAAGGTGATCCATAAACGATCTGATTAACTTTAAAATTAGCAACGCCAAGATTGAGCATGAATAACTTTCCGCCTGTCATGAACAAAGCCGATTTACTAACAGGATATTTAGTAAGATCTAAGGTCCAATTTACTTTACCTGTGCCATAAGAAATGCAATACAAATTATTTTTACCTGCAAAGTAAACATACTCTCCTTCAGTTAAAATATTTGAACATATCTGCGTTACAACATCTTCAGCAGAGGCCTCGTAAAAAGAACTTTGTTGAACCCTAAAGGCATTCGGATTAATGATCGACTGAATGAGTTTTTGCTTATTTTTTTCGCCGGTAACGTCCGTAACCGACCATGTAGCCCCTGAACGAATATTTAAACCATAAAGTCCTGAAGAGGATATAAGTAAAATTGAATCGTTTGCCTTAACCGCTTCTGCCCAATCAAAATCATTTGGAATATTAGTTGTAAAAAGCGTATTACCATTTTCAATATTAACGCCTTTTAAAACTTTCTTCTCCTCAGGCTTAGTAGGCATAGAGTATGTTAAGCCAATTTTATACTTCGTATCATAATAAACGATTTTTGTTTGATGCTGATATAGTTCGAGACCTGTATTCTTATTGAATTTACTTGTACTAACATCGCTGGAAATCATTAAAAGCTCATCCATTTTATCAGCAATATCAAATTTACGCACATCGTTTACCCAAAGAATTGTGTCTTTATTTGTATCGAATGCGAATTGGTAACCATTATTTCTATAAAATTTTCCACTAGCGTCCTTCTCTCTTACTGTAAAGTACATGCTCTTGCGGGCAGTATCAATTTGTTTGTCGTAAATAGAATAATTGAAGCTAAAGGTCTTAACGCTAATTTGAGATCCGTCGTAAAGCTGACCAAGATCTGTGCGAGTAACATTAAATGAATTTCTAAGATCTTGCCCGAGTGCTGAAAAAGCAATAAACAAAAAAGCTATAAAAGCACTTTTTTTCACGAATACATATCTTTTTTCTGAAAACATTATTACTTCTAAATTACTTTAAAAAGGCCTGCAAATATATGAAAATTATAGTAAAATTTGTTAATAAAAGGGTAAATTTTACGAAGTCTTAACCCTCTTCAAACCCAGTAAAATCAAGGGTTTTAAAAACTAAAATGATTTATCGCTGCTTTTAAAGCCTAAAAAATCAATTTGGAAAATAAAAGTGGTGATTTAGGATTTTTTACTAACTTAAAACCTTCATTCGCTAATTGAAGAGCTCAATTTCTTGGAATAGCAATGAGAAATTATTTACTTGTATACTATTAAAAGATTAGCCTCATATTTTCTATTTATTTGGTTCTTGACCTCAAGTTCGAACGCATTTGCGCAAGGAACTGATTTTAGGAAAACGTACAACGACACCAAACAAGCGGATACCACTCGAATTCTAGCCTTATATGATCTCATTTGGGAAAAAGTATATACGAATTTAGATACTGCCGAGGTACTTGCCAAACTTGGTTTAGATGGAGAGCTAACATTAAAACATCCCAAATTCAAGTCAAAATTTTATAATGCTTTTGGCGCTATATACCAGCTAAAGGGTGATTACATCGCGGCCGTTAATTTCTATCAACAGGGTTTAAAATTAAGCGAGCAGCTTAATGATCTACGTGGCCAAACTATAATGCTTGGAAATATAGGATCTATTTACATCAAGATACAAGAATACAAACTAGCCCTCAATACATTAAAAAAATGCTTGAGTGTGATGAAGAAATTGAAAGACGAGTACAGCCAGGCTAGTATTTATAATAATTTTTGTATCATTTATTTGGCCACACAAGATTATGATCTAAGTATGCAATATGCATTGCAAAGTAAGGCGCTATATGAAAAGTACAATGATAAAAACATGCTCGTGTATTGTCACAACAACATTGCCAATATTTACGAAGTAAAAAACATGAATAATGAGGCCCTTGAAAACTATAAGATCGCCTTAAAGTATGCGCAAGAAACAGAAAATATAACCGAGATAGCACGTACATATTCTGAGATAGGCAACTTATTATCTAAAAGGGGGGAATATGCTGAAGCATTTGACTATTTAAAAAAGGCCGAAAAACTAGCTAAAGAAAATGATGATGTAGATACACAAACAGAAATCTATCTGGCTCTTTACGAACATTACAAGGTAAAAAAACAATATGCAGATGCTTTAGTTTCACTTGAAAAACATCACGTGTTTAAAGATAGCCTAATGAAGGAAACAAAACAGAGGGAGATCAGTCACATTCAATTTGAATACGATTACCAAAAAAAGGTAACGCAGGATAGTTTAAAGATGGAGGGCGAACGGGCCATGAGTTTGGAAAAGATCAAGGCCAAGAATGCTGAGATCGCCTCAGCAAAGATAATGCTCACTGCCATTATTATCGTAGTTGCTTTATTGATCATTGTTTCATTGATCATTTACAACCGTTTTAAGTTAACCCAACGCCAAAAACACATCATTGAAGAAAAGAACAGGCAAACCGAAGTACAAAAACTGATCATTGAAGAGAAACAAAAAGAGATCTTGGATAGTATAAATTATGCAAAGCGTATTCAAGATTCATTGCTTCATAATTTTGAAACCATCAAACGATTTTTCTCGGATACTTTTGTGTTATCCGATCCAAAAGATATTGTAAGTGGTGATTTTTACTGGCTAAGTAAACACACGAGTAGTGAATCAAAACTTAGCAATGGAAGATCACAAATCACAGAGATGTATTACGTTGCTGTATGCGATAGCACCGGCCACGGTGTTCCGGGTGGCTTTATGAGCTTATTAAATATGGCCTACTTAAGTGAGGCTATTAACGAAAGAGGGATAACTGAGCCGCATAAAATATTTGATTATGCACGTGAACGCCTTATTAGTACCATAAGCAAAAACGATCAGAAGGATGGATTTGATGGTGTTTTAATGCGTTTTGACAAAAGAATGGAATTTGAGAATAAGCAATTAATTAGTACCAATTTCTCTCTGTCATATTCTGCAGCTTATAACTCGCCAATACTCATAAGAAATAATGAGCTTATTGAACTTGCTTCGGATAAAATGCCGGTTGGTTATGGCGAACGCACTGAAAAATTCACCAACTATACTCAGGAGATCAACAAAGGTGATATCATTTATATTTACACCGATGGTTATGCTGATCAATTCGGTGGACCAAGGGGCAAGAAGTTCAAGTACAAGCAGCTCAATGATCTTCTGTTGTCAATTAATAATGAGCCCATGGATGAACAACTAAAGATCCTATCAAAAACTTTCAATGATTGGAAAGGGAATATTGAACAGGTTGACGATGTTTGTATGGTAGGTATTAAGATCTAAACTCTTCGTACACTTAAGTCGAAAACTGCATTAAGCATTTTCTTTTCTTTTTCTCCAAAAACAAGCCCTCGGCGTTCAAACACCTTTTCAGAAGTTTCAAATAACTTCTGAGATTGATATGTCTCAAATCCATCTGAACCGCCCCAACTAAAACTCGGTATATGTGTTGGCGGAAAACCCGCACCAAAAATATTGGCAGCCACTCCCACAACAGTGCCGGTGTTAAGCATTGTGTTGATCCCCGTTTTAGAATAATCACCCATTATTAAACCACAAAACTGCATGCCGGTATCCATTGGTTTTTGTTGAAGGTAATTATACAATTTAACGTTTCCGTAGTTATTCTTCAAATTACTATTATTTGTATCAGCGCCTAAATTGCACCACTCTCCTACTACACTGTTACCTAAAAATCCATCGTGAGCTTTATTACTAAAACCAAAGATCACTGAATTGTTTACTTCTCCGCCAACTTTACTGTGCGGTCCAATTGTAGTTGGACCATAGATCTTGGCACTCATTTTCAATGCACTGTGTTCGCATAAGGCAAACGGACCGCGAACCATAGACCCTTCCATTATTTCAGCATCTTTACCAATATAAATTGGTCCTGCAGTTGTATTCAATACGCTTGCATTGATAATTGCGCCTTGCTCCACAAAAATCAATTTTCTATTGCCAATAACCGTAACTGTTTTTCCTAACGCCTTTGACTTTCTTCCTTTGGTCAGCAGATCAAAGTCTGCTTTTATACACTCTCCGTTATTCTTAAAAATATCAAACACGTTCTTCAAAAACATCACCTCACCTTTTGCTTCAACTGTTTTAGATATATTAAATGCTCTTAGCGCCGCTTCCGATCCATTAAAGGCAATTATAACACCCTTATAAGCTAAACCTTCATTTTGCTTTAAGCTCTTTACTTGCTTGACAACAGAAGCATTGGGAATAACTGAACCATTTATAAAATAATTTGTGGATGATAGATGAGCGGGAAACAATCCACTTAAATGTGGTTGAGACAAATAACTGATCTCGGCTTTTTTAAAATGCTGCTTCCACTTTTCATCAATACTCAATATACCGATCCTTATCTTTGAAATAGGGCGTGTAAAAGTTAACGGTAATAAGTTACGCCATACATTTTCTTCATCGAACAATACAATATTCATAAACTATAAGGATGGGGATTCTGATATTTTAAATTCGGATCGACGATTAACTTTATGTTCATCATCTGTGCACTCAACATTATTGGCACATTTATTTAGCAACTTGGTTTCGCCATAACCAATAGCCTTTAAACGTTTTTTGTCAACACCTTTCGCTATCATATAATCCACAGCAAATTGCGCTCGCTTCTTTGAAAGTGCCAAGTTAAACTGATCGCTAGAACGTGAATCCGTATGTGAGCTTAACTCAATGAATAGTTTAGGATTTGTGAGTAGTACAGTAATAACCTTGTCTAATACCTTTTGTCCGGCCTCATCAAATTTATAGTCGCCAAAATTATAATAAATATTTTCAACGATGGTAAGTTCCTCTTTTTCCTTCTTGTTCTTGAGTTCAAGAACAGCCAGCCATGGATCATCCACAACAAATTCACCTAACAGTGCCTTATCTGATTCAATCACCTTAAAGCTAAATTTACCTTCGCCATTTTTAGTAATTACCCTGTAAATACGTCCTTTAGCGTCAGCAATATATATCTTTTTTACGCTGCTTAAAACAGGGTCTTTATCATTTGCCTCAAAAATATAATTTTTATCAGCCCGTAAATTTTTGAAGTTGAACTTACCATTAGCGCTTGTTATGATCTCATTAAGCTCACCCATTTTAGAATCTTCACGTATATTGATCTTGGCATTTGCTATTGGCTTCTTATTCTCATCATACACAAAACCAAAAATATCCATCACCAAATTATCATCATCTGCCTTCATTTCGCTTATGGTATTCTTATCTGACGATAACACTTTGAAATTAAATTTACCATTACCTGAGTAAAACGTCTTTATCTCTTTACCACTTTTATTGGTAAGCGTGATCTTGGTATTCTCAGGTAAAACTATATCAGTTTCATCCATGGATACCATATAATTTTGATCAGATGGAATATTTCTAAAGGTGAATGCCCCAAACTCATTGGTAGTAGTTGTTTCCAAAACGTCGCCAAATTCATTCTTAATAACCAGCTTGGTGTTCTTTAATGGTTTACTTGGATTTTCCCCATATAAAAGATTTCCTGCAAGTGTAAGGTCGTCGTTTGTGTAAAGATCAGGTAAGCCATTTGGATCAACAGGTAAATTCTTGAACACAAACTTATTTGCACCATCTTTATTTGTTACACGTTGTATGACCTTATTTCCGTCGGAAAGAAAATATCTTGCCTTACCCGTAAATTGCGGATCGGAGTTATCAATAATCGCCATATATCTCTTTTCAGCATCTAAGTTCTTGAATTCAAAAAAACCTTTATCATTAGTTTTAGTTGTTTCTACTAATGTACCATCTTCTTCTTTTAAAGTAACGTTGATACCTTTGGCCGGATCCTTACCATTCTCAGTTAATAAAATTGTGCCCGAAATAATTAATGATCTGTCAGTGAATTGGAAATAATAAATATCATCCTTTCCTTTACCTCCAACACGATTAGAAGAAAAATAACCTATCGTATCATTTACAAATGTAATTCCAAAGTCGTCGTAACTGCTATTAATACTTAGTCCTTCATTTCGTTGCAACAACCACTTACCATCTACCATTTTGGCCGAATAAATATCAAGTCCACCATAACCCGGTAAACCATTTGATGAAAAATAGAGAATACCGTTGTTCTTGATCAATGGAAACATTTCATCACCACTTGTATTAATATCAGGACCCAAATTCACGGGCTTTTCCCATACCTCTCCATTTCTCATGCTTACCCAAAGATCTTTTCCACCATAACCCCCACTCATATCACTAACAAAAAACAATAATTTATTGTCAGAGCTAATGCTTGGATGGGCCACCGAATACTCTTCGATATTATATTGAAACGGCTTTGTATCTGCCCATTTGCGATCATGCCCAGAGGCAGTGTAGATCTTTGCCGTATTACCTTTTTTTCCACCACCTGTTACTCTTGTGAAATAGATTGTTTTTCCATCGGCAGAAACGCTAATTGGGCCATCATGTGATTCGGAATTCACCTTTTTGGACAAGGTTTTACTCTTCTCTGCATTCTCTGCATTAACTTCCGAAATGTACATATTCAAAAATGGCTGGCCGTTGTAATCATTCTTTTCAAACTCTACAAAATCAAAAGTTGATCTCTCTGCTACATAAATAAGTTTGTTGTTTACAAACACCGGGCAAAATTCTGCATTGGCGGTATTTATCTTCTCAACATTCTTTATGTCGTATTCCTTTGGTCGGCTCATCCAATACTTAATTTCCGCACAAAATTTCTTAACTTTTTTTGCCGACTCTTCGTTAGGCCTTTGCTTTAAATAACGATCGTATTGCTCAAGGGCTTCTTCGTATTTTCCATTGGCTTTTAATACAGATGCGAAATCAAAATACATGTGTGGTTCAACATTAGGATCTGCTCCTAAGGCAGTGCGGTAAGCATTCTCTGCTTTTTCGTATTCATTTACTTTCCGGTAACAATCGGCCAATTTCAAATTAGCCTTTTGTTTGGTTGTTTGCTTCTTTGAAGCATTCACATAATATGGAATAGCCTTAAAGTAACGGTTCTGCTCATAAAGCTTATCGCCTTTACTGATCTGCGAGATCAAGCAAGAGTTAAATAGAACAAAAAGAAATATTAGTGCGGATCTAAAATGCATATAGTTTACAAGAATCGAGGAGAAATGATCTTAGATTTACGTCCTAAAAAATCGAAGCCAAAACTAACTTCGTGCGATGGTCCTAATCGCCTTCTGCCTCCTAAGCCTGTATCAAAGCTGTACCCAACTTTACATCTAGGAGTAATATAATAATTCAATAAAAAACCAGGACCATACGGAGCGCGATAGAATACCCCAAGCCAAAGTTTTTTGTACAGAAAGAAATTAAAGTTAAAATCAATGTTGCCTTCACCATTCGCTACACCCCTTAACGCAAGTGTTGGTGCAAATACAAGGTTTTCGTAAAGCACCCAAGACTTTCCAATGGTTAAAAATTGATGGGTACGTAAACGGTAAGAAAGATTATTCTTAAACGAAGTATCTCTCATGTCGATCTCATAAAGGCTTTTTGCACCAATATGCGTTACAGAAAATCCGAGAAAAAAACTATTACTCTTTAGATAAAGACCTCCGTTAAGATCTAATGCGCCTGTATTAAGATCGCCTAAATTTTGATTCGTATTATCAATTGTTTTAAATGTAATTTCATTGTATCTAAATTGATATCGATTATAGCCGGCATTTAAACCCATGGAGAACTTCCATTTATTACTCAGCTTTAAAATGTAGGCAAAGTTTCCTGCAAACCCAACCATGCTGCGTGGACCCATGCGATCGCCAATTATCGTAAATCCAATTCCAACATTTTTATTTAGAATTGGAGCATGTCCGCTGATCACACTAGTTTTAGGGGCGCCATCAAAACCAACCCACTGATTTCTTACGTTAGCAACCACAGATAATCCATCACGCGCACCCGCGTAAGCCGGATTGATGATCAAAGGATTGAACTGATAAAGATTGTACTGAGGATCTTGTTGAGCAACAACCGCACCTACTGCAATAATTAAAAGAAAGCTAAATATGTGTCTTCTCATCAAATTCCTGTTTAATTGCTAAAAATTTCTATCCAACCTTTTTTCACTTCATTCCCTTCGCCAAGATCTACTACATAATAATATGTGCCCGAAACTAAATTTCCACTTGATTTTTCAGGCCAAAATTTTGTAGAGTTATCATATCCTTTTTGCGAATACAACATAACACCCCAACGATTATAGATGCTTACTACATTTTCCGGATAATTCTCAATGTTCTCAATGAATAATTTATCATTTCCGCCTCCGCTATTTGGTGTGATTCCCTTTATAACTGTTACCTCTTTACATTTATCGTTGAAATTCGTAGAAAAAGTCGCGGTGTTTGAGCAGCCGTCTGCCCTTATAACATTTACATTATAACCCTGAGCAATATTGGAAGTTTGTGTGATGATGATAGTTGGTGATGATTCACCTGTGCTCCATGTGTACAAAGATCCACCACTTGCCGTTAATTTTGCCGATTGATTCTTGCATAAGAAATTTTTATCATGCGTAATTGTAGCGACAACCTCTGGTTTTACATTAAGTGTTCCATTTAAATTAGCTCTGCATCCATGGATACTTGAACCGGAAAGAAGATAGACTACAGTTGTTGTTGGCGTAAGTGGAAATACACTTGCATTCAATGTGCCCGACGAGCTTGTCCAAGTATATGATGACGCCCCTGCAGCATTTAAGGTTATAGGTGTATTGTAGCAAACTGTGCTTGGACCGGTAACACTTAAATTGGGCTGTATTCCGGGCTGTATCAAAATAGAATTAGAACTAAAAGCACACGTACCTCCTACATACGGATTGAAAGATGCATTTACAACATAATTTCCGGGACTTGAGATCACAGCCGTGTGATTAAAGGAAGGACTCAAACTCAGCGAAGGAACAATATTTGTAAAATAAACTCCCGGAAAACCTATCAGTTGATTTTTAAGTGTGATAGTCTCTCCTAAACAAATTGTTGTTTTATTCGGTGTTGCCAATAATGTATCTCTATAAGTAAAATTCTTTAAGATCACCATAGATGATGTATCACTTTGGTTGAAAGAAATAATGTCTGGGCGTTTATTATCATCTACGTCACAAATTGCAATTCCTTCAGTACGATGATTTAATACGCCAAAACTAATTGGCGTGTTGCTGAACTGAAAACTAGTAGAAGTACGGTCGTGTAGATAGATCTTGATACTTCCGGAAGTACTTACACTTGGTGTTACAGGACTAACAACCAGATCCTTGTATCCATCAGCATTTACATCTGCGTAATCAAAATCCGAGATCTCATAATTAGCAATTACAGGGTTATAGCTATTGAACCCGGTGATTATACCACTAGAATAAATTGGAGTGAATACAGATACGTAATTTATGCCATTTGAATTTGTTTTTGCCGAAACAATTATCTCTTTATTGCCGTCACCATTAAGATCAGAAACAACAACCTTTTTTAAGGTGATTCCTAAACCAGGAC
>Ga0068876_10003514_pt1 | contig 11185 bp, 13 predicted proteins | sample NOAtaG_6_FD_66442 | JGI IMG/M metagenome (GOLD analysis project Ga0068876, IMG submission 66442) | Freshwater lake microbial communities from Lake Erie, under a cyanobacterial bloom - NOAA_Erie_Diel5S_2200h metaG | ecosystem: Environmental > Aquatic > Freshwater > Lake | place: USA: Ohio, Lake... | reverse complement strand
TTAGCCAATAATTTAGAGAATACACGTCTTACGATAGGGAAAACTACAGTTTCGAAAGAACCTGAACTATCTGTTGATGCTGCCTCGTTAATCAAATGTGACGCTTGGTTTTCATACAATTGCGCCATATTTTCTTTAATGTGTCCTTTAAGACCATCTAGGAACCCTAATTTGTCCCATTTGTTAATTGTGTCTTCTTTGATAACTTTAAGGTGTTTCAAACCGATGTTACCAACAAGACCTGATTCTAATAATGCTCCCATTTTTTTATTTTTAATTTGAGTTTATTTTATTTGTTTATTTTATTTTTGACATCAAATCTCTCATTCTCATGAATTGAGGATTCTCATAAGTTTTACTTTCAATCAAGTTTGAAGCAGAACCGTTAGATGGTGTTTTAATTACTTGTCTCTGAATAGATTCAGTTACAACTTCATTAGAACCTTTACTTCCGTCTAATTCATTTTTGATTGTTTTGTAAAGTGATTTTGATTCTTTGATAGATTCTACATTATCAAACCTTCTAAGAATGTTTATTTTTTCTTGTTTTGTTGTTGAATGTTCTGTGAACAATCTTGTTGAGTATGCCAAATTTGAGTTAAAAACCGCAACTTCATTTAATTTGTTTCTAAAGAAATCTAAAGCTTTTTTGTATTCTTCATTTTTCTCTCTTAATAAATTAACTTCTTTTGTTACACTTTCGTTAGTAGGTCTAACTTTCATTTTAGGAAGTCCTTTTCTACCTGAATAATTTCTACTTCCGTTAGCTAAAGTTCTAGCCGCTTCGGTAGTTTCAGCATCAACTGCGTCAAAATCATAATCCTCCATGTACTCAAGATTTTTTTCATCACCAGCCATGTAGTCACTTTCATTTTTAAAATCATCTAATGCGTCATAATCTTCATAGAACTCTTCATCCATCCAATTTTCATTGTATTCTTCATCAACATAAGGAGTTTCAAAACCTTCTTCGTCTAAGTAAGATTCAGTAACACCATGTTTGATTTTACCATATGAAAATTTAGGACCTTTACCTTTCTTTTCGGATTTAGTTCCGTCAGACATTTCTTCGTCAAAACCTTTGTTATTAACAGATGATTTATTCATACCAGATCTAACTTTACCGAATCCCATACCTTTTGGTTTGATGGTTTCATGAACCTCAAGTTCATAAATTTTTTCTTCACCATCTTCTTCATCAAGATAAGATTCGTCAGTTTCCACTTCTTTTGTGTCATCCTCTTCAAAGACTAATTCATAAACAACGCTTTCATTTGTATTAGTTTGCATCGCTTCCATGTTTTCTGAATCGCCACCAGCCAAATCAATAAGGTATTCGTTGTGTGTGTTGTTATCGGTTAAGTGGATATTATCACCATCTTTTTTAACAATGATACCATCTTCATCACCCATAGCCTTCCAAACTTTCAATACTTCTTCCGCAGAAGCTCCTGTCATATCTAATGGTGGCATTTCGTCTTCGTTATCAGTATCTGCGGTTTCTTCATCTGAGTATTCAAACTCATCTGTATCAACTTCAGCATCTACTTCTCCTTCCTCTGTACCGTCTTCTGTTCCTACAACATCATCTTCATCTTCAGGTGTTGTTGCGTTTCCTTGTTCTGCTTGTTCGTACAAAGATTTTTTTGTTGAGCCGTTTAATGACTCTCTTACTAATTCACTGATTTCTTCCTTCATTGTAGAAGCAAGTATTCCTTTTGCGTTTTCACTGATAGCTTCTTCGATTGACTTCATTTGTAATAAAGCCTCTTCAACTATCGAATTGTTTTTGTTTAAACTCATTTGTAAATTGCAATGCGTTATCGTTTATTTACAAATAAATATATCAATATGCTAAAAAAATTACTTTTTTGGATTATATAACCAAAAAAAATTAATAAGCATAAAAAAAGGGACATTAATTATATGCCCCTTTTTAATAATATTAAAGATTAAATTATTCAATAACCTCGTCAATTTTACTTTCTACAATGGCGGTAATTCTCCAATCCATTGAGTAATTTTCATAAGCTTTGGTCACTTTAGCCTCAACGTCTGTTGGTGAATAACCTTTAACTAATTTTTCTTCTCTGATTTTTTTAATTTTACCAGTGTTATCATCAACCATGTCTGTTGTGATTTTTGCTACAAAATATTTTTCGTCCATTTTAATATAATTTTATTTACCTAAATAATCGGACAATCTTTTCATCAAGTCAATAGATTTGTCCATACCAGAACCTAAAACATCAATATTATTATGTTCTTCTAATTTCTCCTCATATGATGGCCTATCTTCTTTATTTAAATACAAATACGCACCAGGTGTTGATGGTGAAGATACTAAGTCAAAACAAATTAATTCAAAATCATCTTGTACTTCATTTTGTTCTCCCTTTTTAACCAAAGAACCGACACCACGAGAAGAAACCCCCATAGTAACTCCTTGTCTCATAAGATTTGCCGCAACATCACCCTTTGATGTGACAACTCCTCTTTCGTGAAAACCTGGACTTGTTAGTAATTTAATCTTACCCATTAAAACATTACCTTCCCACCACATATCCGTAATAATATGAGAAACTCGGTCTAAATCTATTAATGAAGATTCGGGATGATTTAATTCTGATATAGACATCCCACGTTTAATAATCTCTTGATATTTTTCGGCCTCTCTTTTTAATATTTTTTCAGGGTAAACTCGACCATTTCTGTTTGGGACTCCCCATTTTTGAAGTGTCGCATAAAATACAAAAGGTTTAGAGTGCTCCAATTGTCCATATGATTCTTTAATTACATCGACATTTCTTGGTTCATTTGGATTAATAATTCCAGCATCCCACTCAACTAAAATTCCTTTACCTGTATCGTTTGGTCCTAATATTCTCATAATATATTTTTTAGATAAATATTAGTCATTTATAAATTCTTTTATTTTTGTTTTACTTAATGTAAAATACTTACTGTTTTTTAAGTCGTCCATATATACAGACATAAGAATTCTTTTAATTTTGTCTCTTAAAATTAATGATTTAAAATCTATTGATTGATTATGTATAAACAAAGTGATTTCAAGATTTAAAAAACTTTTTTTATTTTTTTGTATACCACTTGTTCGTAAGTCTAAATCTACAATTTGTTTTCTTTCAAAAGTTTGATGGTCTACTACTTCTAATAACGTATGTTGTATTTGTCTTTTTATTTCCCCAATTAGTTTATTCCAATTTTGGTCTTCTTTTATGGGTTCAATCCATGTTTGTAATACTACGTAAACTGATTTAAAATTTTTTGAGTCAACGGTTCCGTAGTGACATTTTGCATCATCAAAAACATTTAGTTTTGATGTCTTTCCTTTTTTCATTCTTCATACCTTATGGGTTTATTGTTTTAATAAATGTAAGTGAAAAAATAAAATTTGTCAAAATTCAGAAAAGTGTGTATATTTATATATAAAAACAAAAAAAATATATGATTATTATTAAGGTAAAAAATGCCGGATCTATTGAACAAGCCCTTAAACAGTATAAGTTTAAAGTGTATAAAACAAAACAATTAGAAAAATTAAGAGAACGTCAAGAATTTACTAAAAAATCAGTCAAAAAAAGAGAACAAAATAAAAAAGCAAGTTATCTACAAAAAAAGAAAACTTTAGAGTCCTAATTATTTTTTATCTCCTTTTTTTTGTGTAAAAAAATCTAAAGAGGTTAACCCTAAACAACCAAAAGTTAATAACCCAATTGTCTCAACTAAAAGTGGTGAAGGTTCGTATTTTCCACAACTAAACATAGAGATAAAAAGTGATATAACCAGCGATATTGAGCACATTAATCCAACAAATCTTTTTGAGGATATCCCACCATTCGCCCCCTCCATCATAGATTTAAAAAAATTAATCATAAACCTTTGTTTAATTTTCTTAATTTATATAAATTATATTTGTCGTATTTAGACTCGTTAATTTTTTTAATTGTGTTCTCTATAGTTTCTTTTAAATCATTTTCTTTTGATTCATTTAATGACACTTTTAAATTAGATATTACACTTTCTTTTAAAGTATCAATTTCTGATTTTATTTCATTTTCAGATAACAAAGATAAATCTAACAATTCTTTTCTTTCTGATTCACTAATGTTTAATAACTCTTTATTTAATTTATCATTAGCCACTTTTAACATGGTGTTAAGTGGTAAATTAATAGATTCTTTAATTTGTTTTTTATCTTCAGAAATAATAGTATTAATAATTCTTTTTTTAGATTCTAATACTGTCTCTAAATTTTTAATAGATTTGTTATATATGGTTATATCTAAATCTTTATAGTTGTTTTCAGTTCCTTTATTAATTGAAGAAATCCATTTGTCAACTTTCATAAGTTCTCGTTCGTTATTCTCAAGTAGAATTTGAGAATATTCAATTGATTCGTTAATATAATCAATTGCGATATCATTACTTAATCCTTTTTTTTGTGAAAGGTCGTCATAAATATAATACAGCTCCGCTAAATCCTTATTTTCTAAAACCATAGATTTTAACTGATTCATATATGTTTTAAAAGTTGGTTTGCCGTATTGGTCAACGGACGCATTTTCTATTTTTGTTTTGATTGTTCCGAACGTGTTCATAATGTTTTTAATTATAAATATTTACTAACTTAGTAAATCCTTCAATTTATCGTTGATTTCTAATAATGAATTTCTTCCTTTTGCTAAATCCATATAATCTCCTCCCCCAAACAAATTTTCTTCTAATAATATATTCAAATCATTTTTGTTAAAACCTTCGGGAGTTACTGCTGCCCCTGCATCGGCCGGTGCTTCAGGGGTTTCTGGTGCTCCACCCATTGCTGCACCCATATCTGCACCTGCCTCAGCACCTGCCTCAGCACCTGCTTCACCTGCCGGTTCACCATCTTTTTTACCATATAACTTATCAATATTATCAAACAATCCCGTTTTAGTAATAACCTCGGCGGTTTTACCTAATTCAGCAGCAACTGCCCTTTCAATTCTTTGTTGTTGTATGTCTAATCTAATCTCATCATCAGAGAATCCTAATATATGTTTTTTAGCCCAAGATGCAGATACAGGAGACACCGTGTTTGGAATCTCAGCAACCGCATCTTTATATAATGTGATTTTTTCTTTCCATAATTCAATACCCAATAAATCAGATTGTTTTGATGGGTTATGTAATCCTAATGTAAAGTTTGTTAATTCATCTTCAAACCCTAATAAGAATAAGTGAATGATTGCAATTTTGTTTAATTCGGCAATCATACATTTTTGAATTCTATTAATTGTTCTTGCAAAACGAATATCTAATAATGATAAGTTTTTACCATCACCAACCGCCTCTTCAAAACCTAAATACGCTTTAGGTATTCTTAATGCCGTTACAAGTTTCTTTTGGATATACTCAATGTCCGCAATCTCTGCCAAGTTTCCACCACCAGGTAATGTTTCTATTGGGTTTGTTGCTGCGGCATCTCTAACGGGTATAAAGTAATCTTGGTCTACCGCTAATTGGTTATATCTCATATCAACGTTACCTGTATGTGGGTCTGAAATTTGGTCCCTTTTAAATTTACTAGCAACTCTTTGTACATATGGGTCAACATCTTTATCATCCATATTCCCAACAAACACTTTAAACACCCTTCTTTCAGGTGCTCTCGATACACGATAAACTAACATCGCATCTTCAGATAATAAAAGTTGTTTCCAAATACGACGTGATTTTTCCAACATAGAAGTACCGTAAGGTAGTTTTCTATCGTCACCTAAAATTCTAAAATGAGCAATTTCCCATGTATTAAATTCCATGTTCTTTTCTTTCCAAGTAAACTTCAAAGCATCATTCTCCATTTCTTGTGAGTACTTATCAGGTTGGAACCTCATCCCTTTTTCTAATCTTTCTATTTGAATATTAGGTAATTGTTGACAACCAACTACACCTTTTTCTGGGTCTAATTTTAAATAAACAAAGTTATCCCCAAACTTACAAGTATTTCTTGTCCACATAGGTAAGTTTGTACTAATATCTAATTTGTTGTTAAACAAATCGGCTAATACCGATTTAATTCTTTTTGACTCTGAATAAATTTGTAAAATATGACCATCTTTATCAGGTGTGGTAGACTCCTCCCCATATATGTCTAGTGCGGCAGAAATCTCAGGAGTATACTCCATTGATTCATAATCATAATATGACGCCATTCTTGTTGGTTCATAATAAACCGCCTGTTGGTATAGATTACCCTCAACTTTTTGCCATTGTTTACCAATGTACATAGTTTGCTGTGCTTGTAATTTTTCTTTTTCAAACTCAGTCTTATCCGTAGTTTTGAGTAGTTCTTTTTTATCAAACTTAAAAACAGGTGCTTGTTGGTCTAAGGTGGCACTAGGTCCGAAAACCTTACCTAATCTTTGCCATACTGTCATTTTATCTTGTGCCATAATTTTTTTAATTAAATAATAGTGTTAGTTGTTATAAATTAAACTGTTCTACCACCGAATAACCATAAATACTTTTCATAATCACTTTTAGTTACTTGTTGTCTACCATAGTTCATAGTATTATAGATATCTACAGGAACACCAGGATTAAAATTTTGAGAACTGTCTTTGAACATATTTGTTTCAGAGGTCCATGATTCTAACATCGCCTTTGTTTGTTCCGTCGCCTTTTCTAATTGAGCAAAAGAAGTCTCACCAACAAATATAGCCATCGCAAATGCCATGATTAAATCATCATGTTGGCCCTTTTGATGGTCAGGTCTACCGTTAACATAAACAAAAGTATTTAATTCGTTAAATAGTCTTTGTGACCTCAAAGCAAAATCAAACCTTAACGATTCTTCAAAGGCTTGGATAATTAAAACACGTTTTGAATTAAAGTTAATTCCTGGTATTTTATCTTGTGATTTTGGATCCCATTTCCATTTATCGGCAGGATTGACCCCATCGATATATAAATTTTTATAACCTAATTCTTGTAATTTTCTAGATGTAGAGACACCCATACCTCCGGTAATGTCAATAACAATAAATGCACTATACATTGTCCCCCACTTAAATGCAATTTCCGCCAAAACATCAGGCGGGACTTTACCAATATATTCTAAAACTTGTTCTCTATTATCAAAATCAATAATAGATAATGTACTAAAATCCTCACTATCCCCTCTTGATACGTCAACACCCATAATATATCTATGACCACTTACAGGTTCTTTCCATTGCCAAAGAGCACCTCCCATAAATTTATTTTCAGGTTCTCTAATATGATTTTCTTTTATTTTTTTCATGGTTTCGGCAGGTATAACACTATCCCCCGAACCTAAAAAGTTACATTCAAGTTCTTGTGATATTTTTCTTTTATCAAACTTTAACTTTTTAGCCATTGCTTCGAACCAAGAACTATAAGGTTTGTATCCCCCATGTTCTATTTTTCTTTTTATATCTTCAAAATCTCTATCACTAACTTTAGTTTCTGAATAATCTAATGTTATTTCACTATCATTATAATCACCCCTATTTAACATGTAGTGAACAATATCGTTACATTTAATAAGTTTTAAATCTTTGGAGTAACGTGGGTCACGAAACCAGTACATCTCTGTAATCTTAAAGTCGTTCATCCCTTTTACCGCTTGACTATAAATTGAATAATAAATTGGGTCAAATCCGTTTGGTGTTGAAATTACAATAACTTTACCTCCTGTTGAAAGGGACGCCATACAAGCAGACCAAAAATCTTCATCAGCGTTAATGTATGCGGCCTCATCGAATATTAATATTGTTGGTGTATAACCACGCAAAGCATCTTTTGATGTTGCAACTGCCTTTACCTCACAACCATTGGTTAATTTAAAGTGTCTTTGTGAATTCTTTTCGTTTGAAAATGTAACACCTAACCATGAAGGCCATTGGTCAACAAATGCACGGACCTTATTACCCATTTCCATTGCGGTGTCCATTTTGTTTGCAATAATTAGAATTTTTTCTGGTTTTGATTTTTTGGCAAACACCAATCTTTTTGATGCCCAAGCAGAAGTTACCGTAGATACCCCCGCCTGACGATACTTCAAAGCAATATTTTCTTCGCAAGTATCGTAGTCTTTAACTAACGTAACTTGGTCGTTAAACAATTCTAATGGAACGTATTTAGATTGGGTATTATCGTAAGTTTGTAGATAGGTTTTGAGTGCGTACGGAGTATCATTTACACATTTAGCGTACTCTAGTAATATTTGTTCTTTTGATAAAGACATTCATCATTATTTTCTTTTATTAAGGGACCTCATCACTTCACCTTTTGTTGTGTGTGGAGGTAAGTGATTTTGAATAATACTTAAAATACTTTCTTCTATTTTTTTAGACTTTTTTTGTTCATCACTTTTATTTATCCCTATATTTTTAACCGGTTTTTTTGTATCATCCACCCCACAATCTTCCATAAATTTATTAAAATCGGTTTGTATACCTTCTCTTTTAAATTTGTTTACCATATCCTTTGCGATGGATTTTCTATTGTTAATATCTTTAACTTTTTTAAGAATTTCAATAACCCCATCAATCATATCTTTTTGGTCATTTCTTTTAACACCTTTTTTAATACTTTCAGTTGCTTCTATTTTTTTTGGTAATCCTTTATGTTTTGTTGAAGCAAAATCCTCGAGGTCTTTTTTTGACATTTCTTTTGACATTTTTTCAACCGATTTCGAAACTTTTGACTTTGGGGTATCACCTTTCTTAACTGAAAGAGCTAATCCCATAATTTTTTGTTGTTGTTTTGAAACTGCCTTTTCTTGTAGTCTAGTTTCTGTTGGCATATTATCAGGACCCTGTTTCTGAATTGGATCTTGGTCGTCTTCACCTTTATTGGCATCCATAGAATCAAATTCTTCCTTTTCTTCTAATTCACCTTCAGTTGGTGTTGTAGTAATAATAGTTTTACCTCCTTGATTAGTTACTGTTGAACCCGCAATCGCTGTTTTTGCTCCTGTTGGTAATTCAATGACTTTAGAAGTCACTGTTTTTTCAACAGGTTTAGGTTGCTCATTTACAATTTTAGAATGTAACACATTAATTTGCTCTTTAGACAGGTTTTCCAAAGTATTAATTGAAAACCCCTCGTGTAAAAGTCTAACTAATTTAGGATTCATATTTTTCATCACTAACTAAATTTTTTTCCCATTTTAATACGATATCTTTTTCGTATAATTTATTCTCAACAGTTTCTAATTTGTCTCCAAAATGAAACACTAATCTTTTTCCTTCGTAATTATCAGGTTTTTCCCAACCTAAAGCAATTACACCATCAACCGCATCATACATCCCAAAAAAATCAGAGTTTTGTATTAACTCTAATTCAATATCGGAGTTTTTTAAAACGCCAACCTTTTTTATAAACTCAACATGTGGTGGTGTTGGTTTACCATTTGCAGTTTCACTTTCCCACTCTTCACCGTATACGTCGTCAACATCTGAAAATATAAACTCATATATATTATCACCTCTAAAATTTGGCCCCAATTCGTTTATAAAAACTAACGTCATAAAGTTTTTCCTTCTGGTGTTACTTTTACTTGTTTACCGTTAATGTTCAAAACTAAATTTCCTTTATTTGTTTTACCAACTAAAGTGGAGTTTCTATAATCCTCTAAAAGACTAAGACCTTTTCTTTCTTGTTTTTTACTTACTGAAAATTCAATTAAATCTTTCTTCTGTTGTATTTTATTTAATTTTTCTTGTAAATAATCTACTTTCTTTTTGTTTTCTAATATTGGTCTTTCATCTTCTTTGATATTAAAGTATTTTGACAATACTTTTTCTACTTTTGATTCAGAAAAAATGGAATCCATTACATTTTGATAACCTTCTTTAGGTTCTTCTACCGGAGGTGCAGGAATCTCTTCTCCTTCAGGTGCTGGCGGCATTTCTCCTTCATCACCCATATCACCCATATCAGGCATATTCATTTCGTCTTCATCTGATAAATCAAAATCACCTTCATCTGACATTCCATAATCTTCATCAAAACCTTCTATCTTATCGACAATTTCTTCTCTATCGTCGTCGTCTAAATTTTTAATATCAATTGCAGAGATTATTGAATTAATAACATATTTAATATCTTGGGAATCCATCCCTTTATCTTTATCGAAAGCTCTAATTTTTTGACTTAATTTTCCTGTAAGTTTTTGAATCATCTTTAGACCTGATGGGCCCATTTCATCATCGTCCATTGTCGGCATCTCTTCACCTTCAGGTGCTGGTGGCATTTCTTCATCAGGTGCCGGTGGCATTTCTTCATCAGGTGCCGGTGGCATTTCTCCTTCAGGTGCCGGTGGCATTTCTCTTTCAGGTGCCGGTGGCATTTCTCCTTCAGGTGCCGGTGGCATTTCTCCTTCAGGTGCCGGTGGTAATGCTCCCGCATCAGGTGCCGGTGGTAAGGCACCCGCATCAGGTGCTGGTAAATTTTCATCACCTGCGGGACCTTCAGGGGTTTTCTTATTTGTTTTTAGAACGAATTTTTTTTTTCCTTGTTCCCCTAATAGTGGAATTTCAAATTCATTACCTTCGTTTCTATTAATTTCTGAAACAACTAAATTAAGTTTTTTCATCGCGTCTGAATATGAACGATAATATTTTCTACTCCTCATAGGTTCGGAGTAATCTAAATTAGATTCATTCAAACCTTTTTTGATGATATAACCAGATTTTTCTTTTACAATACCATAAAGGTTTCCATCTGCAAGACGGATAGTATAATTTGTAGTTGATAAATCATTATTTTCAAGTTTAGGTACATCATTGTATTTGGCGATTTCCATAATACGTTTTAATTTATCTAATCCTTCTAATTTTTCACTACCTAAAGGTCTCAAGTCTCCCATTTTATTTTTATTTTAATTGTTTAATCCGTTGAATCCACCAATAGTTATAGCACTACATTGATTTATTGTACCACCGGTAACATTTGACCAAACAGGTGTTGGTGTTGCAAAGGTAACTACATTACCTGCGGATGACCCTGAACCAGGTAAAAAACCAGTAACGGTTGTGGTATAATAAGAAGTACACGCTGATGTCGGCATAATATTTTTATTATATAAATATACTAATAGTTTGTATTTTTATTTTTATTCAAAATTTTCTTGTTCTAATGATAATTTTTTATC
>Ga0068876_10003512_pt1 | contig 11189 bp, 11 predicted proteins | sample NOAtaG_6_FD_66442 | JGI IMG/M metagenome (GOLD analysis project Ga0068876, IMG submission 66442) | Freshwater lake microbial communities from Lake Erie, under a cyanobacterial bloom - NOAA_Erie_Diel5S_2200h metaG | ecosystem: Environmental > Aquatic > Freshwater > Lake | place: USA: Ohio, Lake... | reverse complement strand
CTATGGGCAGGGTTTCCGGGCAACGCTGGCAGCCGCCACATCGCGACCGGTGGGAGCAACAATCTTTGGGTATCAGGTACGGGATCCGCGTGCGTATGGGGTGGTAGAGATTGATGCCGATGGCAATGCGATTGCTTTGGAAGAGAAGCCAAAGCAGCCAAAGTCGGATCTGGCGGTGCCGGGACTGTACTTTTATGACAACAGCGTGATCGAGATTGCGAGGAATCTCAAGCCGTCACCGCGCGGGGAACTGGAGATCACGGATGTGAACCGTGAGTACATGGGGCGGGGCCAGTTGAAAGTGGAATTGTTGTCGCGGGGTTTTGCGTGGCTGGACACGGGGACGCATGAGTCGCTGCTGGATGCGGGCAACTTTGTGGCGGCCATCGAAAAGCGCATGGGGCTAAAGATCTCGTGCCCGGAAGAAATTGCGTGGCGCAAGGGGTTTATTTGCCGGCAGGAATTACTGGCGAACGCAGAACGCTACACAAACGAATATGGAGACTACCTAAAGCATCTGGCGAGATGATGTAGCCTGACCATCAGTCGGAATCATTTAGTTGATTCGCCTGCTGACTGGAGAAGTAGCTTTTAAAATGATTGACACAGCTCGTGAGTATTGAGGGGGGCATTGTTGTGGGTAAAGAGATTTTGAGGAGTGCGACGAAACGGTTGCTCAGAATGCATTTTGAGGCTGGGGTCGGTCATATCGGGGGAAATCTTTCAGTATTGCCAATTCTGCTTGAAATTTTCCATGATGTGAAACTGCCTGACGAAAGTGTGGTACTTTCTAAAGGGCACGCCGCCGGGGCGCTTTATGTGTCACTCTGGACAAAAGGATTGCTCTCCGATGCTGATCTGGGCACATTTCACAAAGACAACACGCTGTTGGCCGGGCATCCTCCGGCGACCGGTCTGCCGGAAGTCCCGTTCGCCACAGGCAGTCTGGGACATGGGCTTCCGCTGGCAAATGGACTGGCTTTGGCAGAGCGACTCCGTGGCACAAGTCGCAGAGTCTTCTGCGTCACGTCTGACGGGGAGTGGAATGAAGGTTCTATGTGGGAATCGCTGGTCTTCGCGGCCCATCAAAAGCTTGGAAACCTGTGTCTCATTGTTGATCGCAACGGCCTGCAGGGATTCGGTCGCACTAGTGAAGTTGCAGATCTGGAACCATTGGAACAGCGGTTCAGCGCGTTTCAATGCGATGTGCACCGCGTAAATGCTATCGAGTATGGCTCTTTGCAGCCGATACTCCGTGAATGCTCTAGCGACCGTCCAAGGGTGGTGATTGCCAACACCGTGAAAGGACGCGGAATCAGTTTCATGCAGAATCGTATGGAATGGCATTATCTGCCAATGTCGCGTGAGCAGTACGATCAGGCTCTGCTGGAGGTTTGCAACGGATGAGACGGGCATTCTGCGACGGAATGGTGGCTCTCTGCGACGATCCGGACCTTGTCTTCCTGACAGGCGACCTCGGATTCAATGCGCTGGAGCCCGTGCGTGATCGATTGGCTGGCCGATTCATCAACGCCGGTGTTGCCGAACAGAACATGGTGGGATGTGGTGCCGGTCTTGCCAGAGCGGGATTCCGTCCGTGGCTCTACAGCATAGCTCCATTCCTTTACGCAAGAGCCTTCGAGCAGATCCGCAACGACGTTTGCCTGCACAACTTGCCGGTCGTTCTTGTGGGAAACGGTGGTGGCTATGGTTACGGTGTCATGGGGGCGACACACCATGCCCTCGAAGATTACGGTGTCCTTCTGAGTCTTCAGGATATGCGTGTCTTAATTCCGGCATTTGACTCCGATCTTTCTGTTATCCTGCCCGGATTGCTGCGTTCAGCAGGCCCGGCATACCTCAGACTTGGGATGCAGGCACCGAACTTACCGGAAGAGCCACCATGGTACCAGGTATGGCGCAAACTGCTGTCCGGCAAGAACGGCCTGCTGATTTCCGTCGGTCCCCTCGCTGGGTTTCACTGGCAGGGCCTGGCGGAATTGTCTGAAGTTGATCGGCCGACAATCTGGTGTCTGGCGGAACTGCCGATCAGAGAATTGCCGGACGTGCTGTTGCAGGACATTCGGCGCTCAGGACTGATTGTGTTCGCGGAAGAGCATGTGGCCTGTGGTTCTGCGGGACGGGAATTTTCCCAGTTGCTGCTGCAGCAGAAGGTTGGGGACGTGAACTTCGTGCACCTGACGGCAAAAGGCTATCCGTCGGGACGCTACGGATCCCAGGGATTTCACAGAACGCAGTCAGGCCTCGACGAGGCAAGCGTGCGAACCTTATTCGGGGCATAGCGGAATGACACCATCGGCATTTGACCGTTCACAGTCGGAGGTCGCAACTCAGCATGTCAAGTCGCTGGAGGGGCCCATCCTCGTGCTGGGAGCCAGCGGGTTTGTGGGGGCAAACCTGTTGCACACTCTGCTAAGAAGTCGGAAGGATGTTTACGGCACAGCCAGCCGACTGCCGGCATGGAGGCTGCAGCAAGTTCCCAGAGAGAACATTTTTGTGCTGGACCTGCTGATTGAATCCAGTCTGGATGCTGTTTTGAATGAAGTCAAGCCCAAAACGGTGTTCGACTGCACGGCGTTCGGGGCTTATTCATTTGAGCAGGATGCTAGGCTGATTTATGAAACAAACTTCATTCGGCTGACGCGACTTGTTCCTCGGCTGAAAAAACTGCAGGTGACTCGGTATGTGCATGCGGGAAGTTCCTCTGAGTATGGGTTGAATTGTGCCGGGCCAAAGGAAGACGCCCAGCTGTTGCCGAACTCCGCCTACGCGGTCTCGAAAGCCGCAGCTTCAACGTACCTCGCATACGAAGGTCGGGTGTGCGGTTTTCCCTGTACAAACTTGAGGCTCTACTCCGTTTACGGGCCGCTGGAGGACTCGTCGAGGCTGATTCCTGCCGTGGTCAGTTGTGCTGCCGAAGGCAAACTGCCAAATTTCGCTGACCCTGAGACTTCCAGAGATTTTATCTACATCGATGATGCTGTGTCCGCATTTATTCACGCTGCGGCGCAGTTACGTCCGGACTGCTATGGGACATCATTCAATATCGGTTCGGGGAGGCAATGCACAATCCGGGACATGGCCGAGACTGCTGTAAAAGTTTTCGGGCTGTCGTGTGAGCCCCAATTTGGGCACGCAGGAAGGAAATGGGATGTTCGAAACTGGTTCTCTGATCCGGAATCGGCGGGACGGCATCTGGGCTGGCGCGCCGGAATTACACTGGAAGACGGACTGCGAAAAACTGCTGAGTGGTATCGCAGTGTGAATGCCAGCCAGTACATGAAGTCTTCGAAGAAATTCCTGCTGGATGAGCGAAACAGTGTTACGGCAGTGATCGCCTGTTATCGCGATAATCTGGCGATCCCCGTCATGTACGCCAGGCTGAAGGCCGTCTTTACAAAACTGGGAATCGATCATGAGATCATCTTCGTGAACGATTGCAGTCCGGACGACAGTGAGGAGGTCATCCGCAGGCTGACGGCCGAGGACCCACGTGTCATGGGAATTTCTCATTCAAGAAACTTCGGTTCTCAGGCAGCTTTCATGAGCGGCATGCGGATCGCGACAAAAAATGCGTGTGTGCTGCTGGATGGAGATCTACAGGACCCGCCGGAAATGATTGAAGCGTTTGTGGAGAAGTGGCGGCAGGGTTTCGATGTGGTCTACGGAACACGCGTTAAGCGGGAAGCACCGTTGCTGATGCAGATCTGCTACAAAGCATTCTACGTCGTATTCAACTACTTCTCGTACATACCGGTTCCTCGGGACGCCGGAGACTTCTCCCTGATGGACCGACGAGTCGTGAACGCCATTTCAACAGAGTTTCCGGAACGCGACTTGTTTCTTCGCGGTGTCCGGGCATTCGCGGGTTTCAGGCAGTGTGGCATTGACTACGTGCGACCGGAAAGAATGTTTGGTGTCACGACAAACAATCTAACGCGAAACCTGGGATGGGCAAAAAAAGGGATTCTAAGCTTCAGCAATACCCCCCTTCAGGTAGTCAGCCTGAGCGGTGGCCTGCTGTTTGTGGCGACGACAGCCCTTGCCATAATTCAAATCACGCTGCGTATCGTCAGGCCGGACACGGTGCCCGCGGGGATCACAACGCTGCTTCTGGCGGTAATGTTCTTCGGATCGGGAGCAATCCTCGCCACGGCAATTGTGGGGGAGTACATCGCGAAAATCTTCGAGGAGGTCAAGTCACGACCGCTTTACATTCGTCGCGCAATGATACAGAGGGGTGAAGTCAGATGTGTTCAGGGGCAAAAAACAACCGCGGCGGACGGAAACTGAACAAACGTATGTGCACTCCTAAAGTATCCTCTGCTAAGACTGTTCTGTGAGCCTATTTATTGTTCTCCACGGTCTGACGAATTGCCACCGCCCGGGGTTTGGATTCAAGGGGTGACGTGTGACTGAATCTGGTGTTGTGCAGGAGCGGGTCAGGCCGTTCAGTAATACCGTAACTGGTGGCTGGAAGGGGCGCCTTGCTCGAGTTGTGAGGCTGCTGGGGGATCTGCAATTGCTGACAATTGAACGGGACCTTCGGGCTGTGATGCCCTCCTGGCGTGGCGATGTGCTGGATGTCGGATGCGGAAGCAGTCCCTTTAAGCATTTGCTGAACCCTGATGTGACAAATTATACAGGAGTTGACATTGCCGATGCAGACGGAAAATTTTCCTACAAGAACTCATTTAGTGTGCCCTTCGATGGCGTGTCGCTGCCTTTTGAGGACAACAGTTTCGACTGCATTTTGTGCACCGAGGTTCTTGAGCATGTGTACGAAGTGCGGAGTCTTGTGGGAGAAATCTATCGCGTGATGCGTCCCGGAGCATCAATCTTAATAACGGTACCCTGGAGTGCACGATGGCACTACATACCGTTCGATTATTTTCGGTATACGCCGAGTGCTTTGAATTTGATTTTGAAAGACTTTGCAGATATACAGGTGTTCGCAAGAGGCAACGAGTTGTGTGTGCTTGCGAATAAAGCGGTCGTCCTGCAATTGAGTATGCTCCGCGGTTCATGGTATTTGGTTGCCGCGACTGCTCTGCTGTTGCCGATCACCGCTGTCGTTTGTGGCGTGCTGGTAGTTGGTGCACATCTTAGCCTGTTTCTTGGACGCGGAAATTCAGCTGATCCTCTGGGCTTCACGGTTATCGCTAAAAAAGCTAATGAACCGGAATTGTCGAATTAAGGGAGCAGCCAAGCGACCCGACAAAAAATTGCGAAAAAAGTTCTGACTCGCGAGTCTAAGTCTATGTGAGAACCACCCTTACTACCAATGAACTTGGTAGGCCTAGCAGTTTTGATGTGAAATGTTTGTGTGATATGTGGTGCTGGTGGAGGTGGATCAGGAAGGGTGATCTCCAGTTGTGAAAATATGCTTCACGCCATGCTGTATGGGAGTTTCATGTTCTGTTTGGTTTGGAATGCATGGTTGCTATCAGAGAATAGCTGTGCAATGCAGCGAGTAGCCGTGGCTGATGTATACATCGAGTGTGAGGAGTTTGGGATGGGTCGCGTATGTCCGATTTGTTTGTCAAGGTCAGAATCAAACCTGAAGTTCGCGAAAAAAAAGTGATAATCGCAGGATCACAAGTCATTCCTTTGCCAGCAGGAAACTGCCAGAGTACATGCACCACGACTTGTATTTCTGCAAAATCTGTGAGTTGCTGTGGGCGGATCCGGACTCATCAATGGATTTTGAAACAGGGTATCATGAGGCCGCGTACGATAGTGCCATGGAAGCTGTCTATGCAGCAAAGACGTATACGCAGGTATTGACGCCCGTTTTCGACAAGTTGCAGAATCGGGCCATGCTGCTTGATATCGGAGCAGGGGACGGAGCATTTCTTGCAGAGGCCGGAAAGTTTGGTTTTTCTTCGCTGGCTGGAGTTGAGCCGTCAGGTGCAGCGCTGAGGTGCGCTGCCCCCGACGTGGCTGCCTGCATCCGGCACGGATTCTTTCAGGCAGGATTGTTCGCGCCTGGAGAAGTGAGTGCCGTCACATGTTTCCAAACAATTGAGCACCTGCCGCAGCCGCTGGAGACCTGCTCGGAAGTATTCCGCATCCTTGAGCCGAATGGTCTGTTTTGCCTGATTGCTCACAACAGACAGAGTTTTGTCAACCGAATCTTCGGGAGAAAATCGCCGATATTTGATATTGAGCATCTGCAACTGTTCTGCCAAAATAGCATTGCAAACCTGCTGCGGCGTGCCGGCTTCGATGACGTCAAAGTGTTCGGTTTCTCGAATCGGTATCCTTTATCTTATTGGATTAGGCTTTTCCCGTTTCCGTCACTAGTTAAATCTGCGATAAAGAGTTTTCTTCCGGAATCTGTCGCCAGAGTGTCTCTGTCAATTGATGTTGGCAATATGCTGGTTGTGGCAAAAAAAAAGGGTTCGTCCGAGGATCGGTTTCAGCCCCCCGAGTTGACTGAGCGTTGGAAGTTTCAAACATGTGATTTTCGTAAGTCAGCTGAATGAACTTGGATGGTTCTTCCGGGATTTTTGTGGGCAGGCCGCTCTCTCAAGCTCCACCAAAAAAGTTTTCCGGGATTTTGTGGAAAAATATTTCATGGTTTGAGGTTGAGTTTTCCGAAGTGGAGGAGAATTCGAAAACGATAATGTTCAAAGATCCGAAAGCCTCGCGCTGTTGATTCAACTGCCTGGATGCGGCTGTTGAATCCTTCTGACGTCCCGTTGCTGATGGGTGACGAGAACCATGTCAGGATTCGGTCGAGGCGATTCTTCAACATACGTGCCACCTTCTTGATTGGGGTAAGTCGGCTGCGGCTCGCCCACGCGTACCAGGAGTCGCAGAATGCCCTGCCACCCACCGCATCAGTCTCCTGCCAAAAAAAGCGAAACAACTCCTTGATGCTCCACGCGCGACCGGTCGCCAGAGTGCTCTTTCTGAGTGCTGCAATTTCGTCAATCCGTCGCCCAAATTCTTCGGTTCAAACTGCAGCGTCTTTCGCATTCCTCTGAGACGGTCGTCACCCGTCTGCTGCAGTTTACGGCGCTCCCCGCGTCGAAGCTTGTCGGCCGCTTCATTCGGATACTGCGAAATGTGAAAACGGTATTGGACAATGAAAGCATTCTGTGCGTTGGTATCTATACTTGTCTCATACGCCTGCCATATGTCCATACAGACGGCCCTGGCCTTTCATCGCTGCGTAAGGGACAGTGTTTTCCACAGGATATGGGGCGATTCTGTCGTTCGGTCCGGAGTCAACTCCCGCACGCGGGATTCATCAATGTCCGTCATCACGGTGACGTAATCCTGTCCTTTGCCGAAACTCTTTTCGTCGATCCCAACGTGAATGACCTCGCCCACTGATCTTCGTTCGAGCCCTCGGGTGGCACGATGCGGGATGATGACCTGAGAGTTTGCCCCATGGATACCCAGCAGCAACGCCGCAGGCTGAACGCTCCGCGGATCCTGCAGCATGTCAATTGCAAATGCCTCAAATAGGAAAGTCGACCGGCTGTGCTTCTCGGTCGAGATAACGGCAATTGTTTTCACTCCGTGTGTCCCACACCAACATCGAGGGACCCTCGCCTTGAGAATGGTCTGAAACTGCATCGCATCGAGATGAAGACAGTCCGATCCGCCGCATGAACCTTCATCGAACACGTGGCCCCAAAATTGGGGCGCACAACATGGTCACTAAGAAATTCCAGAGGCAAGGTCAGCGTCTTGTCACGCATGTCCAATTGAACGTCCGTGATCACCCAGCCCTGGTTCAGACCAACCAGTTGTTGGTAATGCCGAGACTAGGGTTTCATAGGAATGTCTGAGAAAAAACCGCATTTTCCTTATTTCCAAATCTCAGTGAATTCGACAGGCTCGCTCAAAAATCTCAGAAGAACCTGGTGCTGAAGGGGTGAAGTGTGATCTCCAGCAAGATTTCTATTTTCGGTCTGCATGCGGTAGTCGTCGCGGCGATCGTGGTGCCGTGTCTCGCTTGCGGATATCTAGGGTGGCCGGGCTTGCATTGGGACGGAGGGTTTTACTCATCAGCAATTTTGAACGCGGCCAACAGCGGTGTGTGGGAATTGGCGGGTGAGTCGCTTGTCTTTGAATGGCAAGGCGATTTGCTGTTGCTTAACCATGGCGTCCTCAGTGTACTACTGTACGGAGAGCTACTCCAGTGCTGTGACTGGCAATCGTTACTGGGAATGTTTGCTGCGACTACGGCGCTGTCGGGCGCAGCATGGTACTTTGCGTTCATTCAACTTTTTGGCGGTTATTGCGGCAGGAAGTGCGACATAGCGTTGGCAGGAATTGCTGGCTGCACGGCTGCTGCTTTGAGCATGAGTCTTCAGGGGAGGCCCGAGCAACCTGCTCTATTGCTGTCAGCGCTACCGTTTCTGTTCGTGTATCGGGCCGGATGGAGGCATCACTTGATGTACGGGGTGCTAATCGCACTGTTGTTTACAGCTTCTCCCACATGCGGGTTGACTGCGTTTGCCGGTTGTATGTGGTTCCTGTCAACGAAAACGAACACCTCGATCTGGCAGTTAACATTCCGCGGCTTGTCCGTAGCGGCTGTCGCGATTTTTGGTGTTCTTGCAGTGCTTTGTTTGGTGCCCGGGGGCCCGATTGAATGGATTCGGCGTTTCATCGACCGAACTGATCCCGACAAACTGACGAGCTCGACTGGAATGCTGTTCAGCTTCATTGAGCCTGGAAAAGAGGCAGATTATTTCGCCCCTGAATTCCGGCCAACTGTCTTCTTTGGTGTCTCCGGCTGGTTGCCATTCTGGAATTTAATGGTGGTGTTTCTCCTGACATGGTGTCTCGGCGCATTGATTTCAGCAAGGCGACTGCTGCATGCCTTGTTGCTGATGGCTGCTTTGCTGCGCCTTGAGAGGTCTTTTGTCGATTACAGCTACGTAGTCGCATTGCTGCCCGGGTGTTGGTTTGTGCTGCGTGATTTGCGGAGATACGACAGCAATAACGCAGGCTTGCGACGGGGGGGGGCTTCGATTGTCTGCCTTTTTTTGATTGTGAACGGATGTTATCTTTGGATTAACGCTGCGGAAGCGGTGCTGTATCGTGGGGCAGCTACGGAGATGAAACAACTGCAGGAACTCATTAGTTCCGTGTGTACTGCAGATCGCTCTGAGTCAGGTACAAAACCGGCGGCAGGCTTCGTTTATTCTGCAGACCAGGATTTGCGAATTCTTGGCCCGCCCAGCAGGCGGTATGTGAGACTATATTCTGATGTGGATGACTGGCGGTTTGAGAACTGGAGACTGTCAGAAAGTACAAAAAAGTTTTTGGCTTCTGAGGACATGCAGGTCGATCTGGTAGTGTTTCCTCGGAGTGAGACGGATTTGAACGTGATCCGGATTGATGGTCAGGAGTTTCGGCGGGTCATGCGAACCCGCGGAGCAGGTAAGCGGATTGCCCGACTCGGAATGCGAGACGGAGTGGTAGGGTATGCAGTGGATGTGTTTGTTAGGTCTGCGACTGGTCATCAGGCACCAGACTAGCGCGCTGTTCCTGTATCATGCTAATCTGTGTTACAGTTTCTCAAAGCCCCCACCCCGGTCCCCCGGTTGGAATGTCTTGATGTGCGTGTACAGGTTGCGGTGGGTAGGCCGGGGTATTCATTTTGTTGGAATCCACCGTGTTTTCAAAGTTTTGGCGTTGTTTGCGGGGCTTTGGTTGCCTTAAGTCGTATCGCAGGCTGTTCGGTGACACTTTGGTTAGTGGAAGTTTTTGTGGCGTGCCCAGTGATGTCCAGCGCCCAGAAAGATGAAGGGCAAAAATGGTGCTAGTCTAAGAGCATAACAACTATAAATGTTGAAAAGTTCCAGCATTAGTGCAGGGGTGCCTTTATAGTTTAAGGCGGCTGCGTTCCATGGCAGGAAAGTTGATGCTGTTGGTGAATTCCATTTTGTGGCGATTGGGGCATTTTGTGGAGTTGAAACAAGAGAGAAATCTGTGAAATTTCTGTCGAATCCGACGTGTACGGTGATGTCAGAGCGGCGGTTGCAATCGGCAGGCCGGTTAATAAGCAAGGCGGAAACAGGCCGTCGACCGGAATCGTTGGTCAGGGATAATTCAAAAGTATTCGGATTGGTTCGGATGAGTGGGGCGGTGGTGCCGAGCGTCGTACGCAATGCGTAGTCCGGGATACAGTGCGGGCTGGGATCCTTGTCGAAGACTGCGACTGGGTTGAGGCTTTGAGGGCTTCGGAGGATTAATAAAAAATGTACCAGCATGGCAAGTAGCATTGCGGAAGGCAGGAAGATTGCCTTGAGGTTGTTGGTGATTTTGGGGCGGCGCATGAGTCTTGAACCTTGAGCCTTTAGGTGTGTTCGGCGGAAAGCTGATTTGCGCAGGGTATGGTCTTTCCGGGAAGATGCAAGTTCTGTATTGTCGCTTCTGACAGGTTGATTCCTTACTTGCTGAACTTGGGAATGGCCAGATTTCTTCCTTTGAAAAAGCGATCTGTCTGTCAGTTGTTGATGTTTCTTGTTTGGCGTTTAGTTGTCCGTCTTTCCTTGGGTGCGGTCAAATCTTATTGTTCCGGTTGTCGATATCAAGGCTGGCGAATGTGTCCACGCTGTTGCGGGTGAGCATGCTGGATACCGGGCCTGGCCTCGTTTCGAGAGGGCGGTTATGCTTTGTATCAGGCTGTTGGAACTGTGCGGTGTCCAGCAGTGCTATCTTGCGGATTTGGATTTGATCGTCGGCCAGCGGCCTCAGCGGTCAGGTTGGGGCAGTGAGCGGACGTTATTGGGCCGCTCTGGCCGGATGCTGGAATATGCACGGCTGCGGCCTTGGCCGAGCTGCAGCTGCCGGAAAATGTGATACCGATTGTTGGTTCCGAGACGGCTGTTGAGCTGGACGTGTTGCTGAGGGCCTCCGTCACCACCGATCTGATTTTTAGCCTGGATCTGTGCTACGGAACTCCCATCGCGGCCGATCCCTCTTGGCAGGGATGCCATCGCCACGGATGAACTCGGATTGTCACGGATAGTCGGAAAGGGCTGCATTGAACCACGAATGGACACGAATTGATGTAGCTCGGGCTTTCCAGCCCGAGCACCCAGCGTAACCCCCAACCCCCAACCCCTATGACAACCACAAAAGGCATCATTCTCGCCGGCGGCACTGGTTCGCGTCTGTTTCCGATCACGCTGGGG
>Ga0068876_10003511_pt1 | contig 11192 bp, 8 predicted proteins | sample NOAtaG_6_FD_66442 | JGI IMG/M metagenome (GOLD analysis project Ga0068876, IMG submission 66442) | Freshwater lake microbial communities from Lake Erie, under a cyanobacterial bloom - NOAA_Erie_Diel5S_2200h metaG | ecosystem: Environmental > Aquatic > Freshwater > Lake | place: USA: Ohio, Lake... | reverse complement strand
GGCCTCGAGATCGAGTGCACCACGTAGAGCCCAGGCTCCCAACAGGTTATGGACTAGAGTACCAGGATTCAGCTGCTCCACATAGAGCATACGGGCCTGAGAGGGGGTCAATGGCCACGGACCAGCATCGGCAGCCTCCGAGGGTATGGCACGAAGATGTTGGGGCTGCATCCTAGCGCTAAGCGTCGTAGGAGTTTGAGTTCGGCTCGACGTGTCAGCTCCGACAATTTTTTGCAGAGGTAAGGAGGGTGAGACGACGACGAGCGCTCGGGCGGACTGCTGATCACGGACTGGCAACGAGAGATCCTTCTCCTCGGGTGTCTGCAGAGGGTGAGGCAATTGCTTTCGATCGATTTTGCCGTTGGGAAGAAGGGGGAAGCGCTGCATGACCACATAGTGTTGGGGCAGCATGTAAGCCGGCAGGATGTTTTTTGCAGCCGCGCGTACGGCTCGCTCATCCCAAGGTGCCGAAAGTGTGACATAAGCGACGAGTCGCAGATCATCAGCACCAAATTCTTGTACCGCTGCTACACAATGATCAAGACCCGGTAGACGACTCACGACAGCTTCGATTTCGCCTAGTTCCATCCGATAGCCACGCAGCTTGATCTGATGATCGGCGCGACCAAAGATCTCAAGAGTGCCGTCCCATCGAAAGCGACCGATATCGCCTGTACGATAGGAGAGCTTGTCGATATGGGGTAGGGTTACAAATCGATCATCCGTGAGATCCTGACGACCGAGGTAGCCCAAAGCCAGACCTTCACCTCCGATGTAGATCTCACCCTTCTGTCCTGGCAGCACGGGTGCCCTGTGTTCATCAACAACATAGATTGTGGTGTTAGCGATCGGACGACCGATGGGAATCATCGTTTCATCGCCTTGCACTCGATAGAGACTGCTCCAGACCGTGGTCTCTGTTGGACCATACATATTCCAGATCTCGGGGATCAAGGGGCTCAGCCGTCTGGCGACGTCGGCTGGAAAGGCTTCTCCTCCACAAAGGGCTTTTCTGAGCTTGCCGCCCTGCCATCCGGCATCGAGTAGCAGCCGAAAGGTGGAGGGCGTCGCTTGAAAGTGAGTGATGATCTCTCGATCAAAGATCTCGCTCAATCGTTTGCCGTCTTTGGCCTCTTCATGAGTGGCTAGATAGATACGACCACCGACCAGAAGGGGTAAAAGTAGTTCGAGGACAGCAATATCGAACGAGAGTGTGGTGACAGCTAGGATGGTATCACCGGCCTCCATACCCGGTGCCTCTCGCATGGCCAAAAGAAAGTTGACCACCGAGCGATGGGATAGCATCACTCCCTTGGGTTGACCAGTCGAGCCGGATGTGTAGATCACATAGGCGATAGATCGCGAATCAAGGGCCTGGTCCCGCCAGGTCTCAGTGGCAAAGTCTTGGAGCTGCTCGAAAAGCGTCTCATAGACCAGGACCCGAGCTCCAGCAGGGGCTAGCGTAGCGATCTCCTGGCTTGAAAGGAGTGCATGGACTTTAGCATCGCTGAGCATGTAGCGGAGCCGCTCGGGTGGGAAACTTGGATCCAGCGGCACGTAGCTTCCACCCGCGCGGAGTATACCTAGCAGGGCAACTACCATCAGAGGGCTACGGGGTGTGGCGAGCCCAATCCGATCACCAGGTTTTACGCCCAGTGTGTGGAGATACATCGCCATAGCTCGCGAAAGTCGATCGAGTTCCTGATAACTCATGGACTCTGTGCTACTTTTGACGGCGATCCGATGCCCATGTTGTTGCAAACTCGGTGCCAGGATCTGTGGAAGCGATTGCTCGAGTGGGTAAGCTCGTTCCGTTTGATTCCAAATGTCCCACAGTCGGATCACGCTCGCGGGATAACGAATCCTTTCTATATTCTCATCGAGCAGGGAGTGGAGCCGACTGAGCATTTCTTCCAGCATTTCAAGCCAGGTTGCGACCCGTGTCCGATCCAAAAGCCCTTCTCGTACAAAGAGGAGATTGGGAGCATTCGCATGCCCATGACAGACAAACCAGACATCGGCTGGACTTGCTGGGATGGCCTGCCACGTCAACCCATGACGGGTTCGATGGACCAACTCGGGGGAGATGTCCCAGGTGCTGATAGCGAGTCGAGGAGCACGAAGCGAGGCAGCATGATCTGCTTCCTGCAGCTCGCGCTCTCGCTGTTTGAAGAGGAGACGGAGAGTGTTGATAGATGAAGCAGGGCGTTCAAAGGCAAGACCCCAAGGATGACTTTGGGCTCGATCACCTTCGTGAGTGCTGGAAAACCAGTACATATTGTAGTCAGGCAACAATCCCGCCTGTTGTGCGGTCAAGGGAATCAGGCAGCTCCAAAGCACAGGAAGTGGGATGTCATCCTCAAGAGATTTCAGTGAGGCCCATGCTTCCTGGGACCAGCTCCAACTTAAGGTGTGCCACGAGCCAGGTGAGGGTGCTGTGGGCTGTTCAAGCGTCGAAGTACGAGAATAGCGACGCAACCATTCTTGATCGATGACTGCCGTTGGATCGTCTTCATCAGGTTCAAATACTTGTTGGAGTAGATCATGCATGAGTTGAGCAACATCCTGCAAACCAGCAAGCGCAGGATGGATAGCAAACCAGATGCGCCAGACCCCGTCGGCCAGGGGTTCTACAGCAATCTGCCACCAGAGTCCTGCGGTGGGATCCCAGCGGAGGGAGGCTCGAAAGGACCCGAGCTTTTGCCTGTCAGACCTTTCATCGATGGGCCAGATGGCAAAGTTCGCCTTTTTCTTTTGATGGAGGCAAAGGGCTCGGCCACTGGGGGTGAGGCTCGTCCGAAGGATCGGATTGCGTTGAATCCAAGCTTGCAACGCTCGGCGAAACCGCTGTTCTTCCCACTCGACTCTCGGTTCGCAACTGACGATCCAAGCTTGATCCGCCCCATGAGCGACATGATAAGCCATCTGGGGGGGGACAGGGACGGATCCCTGCAGAAGATCCATTTCGCGGCGTGGATCGACTCCAACTGGCTGTAGGCGCACTTGTTTCACAACGTGATGACCCCTATCTTCTCATTTCGGTCCCTCACGTGTATCGTCGAAAAGAGAGAGATCTTTACAGAACGGGCAGAATGCACGTGCTGAAAGCGCTTGAATCCATCTCCTTCAGACCTAAAATTTTCAATTTGTCAAGGATACGCTGAAAGAGCTAAGCCTCCAGCTTCGTGGGCGTCCCTCCACAAGCTCGAGGCGTCGTTGCATAAGCTCCAGTCCCCCACAGACGGCACGTCTCTAGCCTCAGAACCTGGACTGAATGCTTCAAAAGGCATTTTAGGACCGACACTCTCTCAGCGAAACTGATCCTTGCGCCTCCGCACCTCGGCAAACACTGCAGTGGGGTCAGCTGCCTGCAGTCCGAGCTTTCGGGCCCAATCCGGATCGTCGGCCTTGAGGAAGGGATTGAACCGCTTTTCCGTCGCCAGAGTGGAGGGAACAGTCGGCAGTAGGGTCGATCGCTTCAGATTGAGCTCATCCAGATAGACCTGAAACTCACCGTCGATCGGCGCGAGGCTTGCTAGGAAGCGGGCGTTAGCAAGGGTGTATTCATGGGCACAGAGGATCAGCGTGTCATCGGGAAGTTCAAGAATACGACAGAGACTCTTCCACATCTGCTCGGCGGATCCCTCAAATAGCCGTCCACAACCCAATCCGAATATGGTGTCGCCACAGAAGAGCAACTGATGTTGGGGAAGATGGTAAACGATATGGCCAAGAGTGTGACCGGGGGTCATGATCACTCGAATCAGATGACGTCCAAATAGGAATTCGGCTCCATGATCCACATTCTGAGTGATACACGGGATCCGATTGGCATCATGTGAACTGGCAAGGACCTGACAAGCATATTGATCGACTAATTGCGAGTTGCCCCCCACGTGATCAGAGTGATGATGGGTATTGTAGATAAACTGGAGTGGCCAATCGCGAGCTGTCAGGAAATCAATGACAGGTGTGGCCAAGCCTGGGTCAACCACCGCCGTAAGGTCTGCAGACTCATCACGCAGGATGTAAACATAGTTGTCTTGCATGATTGCTAACTGATAGACACTCAATTCGAGTGCATCATAGACTAAGAGACTGCTGCTGACAGACATAGGAGCTCCTTGACGATCAAGATGAGAGTCGATCCGATTGCAATCGAGGAAACAAGCTTGCGAGATTGCGCCGCTGTCGGTTCATGACCTCCTCAGGAGTTTCAAGCCAGAGAGTGGCTGCATGCTCCATCGCCTGGCGGGCCAAGAGGGGGGTCGTGACGGCGCCGGTCGAAGTCGAAAAGGGGGCGTCTGATTCGAAGACGATTTGCTCGCGTGGAAAGTGCTTGAGAATGCCATGTGGGTCCGTGCGAAGCAGTCGAAAGTTTGGGGACAAAAGCCAGCCTGCATCGAGGAAGGGTCGCGCTTGATCGAGGGAGGCCCAGAAACCGTGAATCATGCCTCGTGCTTCAGGCTGAAAGCTTCGCAGGAGGTGCCAGACATCAGGGTAAGCTCTGACGATATGGAGGACCAAAGGCTTCTGGTATTCGATAGCCAGCTGCAGATGTTTTTGTAACCACTGCCTTTGGCGTTGTCGATCGTGGGCAGAAGGACCTTTGTGAAAGTCGAGACCCGTTTCACCAAGACCATCGGCTTCGGGCAGCAGTTCCGTGAGTCTACGCCAGTCAGTAGCTAACTGGGTGTCGCTCCGATTGAGCACAGTCCAAGGATGGAGGCCGAACACGCGAATGATTCGCAGATGCTGCTCAGGTAAGCGACGCTGAGCTTCCCACTCTTCTGGTTCAATGCCGCCCATGACCAAGGCTTCACAGCCTTCCGCAGCCAAGTTATGGAGAAAGCTGTCTATGGAGTCTCTCCAGACTGGATCGGTGCCGTGACAATGACTATCGATCCATCCCACACTGCTCCTCATCCTGTAAAGAGGGACGCTGAGCTCTCGATGGGGCAGAGTGGATCGAGTCATATCCCGTACACTCAACGATCTGCCTTCTCTCGATTCACAGCGATCCATCAAGTCATTCCGCTAGAATACGTAGACCTGCGGAAACGGCGGCAAAACCGAAGCTACCTGTCACAAAACTTGCGGAGCCATACCCGGACTCGCAGTCCAAACGCAAGTTTACGCCATCTTCCCTTTGATGACAAACCTCACCGTCCGACCCCGGAAACAGCGGACGTTCGATGCTGAAGACCGCGGGAATACCCCAAGGTCCTTCCGAAGGGAAGTTATGTTTTTGGCGCAAAACCTTCCGAGTTTGGCGTAGGAGTGCATCGCTCGTGCTTTGGGTGAGATCAGCCAGGCGAATCTGAGTCGGATCGAGGCGTCCCCCTGCTCCTCCGACCGTCACGATCGGGATCTGACGATCTCTGCAGAGAGCCAGCAGAAGGCACTTATTCTGCAAACTATCGATTGCATCGATCACAAGGTCGTAAGGCTTATCGAGCAGCTGCTGAGCGGTCGACGCGGTAAAAAAATCGACGATTGGCGTCACTCGAGCGTCAGGATTGATGAGCTGAAGACGGGCGGCCATCACTTCAACCTTGGGTTGTCCGATCGTGCCTTCCAAGGCATGGAGTTGCCGGTTGCTATTGGTGATGCAAATCTCGTCGAGGTCAATCATGTCAATGGCGCCGAGGCCACTCCGTGCCAGGGCTTCGGCTGCCCAGGAGCCCACACCACCGAGACCGATCACGGCCACTCGTTTGGAGCGGAAGGTTTGCCAGGCTTTGCGGCCAAATAGGCGTGCCATGCCGTTGAATCGAAGCTCGTAGGAATCCATAGGGACCTCTCGTGACCAAGACTTGAGTGACGGATTTTCGTAAAGGACCGCGTTATTTTTGTCCAGAGCTAATCCTTGGAAAGTGTCGAAATGGCTTTTTCGATCGCTTTTTTGGGGCCTCGCTCAAAAATTAAGCAATCCTGCCAAAGACCAGAGGAGAAGGCTTTCCATGCCGTGAAGTGGACAGTTTTCCACTGATCTTGTGGATAACGTGAAATTCAAGATGCTTTATTGGCATGAATGAGCTGTTCAGGGGGTGTGTGCGTTCACAGAACACATTGTTCTTTTAACCTTGGTTCTGCTGTCAGGGTCGGTTACAAAGAAGATGTCCTTACACATCGCACCCGGGAGATTGCTCATGAAAACTATGATCACCACAGCCGCCCTTTTGTTCAGCACCTTTGCTTTTGGCTACCAGCCACAGGAAGCCCTTCAGTCGGTTCAACTCAATGGCACGGGATGCCCTGTGGGGGATTACCAAGATTACCACTGGGAAGGATCCGAACTTGTCATCAACTTCAGCGACATGGTGGTGACGAAGGGCGCTGGCCAAAAGCTGTCGAATGCCCGTCGCAATTGTGTGGTTGTCCTTGATTTGGATCGTGCGAAAGCTTGGAAATACAGTCTCGATGGCTTTGCCGTGCAGGGATTCGCTGATGTTGCTGCGGGGGACGGACTCAAACTTAGCTTGTCGGGTAACGTTCAAGGTGGAGCGGCCACCAAGAGCTACAGTTTCGACACGCTGGGACGTTCAAACGCGGACTTTGAAGCTGATGTTACAATCTCTCCAGCCGATAGGGTTTGGACACCCTGTAATTTGGATCGAGCTCTGGTATTCAACACGTCGGCCCTCGTCACCAATGATAAAGCAAAGGGATCCCGCGCTAGCGAATCCTATGCGACCCTTGATCAGATCCGCCTTCGACTGGCTTTCGCCCGCTGCTCCTAAGGCGGGATCGTTACGGATATTCAGCCTTTCCATGAAGTAAAGGCCCATACCTGGTGGTGGTATGGGCCTATGTTGTTTCGGTGAACGGACGCGAGTGCCTCCGAAACGTGCCTTGGGTATCGACAGCGCAACATTCTGATTTCGTTCTAGACGCAAGGTTCATCGAGCCGTTTGGAGTTCGAGACACCTCACGAATGGCCGCTTTTGGAACACGACAGGGGAATATCGTGCTTCGTAACGTCAGCTATCCTTGATTGTCGACAAGCCTCGGATCCTGTGCTAGAACCATGCCTTTCTGGTTTAGTGTGGAACGAGCATGCATCCTTATCCTCAGCCTCGAATGAACGAGCTCTTTCAGCACCCGCTGCTAGCACGGCTGTCTGTACAAGGGCTCGACCTCTTGCATCGAGACACTTGGCCCGAACCAGATGACTGGAATGCCCAGGCCCCATTTTTTCCCGACCTTCGCTTTGCACCTGAGATTCGACCTGGATCGCGACGGAGGCGCAAGGAGAAGAAAGAAGCTCGGAGCCGGCCTGGACTAAGGAGCTACGAGGCACAGATCTTCGAGGCTGCCAGGATTCCGACACGGCTGGGACATCCCCATGATTTCTTCAATGCCATGATGTGGCTTAGCTACCCTCAGAGTAAATTGGAACTGCATCGGAAGGCCTACTGCCTGCAGAAGGATAGCGAAGCATTAGCGTCACCGAATCGGCGATCTCCGCTCATTGATCGCCTGACCTGTTTCGATGAGGGTGGGGTGTTTTTTGTACTGGATGCCCAGCTCGATGACAAAGCGATCGAAGACCTCCTAGGATCGCGGCTGGATCACGAGAAGTTTCGCTTGATTCAAAGATATCGGACGGACTTTCACGTCTTTGGTCACGGACTGCTTGAGTGTCTCCTGAATGGGCAGATCGACTTGAACGTCAGCTGTCTTATTCTTCCCACCTTGACCACGAGTCTATCGCTTGATGAGCACCTAAGGGCTGGTATCAAAAGCCTCGAAGCTGAATCCAATAACTTTGGTACCATCCCCTTCCGTGCGCTTTGGGATTGTATCGGCTGAAATACTCTTTCAGACGATGTCAGAATTTGTCTTGCGCCTTCTGTCGCTGCTTCGTAAAATGGCAGCACATAAGCTGCGTAGGAGATGAATAATGAGTGGTGGCTTCCCGGGAAGGCGCTGGCTTGCGCCTGATGAAGTATCGTGGCTACAACTCTTCCTTGCACTTTTTTGTGGCAGCCTCCTCGGTTGGACGCCGACACTGGTCACCTTGCATACGATAGTCCTACTCTTGCTTCTGGTGTTCATTCGCGTGCCCCTTTTGCTCCTTGTTATCACAGCCGCTATATGCTGGATTCTTGGTGCGTTTGCCATCGATCCGTGGATCGATGCGCTCGGTCAAAGACTGTTGACAGCAAAGGATCTACAAGGGCTCTGGACTCAGTTCTACAACGCCCCGGTTCTGCCTTGGACTCGCTTCTCAAACTCCATGGTGACAGGTGCGGTCGCTTTGGCTCTTGCTTGTAGTCCTCTGTGGTTCATCCTCAGCTGGAAGTTGAGATCGATGGTACAATCCGCAGCGAATTGAATCACAAAAGGAACAGTCGAAGGAGGTCCTTCCGTGAGCCGATATGGTGGTCTGATCCGCTGGAAATTTGCAATACCCCTCGTCGGGTTCATCGTCGCTGTGGTCGTCTACGTGATGATGTTTCTCGATGCGCATGTGAGGGATGCCGTCACCCATTATGCAACGCGCTTGAATGGTGCTGAAGTCAATGTGGGGCGGCTGCGAACCAGCGTCTTTGGTGGCTTCGTAGAACTGGAGAAGGTACAACTCACCGACCCTGAGGCGCCAGAGTTCAACCGCCTTGAATGGGCCAAAATGCGTTTCGAACTGTCTGGATCGGCTTTGCTTCGCGGCAAAGTCGTGATCCAGGATGCAAGTCTTCAGGATATTCAGATTCGCTCGAAGCGCGAGAGGCCAGGGTATGTCCTACCTCCCCCACCCCCCGAGCCCGAAGGCCCTGGTCTCAAAGAAAAGACCATGGTGCTCCTGCAGCCTGTGAAACAGGAACTGATGCAGAATGCAATGGCCTTCCTGAAGGAGAAGAATCTCGATAATCCCTTGAAGGATGTGAACTGGGAGGAGCTTCCCTCCACCCTAGCGGTCAAGGGTCTGCAGAGTGAGCTGCAGGCGAAAGGAGCGAGTTGGAAAGGCATGTTAGGCAGCTTACCTGACGCTCAGACTTTTGCGAGCATGAAAGCCGATCTGCAAAAGTTAAAGCCGCCGACAGATCCCAATCAGATTCAGACAGCGATCGGTCAACTTGAGTCCATTCGGGCCCAGGCTCAAGTGAGCGTGATGCAGGTCGAAAAGTTGGCCCAGCAACTACAACAGGAAGCTGCCACGATCCAAAGTCGTATCCAAAATCTTGACGAGCTTGCCAAGCAAGATCTGGCTATGCTGGGTCAAAAGCTTAAGCTTCCCGATCTTGATTTCAAAGGTCTCGCCGAAGAGCTGGCGGGGCCTGAGATCAAGCGATATGTCCGTATGATCGAAACCTACTATGCCCAGATCAAGCCCTTTCTCGAAAGCAAGGAGCAGGAAGCTCCTAGCAAACCACTGCGGCGAGCTGGGCGTGACTATAGTTTTCCGCTAGCTAACGGATTGCCGAGTTTCTGGCTACAGTCCGCGCAGATTTCCTCAAAAGAAACGGCCGAAGGTCCTTTGGGCGATATGAGTGGCAAAATCACCCATGTGAGCACACAACCGGAACTGATCGCTCAGCCGACTCGAATGAGCTTGCAGGGGGGCTTCCGACAGAGTCAGATTCTATCCTTCTGTCGCTGTGGATGATGATTGGGGGGGTCATACATTCAACGATGTTCCCAGGGCTTTCGGGTTTTGCTATGCTCGATGAGCCTGACAAACCGACAGTTTAAGGTGGATGCATGTTTGAAAAACTTTTGTCTATAGCACTTATCTTTCCTTACCTTGTAAGTTGCCAATCGCTGTCAAAACGCGGAAAACCACAAGATCCTCCCCAAAGTGTGGACCAACTTGAAACTTGTCAAAAATTAGATCAGGGGCATTTCCATTGGAATGTCGAAACACAAAAGTGCGAAGCCTTAACTCAAGTGAAGAAATCACCTCAACAGCAAGAATGTGAAGCGAAATCCGCTGAAGGATATACTTGGAATAGCAACGCCGAAACCTGTGAGTCCGCCGCCGTTGAACTTTCAGCAGCGGAGAAGCAAAAGGAATGTGAATCAAGAACTCAAGGCAAATATCAGTGGAATGCTGTGGGAGCCAGCTGTGAAGAGATTGAACAATATTGCAGCAAACAAACCAAGGCCGGGTCACTTATGCGAAAGAGCTTTTCCACATCCGTAGCGACCAGCAAGGATGGATGTAAACTGGTCGATCAAACAGCTAGCTGTGATAACGAGACAGGCAAAGTGTCCTGGCCTGAAAAGCAAATCTATACCTGCAACTTTGAATATGATGCTTATGTTTCAAACTATATAATTGCCAGTCAGGTCCTAAACCAAAGGAAGTGTGCACAGACTAAGCTGAAGGCCTCCATCACTTTGGATAAACAGGATGCCGAACTGAAACAACAGAAATGCGATATCAAAACCCCCGAATCCTTCTGCCTTATCAGTCCCGAAAGTAACTATTTTCATGCTGGAAATGGCAGCAACTTAAAACCTTTTGTCATTTGCCAAGCGTCCCATCTGCAGTGGCTGGAGTATTTTGGCTTTTTGAGAGATTATATTGAGGTAGCTGGATACAATGCAATCCTGGGGAAAGACATCGATGGCCCGACAGTTGATGTCAACGAATATTATGAACTGGGCTTTCATTTGGATGGCAACGGCAAAAAAATTCTTGTCCGATCCCTTCGTGCTTGGACCAAGGGATTACCGACTATGGAATACTACACTGGAATATTCAAAAAAATTAGGTCCGGAAGTATCGAGAATCTGACTATTGAATGCCCCCAGACGCTCAACATTGCCCTCGACGAGCCAGGTTACTATCAATACGCTGGGATTCTGTCAGGCGAAGCGAGAAACAGTAACTTTGCCAATATCACCGTCAATTGCAATATCACTGTCACCGCCAACTCCTCTACCGGTCGAGATCTTTCCACTGCTGTCGGATGGCTAATTGGAAACTCGATAGGCAACAAATTTTCGGGCATCAATTTTACAGGGACTATCACGCCTAAAAAGAACATAACCGGGCAGGATTTTGGAAGTTCATTTACTGAGATAAAACCAGCTGTTAAGTGACACTCTATGCTGGCAAGGAAACCTTGTTATTTTGCACGCTAATCCAGACCGGTTTTTAGGAATTGCATGAAAGTCCGGACAGGTTTTGATAGATCTTTGCGACGAGGCAATGGGCCTTGAGTAGCCAAAAGGAGGTGGTC
>Ga0068876_10003473_pt1 | contig 11281 bp, 21 predicted proteins | sample NOAtaG_6_FD_66442 | JGI IMG/M metagenome (GOLD analysis project Ga0068876, IMG submission 66442) | Freshwater lake microbial communities from Lake Erie, under a cyanobacterial bloom - NOAA_Erie_Diel5S_2200h metaG | ecosystem: Environmental > Aquatic > Freshwater > Lake | place: USA: Ohio, Lake... | reverse complement strand
CTGGGAGATATTTACCAGACACGCATTACTGTCTGATAATTACTGGAATGCTTGGGTGAGTTGTAGAATTAGGAAGGACCACCTAATTAAGCTTTAGCTTTATCATTCAACGGCAGCACCCATACTTATAAGATTTTTGGCGTTTTACCTCATTCACCAGGTAAAAATCTAGCACATTTGCCTCATTTCGCTGTGCAACTGCAATATAATATTACTACATATTCCTGTGATGCTTAAGGAGGTCACAGAATATGCTAACTAAACTTAAATCTTTCCTAACAGTTCTTTGGGATTCTATGATTGAGGCACAAGAAAAGCGTGCCGAGTATTATAGAAAAACCAGAAAATTCATGGAATAACCACTCGCTTAACTAAGGAGAATCAAATGTTTGACTATACCAAAATGACTATGAAACCAGAGCAAATTCAGGATACCGTTGAGAAGTCCAAAGATTTCGCTATCAAAACCGTTGAATTTAACAACACCATTGCCAAAGAATCCCTCAAATTCTTCAATGATGTAACCGATAAATACTTCTATACCTACACGGCCAAGGTTGCAGAGGCCGTCAACCAAGGTTCGGAGTATGCAAAAGAATTCATCAAAACAGGCACCGTTAAATCGCTATACACAAATAGCGCAAAAAACTAAATCTTGGCATCCAGTTGCAAGAAACGGCTGGATTATCAAGTTTTCTATTTTTGACGGGAATAACTTTTTAATTACTGTTATTTCGCAATACACCGGGCAGGCGATAATCCGACATTTTACAGATGAGGATATCGCCTGTTCTTTTATTAATTTCATACAAGACCTAGACGCCGAGCAGGTTGTAGAATTATAAATAGAGTATCAGATTTTATAATTCGTAGGAGCTCAAATTGCCCTTAACAAAAGTAACGGCGGGAGTTATCGCTGCCAACGCAGTCGTAGATTCATTTGGAAGCCAATCCATCACAGGCGATAAACTTGGCCTGACGGCTATCAACGCAAACAATATTGTAGATGGCACAATCACGGCTGCAAAGTTAGCTCCTGGCACTGCTCTCTCAAATGGTCAATTATCCGTTGTCACTGCTGGTCTTGCTGTAATTCCAGATTCGCCAGCAACAATAACTCCATATAAAATTTTAGGGCAAGTTCAAGTTGGAGGATCAACATTTGGAAATACGACAACAAATGTATATGTTGTTCCTGCTTCAACTCAAACTGTCGTAAAAACAATTGCCATTACAAATCAATCTGCTAATACGGTATCCGTTGATTTTTTTGCTAGATTAAACACACAAGCTTTAAGTAATCAACATTATCTTGTAAGGTCGTTTAATCTTACCGGAGCGGATACACTTCTGTTAGAACCAAATATAACAATGAATGCTTCTTCAATTCTTGCTGCTAACATAATTGGAGCAAATGCAAATACATCAAATGTAACGGTTAATGCTTTTGGTGTGGAGATAATCTAATGCCAAATTCTTTAAAAATTTTAGGACAGGTAAATCCTTCGGCAAATGCACAAACAAATGTTTATGTTGTACCAGCATCTACCGCAGCTTTTGTAAATTCAATAAACATAACAAATTTAGGTTCAACAAATGCTTCATACAGTATCATTGTTGTTCCTTCTACTGATAACTCTAGTTCGCCATTGCCAAAGCACTTTGTGATAAGAGGAGCTTCTTTACCAGGTGACGATGAAGCATTACTAGATTTTGTTATGACATTGCCAGCAGGAACAGTTCTTGCGGCGAATAGCAATCAAAGTATAGCAATTTCAGCATTTGGTGTGGAGATAACATAATGCCAATTAGATTTCTTGTCAATCAAAGTTCTAACGAAGGAAAAACAGTAAGACCAACAGGCTATAAATTTCCTGTTGGACTGTCTGGTTTAGCATCAAATGCAACAGTAGATTATATCGTAGTTGCTGGCGGAGGCGGCGGCGGTGCTGGTGGTGGCGGCGCCGGAGGATTTACAACTGGATCATTAACATTTACAAATAGTTCAAGCTCAAGTATAAAAATTGGAGCAGGAGGCCCAGGATGCACTTCTGGTGTTGATATTAGAGGTTCAAACGGTAGCTTTTCTTTTATAAACACCGCAGTTGGAGTTGTGTTAACTTCTAGCTCAGGTGGCGGCGGCGGAGGTTCTTATAGCGCACCAACCAGAGGATCAGCTGATGGTTCAGCTGGAGGATCTGGTGGCGGCGGCGGAGTTTTTCCTGGACCTGCAGCTCCAGTCAATGGTGGTACTGGAACTCCAGGTCAAGGAAATAATGGAGGAGCCGGCCTACAATATGACGGTTCGGGTGGATATAGCCCAGGAGGCGGCGGTGGAGCTGGAGCTGCTGGCGTAGCTGGAGTTTTTGGACCTGCTCCAGCTTCAGGAAATGGTGGTATAGGAATAATATCTTCTATTACAGGCACATCACTATATTGGGCTGGCGGCGGTGGCGGCGGTGGACAGCATGATAGTCCATTAAACCCGAATGGAGTTGCAGGAAATGGTGGTTTAGGTGGAGGAGGCGGCGGTGCTGAATATGGCCCAGGAACTCTTCCTGCAAACAGCGGAGCTGTTGGCCGGCATGGAGTTGGAGGCAACTCGGCATTTAATACAGCGGGAAGTGGATCACGAAATGGACCTGGACCCGCTGGTAATGGCGGTGCTGGCGGAACAAATACTGGCGGTGGCGGTGGCGGCAATGGAATTTCTGTTTATACTGGAGGTTCTGGAGGAAGCGGCATTGTAGTTATTCGCTATAACGATAGTGAGGGCCAAAAAGCAACCGGCGGTACAGTAACAACTTCTCCAGGTTACATAATTCACACTTTTACTGGAGATGGTAATTTTAATACCAATACAAACTGGACTGGATCACAATACTCTATAAACTAGCACAATAAATATAATACTCAAGGAATCACTTAATGCCATTACAACAAGTCACAGGAAATGAGATAGCCGCAGGGAGTATTGTTGGGTCCGATATAGCTGACGCAACAATCACGGCTGCAAAGTTAGCTCCTGGCGCTGCAATTTCCAACGGTCAACTTTCGGTCGTTTCTTCTGCGGTTGGCGTTATTCCTGATTCAGCTGCTGGTCGCCTTCCATACAAAATTCTAGGTCAAGTGCAACCAACAGCAAATGTTCTTACTACCATCTATACGGTACCTGCAGCTACAAATACAATGGTCACCACAATTACTGTATGCAATCAAAGTGCAAATACAGTATCAGTCAATGTAGCTGCAAATTTAAGTGGTTCAGCAGTAGCAACAAGAAACTTTATTGTAACAAGTTATGCTCTTGGTGCCGCAGAAACATTGGTGCTAGAACCAAGAATTTCACTTAATGTTGGTTCAATTCTTTCAGCAAACATTACAGGTGCAAATGCTACAAATGCAAATGTTTCTGTCAATGCTTATGGTGTGGAGATAATCTAATGCCAAATATTCATACAATTCTTGGTCAGATTAATCCAACTGCCAATACACAAACAAATGTCTATGTGGTACCAGCATCCACCGCAGCTGTTGTAAACGCAATTCATGTAGATAATACCGGTGATGCAAATGCTTCATATAGTATTATTGTTGTTCCTTCTACGGACAATTCCAGTTCACCATTACCAAGACACTTTGTAATGCGTGGTTCTATTGCTCCTTCTGGAGATACAGTTATACTAGATTTTCCTTTAACATTGCCAGCTGGTACGGTTGTAGCAGCCAATACAAATAATGGTAGCTTGGCAATCTCAGCTTTTGGCGTGGAGATATCATAATGCCGATTCGTTTTCTTAATGTTCCAAATTCAGATAGCTTACGCTCATCACGGCCAACAGGCTACAAATTTCCAACAGGATTAAATGCTGCAATTCCAGCAAATACTGTTGTTGATTATGTTGTAGTTGCTGGCGGCGGCGGCGGCGGAGCTAATCATGGCGGCGGCGGAGGTGCTGGTGGATTCAGTCAAGGATCTAATTTTTCTTTATCAAAATCAACTTCATATTCTATTGTTGTTGGTGCTAGTGGACCTGGAGGTACTAATCCAACTCCTGTTTCGGTAAGTGGTTCTTATTCTTTTATTAATGTTGCATCAACAACAGCTTTAGTTACATCTATTGGTGGTGGCCGAGGCGGCCAAAGCCTAAGCGCAGCATCAAGTGGTGGCTCAGGTGGCGGCGGAGCTGGAGAAATTTCTCCTGGCGTATCTCCATCTGGCGGTCCTGGAACTCCTGGACAAGGAAATAATGGTGGAAATGGAATTGGAGCTGGAAACAGCGGCGGCGGTGGCGGCGGCGGTGCAGGAGCACCAGGAAGTGCAGCTCCTGCTCCAGCAGCTGCTGGAGGCACTGGAGGAAATGGAGTAACCACAACAATAGCACCATCTGGTACACCAGCAACTTATGCAGGAGGTGGTGGCGGCGGTTGTTCTCAAGTTTCACCTGGTGCTCCAGGCGGCAGTGGCGGCGGCGGTACAGGAGGTCATTTTGGTGGCCAAGGAACACCTGGAACAACAAATACTGGCGGCGGAGGCGGAGGCGGTACAGGACAAGATAATCCAGCTGCCGGTGCTTCTGGGGGTACAGGCATCGTAATCATTCGTTACAATGATTCTGGAGGCCAACAAGCTACTGGCGGTACAGTAACAACTTCTCCAGGTTACATAATTCATACTTTTACTGGAGATAGCACATTTAGTACCAATAATTTCTTTGGTGGTAACACAACTTACACCGTTAATTAACCTTTGCCTCTTTTTGTTATTTGCCTGTGATATAATAGCTGTATGAAAAATATCATTGCCGAACTATTGTCTTTTACCGACCGTGAGAAGGCTGAAATGTTTGCCATTCTTGCCGTTATTCTCTTTTGTACCTGTGCCGTTCTTCTTGGTATTACCTGGTCCCGTGGTAATGATGTGCAGTATTTCAAAGAGCGAATTGTTCTCATGGACCAACGAATGACTGGTATTGACAAGAAGCTGCACGATACACAACAAAATCTCAGCAAAACAAATGAAAATGCCGCTGAAACACGGCGATTACTTGATGCTGAAATCATGCGAAGTGCCGAGCAAGACAAGTGGATTGAATATTGGAAAACATTACCTCAGTTACCCCAGCCTAAACCTCAGCAAAGACGATGATAGTCATTGGCAAATATAACAAAACTCAGGCCTCAGCCATAGAGTTTTTTGCCACAGAACTATTGACAAAACAACTCAAATCGCATATAATAGTAAATATAAAGTTTACGAAGCGTTTGCCTGTCTATGGCTTTACAGAAGTGGATGGGCATAATAGCAAAGGCAAACCAAGAGAGTTTACATTAGAGTTACTACACGGTATGTCAGAGAAACAAACAATTAAAACTTTGGCGCATGAATTTACTCATGTCAAGCAATATGCCTACGGTGAGATTGATGAGCTTGGTACAAAATGGTTGTCTCGTAAATTAGACCATGATTCGGTGCCCTATCACAAGCGACCATGGGAAAAAGAAGCTTTTAGAAACGAAGAAAGGTTGTATAAAAAATGGTTACAGATGAAGAGCTCGTAAAAATTAGTTATGAAATTGACAACTTTCTTTTTGAAAAAATCAAAGAGACCGATATGATACCAATCAATCTGGCAGGCATTGTTTTAGCTCGTTTAATTCGTATGAATGAAAGTGTAAGTAGTGAAGAAGATTTTTATAAGCTTTTACATTCAATTGCAAACAAAAGGCACCTAGAACTTGAGCAAAGGACACTCCAATGAACAATGAAATAGAACGATATGTTGGCGAGCTTCGTGACCTACGCCGTGTCAATCATACAATACTGAAGAATAAAGAATCACTTGAACAATGGGTCACATGGTTAGATGCAGAAATACGCCAATGGCCATTATCTGAGCATGAAAAGAAACATAAAAGAGAACTAAAAGAAATCATTGAGCAACTACTAGCAGCACACAGCATGGTTCAGGTAGATTTGGATATGGTTCGTGTGTCTGGTGTTCCATATGGGGTTCAATTACAAAAAGATTTATTTTAATTATGATATACTTAATTGATGATGTGATTGATTCGTGGGCTGCAAACAATATAGCAAAGCAATTGTTTAGCCTGAATTTTCCATGGTATTATACGCCTGATGCCTCGTATGGTGACAAAAACAATTATCAGCAAAGACCTGGTTTCCTACATTGGTTTGCAAGAGGCGCCGAAAAATCACAATATCTAAACCTCATTGAACCTCTGATTACAAACGGTGCATTGGCATTAAAGAAAAAAGAAGTTGATGTAATTCAAATACGGTCATTTCTACAATTACCACTTGATTCAACCTACACAGGCCAAGATATTGATACACCGCACATTGATTTATTTGAACCGCATTGGGTTATGCTCTATTATGTGGTTGACAATGATGCTGAGACCGTCATTTACAACAATAAGATGAAAAGTAAAGATGACATTCCTACATTTAATGACCTCAAAGAATTCACTCGTATAAAACCAAAGAAAGGTCGCATGGTTATATTTGACGGTATGCATTGGCACACCGCACTTCAACCAAAAACAGGACCTCGTGCAATTATTAATATCAATATAAAAAAATGATGCCCTTTGAAATTGATGTGCCTTATCGTATGAGGCCCAATATGCGACCACTTGGTGAAAATGAGCCAATTACATACCAAGACAAAGATTATGGTGCTTACATTGAGCAGAAACAAAAAATCATGGCACAGGCCTATGGTAACAATTGGAATCCACACCTAAGAGATAAAGTATTGACCTATCTACAATGCAATACAGTAGAAGAGGCCATTGCTAAATATCAGGAGGACTTTGTTGTATTTGCACCTGATATAAAAGGCAGGTTGTCGTTACAAATGGCATCTGTATGCTTTCCATCAGGTTGGAATCCGACCGAGAAGGTCAATAAAACATTTGCAGAGATACATGAGCCGGTGGCCGACAATGAAATGATAATGAAAGCGGCCGACCATATTGCTACAATGATTACACAAAAAGGGCCGTTTATACGCTCTGTATGGACTGTAACGAACTCTGCTGACCTCAATCGGCACCCAAGCAATAAAAAGCCATGGACCGATGAGAAACTAGAGAATATGTGGTATAGAGCCGAAAGACAAGTAACCGTACCACTTGGCGATGCAGCATTGTTTTTTATACGAACCTATACCGTGCCGTTGTTGTCAGTAGATATTGAGAAAATACGACAATCGGTATACAGTATGTCAAATGAAATACTAGGCTATAAAGATTTACACCATGTCATAGAAATACTAGGAGCAAACCCATGAAAAACTATTGGGGCGAACCCGATGAAGAGCCATTACCAGATTGGATGAATCCAAAGTCCTACCAAGGAAATAAAAAGGCTCGTGTATTGAAATCATTAGAAGAGGCGGCTGCAGAAGCATTAAAGAAACCGCCAATTCCAATTATATTAAAACCACCTACGGGGTATGAAAATGAGTAATGATTTAATTAGCATTAAAGATTTTATTTTGAAGTTTAAAGGCTGGTGGGCTGCATCACTTGGCATTGTAATTGCATTGATACTTGGCATACTCATTGGTATTTTTGTTGTTGAAGGTAAAATTATAAATGATTGTAAATTCCTCAACGCATTTCGTATCGGTGACCAAGGCTATACCTGCCAACGCCGTATCTAATGGTCAAGGCTTGGGTCCTGATATTGGTATTAAACGGTGTGACCAATGACCTAGGGCCAAAAATGACAGCTCCCGATTGTCAGGCCGCATGGAAGAAATATACACAGCAGCACCCAAAACAGAAATACAATACCTTTTGTGAATGGAGAAACCCGTGAAATGTGATTGGAAGGACGCAGAGCATAATACGCACTATTACTATAATACCGAAAATGGTCAAATTATAGGTCAGGTGCATAATATAGCCCACACCAAAATCTACATGGCCGTTGCAATTGTGCGAAATACCGAAGAGTTACTTGGTCGCTACATTGCACTTGATTTTGCCAAAGAGGCCGTATCGCATTATTGGAATATACAGAAAAGAACATTATTAGAATCGGACTTTTAAAATGAACCGTGTAAGATATAGTACCAATTGGATGGGACCAATATCACTTAATTGGTATCGTGACCGTGGATTTACTCAAAAGGTTACAAAGATTCTGGAGCAAAACTCTCCAATATCCGATAAGAAAAAAGGTGATGTTGTAGAGTATGATGAAATTACCGTATCATATTCTGGTGGCCGCATAGATTTCTTTAATCCTCACAATCATTCGCCATACCCCGATGAAATGGCCGTACCACTTATGCGCTCCGAAGATTGGAATAGATTCTCTGATTGGCTATCCACCTTTGAAACCGATGAGATATGGGAATTTTGCCAATTGGTATGGATGTATGAAAAAGCAAACAAAAAGATAGAATGGTATGAAACGCCAGAGTGGTATCCATATGACCCAAACAAATAAAGAACCGACCATTATAGAATTAGAAGCAAACCATACCGCCTTTGTATTGGATGAGCATGGTAACCTGATAGAGTTTTATCTACCAGACCAGACCGAAGATAAAGAAGTGCCACAAAGAATCGTGGAGATGCTGAACCTCTGTATTAATGCCGCTGACCTCATGTCCGATAAGGGATATGAATTAGGTACCCATGAAGAGCAGGCCGAATTTGATGCGAAACGGGATTATAAACTGTAACAAAAAATTCACACAAAATTCATCTCCAAGGCTCTAAATATTTTTGCGACACACAATGAAAGGAGCTCGCATGATACAAAGAATTCTCGCCGTATTCCTCGCATCAACAACAATCTCCGCATTTGCAGCCGACATTACAGGTGCAGGTGCTACATTTCCATATCCAATCTATTCTAAGTGGGCCGAAGAGTTTAAGAAAGAAACCAATATTGGTCTGAACTATCAATCAATTGGTTCATCCGGTGGTATACGCCAAATCAATGCCAAGACCGTAACCTTTGGTGCTACCGATGCGCCAGTCAAAGGTGAAGATTTAGATAAGAATGGTCAGGTACAATTTCCTGCTATTATTGGTGGTACCGTACCAATTGTAAACCTGCCAGGGTTTAAACCAGGTGAGCTTCGTATTACAGGTCCAGTCCTTGCAGAAGTATTCATGGGAACAATAACAAAATGGAATGATCCAAAGCTTGCAACACTCAACCCAGGCAAGAAACTACCAAGTGAAAACATTACAGTAGTCCACCGTGCTGATGGGTCTGGTACAACCTTTAACTTCACCGATTACCTTGCCGCCGTATCAAAAGAATGGGAAACAAAAGTCGGTCGGGGTGCTGCTATCAAGTGGCCCGCCGCATCATCCGTAGGTGGTAAAGGGAATGAAGGTGTCGCTGCCAATGTCGCTCGTGTGCGATTCTCCATTGGTTATGTTGAGTATGCATATGTCAAAAAGAATAAACTGACCTATATGCAATTACAGAATAAGAATGGTAAGTATGTTCATCCCGATGATTTAACCTTTGCTGCCGCTGCTGCAGGTGCCGATTGGTTCTCTGTACCAGGTATGGGATTATCAATAGTAGACCAGAAAGGGGATAATGTATGGCCTATCTCCACCGCATCCTTTATCATCATGTATAAGAATCCATCAGATAAGAAAGCATCCCAAGATACGCTAAAATTCTTTGATTGGGCTTTCAGGAATGGTAAGAAAGATGCATTAGATTTAGATTATGTACCTCTGCCAGATAGTTTAACCGCACAGATTAAACAAAAAATCTGGTCGCAAATACAATAGAAATAGAAAGCCCGGCGAACATAGGTTTCTCCGGGCTTTTTTGTAGTGAAAGCTGTATAAGTAAGTATACGGTCTGATAACTGTTTTAAACTTTTATCTTTCCGCCTTTTTCAATTAGAATAGGAGAAATACCATGGGTATTCCAATGGACACTTGCGTGTCATTCGTAGAATCAAAACCTCACCTTATTCCAGTTCCTGACTGGACACACCTCAATGTAATTTCCAAAGATACCATCATTTTAAATTTTGACGAGATTTATATTGATGACATTGATGGTAATAAAGCAAAGGTAGAAACCCATACCGGCGAAGAAATTGAAGCACTTAAAAATTCTTTTGCTGGGGGTGTAGACCTCAAAGAATTTCCGCCTGCTGTTCGCTTCCGTGGGTTTCATTATGATAAACCATATGAATTAGTATATGGTTATGGTCGTAGTGAAGCTATATTGCTTAACAAACAAAAATCATGGTTCTTCACACTATTAGAAGGTGACGATGATGCCATAGAAGATGTTCAAGCTTCAGAAAATGAGCAGCTGCCAAAAAGAGTCAATAAAGAAGTGGATATGAAAAAGTTCCTTGCCGCCAAAGTCCGACAAGGTAAAGTTGCGAATAATGAAAAAGACATCCGTGACAAATTTAAAAAAGTATATCCAAACCGTTCCAAAGAAGTAGTCAATCGTGTGGTTCAGCAAGTAATGGAAGACCTGAATACACCACAACCATATATTCTTTATACCTCCACACCTAAGATTCAACAATGGCTTCACAATCATTCAAGTGAGAATTATGTCATTGAGGGGGAATATGATGCTAAGCGAGATATGTATGGAGTGCATTGTAAAGAAGGCTATCAATACCGTGTAGTGATTGCTGCCTGTGAGAGATATTTAAAGACAGGAAAGTTTACCTATGTGATGGGCCATTTCGCTGCGCCGACCGCCAAAAAAGACCTCAAAACAAAGAGAATACAGTTTATTGATGAATTTGCTAACATAAGAATTGCTCTAGAAAACTGTGGTCTAACCGTATGGCCTATCGTAATTGAGGGTTTTTATCCACAAGATAAAGAGAATGAGAACCTAAAACGATTGGTTAAGGTTGATGAGGTAGTATAATAAGGTATAAACTAGGCATTGGATAGATAGGTAACACCCGAACTGTCGTAAAAACCTGTAAATCCAATGCCTGGCGTCTATAAAGAAAAATCCTGTAAATTCTGCCAAACCCTGCACCGTAAGAGAGGGTTATACTGTAGCCAATCGTGCGCCAACCGAGACCGCCCTGAATACTCTGCGAATGTTGCGATTGCTATGCGAAAGGTTGCAGAAGAATACAATAAAACTCCCGAAGCCATCGCAAAACAAAAGCAAATCAATACACCGCTCGCCTCTTTAACCGCTGATGATTTCGCAATAGAGATTCCAGATATAAAGACCCTAGATGATTTTGACCAATATACTGATGGGTTTGAC
>Ga0068876_10003469_pt1 | contig 11296 bp, 12 predicted proteins | sample NOAtaG_6_FD_66442 | JGI IMG/M metagenome (GOLD analysis project Ga0068876, IMG submission 66442) | Freshwater lake microbial communities from Lake Erie, under a cyanobacterial bloom - NOAA_Erie_Diel5S_2200h metaG | ecosystem: Environmental > Aquatic > Freshwater > Lake | place: USA: Ohio, Lake... | reverse complement strand
TGCACCAGCAGCGCGGTGACGCCGGCGATGTCGGCGGCCAGGATCGTGCGCCGGATGGCGTCGTTCAGCAGCGCTGTGCCGATGCCCTTCAGGTGGTGGTCCTTGTGGATGGCCAGGCGGCCGAGGACGAGCACAGGCACCGGGTCGGGCCGATTGCGCTTCAGGGTGGACGGCGCTTCGGCGTGACCGATGGCACCGGCAGCCAGGCAGTAGTAGCCGATCACGTGGTCTTGCACGGGGACTTCGCACACGACGTACGTGCGCGACGAGCCATTGGCCTGGTTCTTGGCCGCGCGCCGTTTCAGCCAGTCGTCCAGCGAGGGCTCTCCGCTGTCGAAGTCGGCGAGTTGGTGATGGTCGGCCAGCGGCTCCGGTGCCGAAAGCATGGGCGCCGTCACCTCCCGCGTCGGCCGGTCGCCTTGCCGGTGGTGGCGGCCTTGTCCGGCTTCGCTTCCCAGGGCGCTCGGACCTTGAGGGTGCGGCGCAGGCGGTCGGTGGGCGCTGGCGGCTCGTCGAGCATCGACTGGAAGGCGGCAAAGCTCCCGGCCTCGAGCGCGAAGTAGGTCTGGTCAAGCAGCACGTCCTCAGCCTGCCGACACGCGGCTTCGAGCATGAAGTCCGAGCGGCTGCGGCCCAGCCGGTCGGCAGCCTGGTCGATCAGGTCGCGCTGCCCGGCCTTGGCGCGGATGCTGATCGTCACCGGTTCTTGGGCTTGAGTCATCAGGCACCTCTGGCATTCATCTGTCAGGGCAAAATTGTATGTCACTTGTCCATACAACGGAGCCCGACCCGCCGCGCCGGGTCATCGTGGGATTGGAAGGCCCGCTTCACGGGCCCACGGCGCGGGATCCAGGATCTCCATGATGCGTTCCGGTCGGCCCAGTGGCTTGAAGCCGAAGTGCGCGTACAGGCCGTGGGCGTCGCTCGTCGCGAGCATGAAGCGGCGCAGGCCCTGCAGGTCGGGGTGGGCGGCGACCGCGGCGATCAGGCGTTTGCCCAGGCCTCGGCCCTGGTGGGACTCGAGCACGTAGACGTCGCACAGGTAGGCGAAGCTCGTGCGGTCGCTGACGACGCGGGCGAAGCCGACCTGCTGCGTGCCGTCGGATCCGTGGTGCAGCAGCGCAAAGCCCAGCGAGTGGCGGATGGCACGTTCGACGCGCTCTCGCGGGATGCCGGGCGACCAGTAGCTGCGGCTCAGGTAGGCGTGGATGGCGTCAAGGTCGAAGCGCTCGGGGGCGGTGGTGACCTCGTAGGGGTCGGCTGTCTCGGGCACGTTGGAGTCTGGGGGCCTCAGGTGTCAGGGAGGGAGCACCCGCTCGAAGCGGTAGGGTTCGAGCGGCGGCACGCGAAAGGCCGGTCGGCCGTCCGCGAGTGTGCCGGTCTCGCGGTAGCGCAGGCCCTGGGCGTCGAGCTCGACCACGGCGTCGATGCCCATTCGCCGGCCCGACGCGGCGGTGAGCGTGCACTGCGCGCTCGTGATCGCGCCCCGCCAGGCGCCGGCCCCGCGCGGCACGAAACGCAGCGCGCAGTCCGGGCCATAACTGCGCAGCGCGGCAGGGGTCAGGGTCTCGAAGGCGCCTGCCACTTGCGCCTTGCCGACCCAGGGCGTGCCGTCGACAAATGCATGGAAGTCCATGCGCAGACTGCCCTCGGCGTCGCGCCTGAACGACCAGATGCGCTGACGCGACACCGGGCCCGTGGCACCGCCGTTGCGCCATTCGAGGTACAGCACCTGCTCGCCCAACGCGGGCGCGTGCACCCGCGCGAACACTGCGTGCTGATGGTCCAGCCACTCGCCGGTGGGGCTGGGCGGCACCTTCAGCGCAGCCGGTGCGGCGTCGAACTGGCGCTGGTTGCTCCAGGTGCCGTTCAGGGCCGCGAGCAAGGCCGCCGGGCCGTCTGCTGCCGGTGGCGTACTGCACGCCGCGAGTGCCAGCAGCGCCGCCGCGCCGGCGGCTCGCCAGGGTGGCGGCAGGACCCGCCGTTCAGCCACGTGCGGCAGCGTCCGTGCGGCCCAGGTCGTCGGCGATCTGCTCCAGCGCCGGCTCGGGGTCGGCCTGCATGGCCTGCACGTCCTGGTCGATCATGCGCAGCACGCGGGCGATGTAGGCGCGGCCCCATTCGTTGCGTGCCGCCTGGACCTCGGGCGTGGGCTCGTAGCGTTCGATGTCGTCCGCGGCGATCACGCCCTTGGCAACGAGCAGGCGCTCGAGCGTGTCGATGCGTTCGCGCGCCACCGACAGCTCGCCGGCCACCGCCATCGCGATCGACATGGCGCGCTCCACCGCCGGGTCGTCCAGGAACTGCGGGCGCTTGCCCTTGGCGCGCCGGTTGGCCATCGCCACCGGGTCGAGCTCGCCCGGCTCGGGCAGCGCCGGGGAGGCGTGGGCGTTGCTCATGCCGGCGTCTCCTCGCGCTGTGGCTTCTGCGCGCCGAAGGCGGTCCAGACCGGGCTGCGGCCGTAGTCCTCCTGCGCGCGGCCGCCGCCGGCATCGCTTGCAGCGCCTTGGCCGGTGGGCGCCGGGAACAGTGCGCGGTCGACCTTGGCCTGCATCGTCGTTTCGAAGTACGAGCCCGCGGGGAAACCGGCGCCGCGCAGCAGCGCGTCCAGGTCGGCCTCGTGCATGCGGGTCCAGAACGGCTCGTTGTTGTTGTAGGTGTCCCAGTCGCGCATGAAGGCCTCGAAAGGGTCCATGCCTGCGTACTGCGGCTGCTCGAGGTGCAGCGTCAGTCCGCCGGGTGCGAGCACGCGGTGGACCTCGGCCATGATGCGGGGCATCGCGCGGTTGCTGGTCTCGTGCCAGAACATCGCCGTCGTCACCAGGTCGAAGCCCCCGTCGTCGAACGGCAGTGCCTCGCCGTCGGCCTGGCGGAAGACGATGTTGGCCACGCCCAGCGACCGGGCCCGGGCATGGCCATAGCGCAGCACCGGCGCTGCCGTGTCCACGGCCACGACCTCGGCCTCGGGGAAGGCCTGGGCCAGCGGCAGTGCGTTGTGGCCGATGGTGCAGCCGATGTCGAGGATGCGTTGCGGCCGCCAGCCCGGGCGGTGGCGGTGCAGCCAGTCGACCACCGCCTGGCCGCCGCCGTCGGAGTAGCGGCCCAGGGCGCCGGCGGTGGTCACGAACAGCCCGGCGTCGTAGTTGGCGCCCGGGGCGATGTCGCGGGCGACGGTTTCGCCGTGGTAGCTGCCGGGCATGCAGTGGATGTCGACGGCCCGCTGGTACCTGGGCTGCTCGATGGCCGGGTCGAGCTGCAGGGTGGGCGCGTGCTCGTTCAGCGCGTCGGCATTGGCCCGCAACTGTTCGAGCTGGCGGAAGACCAGGCTGCGGCCGGCCTGCTGGCGCATCTCCATGGTGTTGCGCCGCAGTGCGCTCCACAGCTGGTAGTGCAGGTCGGCCTGCATCGCGCGCCGCACCTCGTGCCGGTCGGCCGGGGCACGACCGTGTTCGGCCTCGAAGGCCGGCTTGACGCGGGTCTCCCAGGCTTTCTTCACGCCGGGCAGCACGTTCTGCGACAGGTGAAGGTTCAGCCGGGTCAGGAAGTCGAAGCGCGCGATCTCGTCGTGGCTGGCCTCGGGGAAGACCGCGTGGCGGCCGACCTGGCGCCAGCTGGGTTGCGGGGTGCTCATGGGGCGGGGCTCCTGCGGCGCCCGGAAGGCCTGCCGCGAACGCGTGGATTGCAGGCGGGAAAGCATAGCTGATACAGTCCCGACAGCGCGAGTTGTACGGACAACTTTGCGGTTCGATGTTGACTTCGCTCAAGACCTGGAGTGCCCGATGCTGCGTCGCCTGTTTGCCACCGCCGCCCTGCCGGCCCTGATCCTGGCTGCGGCGCTGCCCGCCGGTGCCCAGGCACCCGCCGCTGCCGCAGCACCCGCGGTCGATGTGACCAGCGGTGCCGGCCAGCTCGATGCCTTCATCCGGATGCGGGGCACGGGCGACGGCAAGGACGTGTTCGCCAACTGGTGGGTCACCGTGTTTGCGGTCGTTCCCGGCGAGCGTCCTCGGCCCATCATGCGGCTGGACGGCTTCAACGTCGGCCGCTTCGTGAAGGCGGCCGACGGCAGCGCGCAGCTGATCACGCGCGAGGTCGCCTACTACCGCGACCTGGCCACTGGCGAGTTCCTCACCGAGTGGACCAATCCGTTCACGAACGAGAAGGTCAAGGTCCTTCACGTCACCAACGACCCCGTCAACTCGCGTTATGCCGCACCCAAGGCCGGCGAGCCCGGGCGCCTGCCGTTCATGGTCAACGGGCCGGATGTCTTCCTGCGCCTGGACATCCCGCTGGCCTACCCCAACCCGCTGCAGCCGGCCGAGTTCCCGGCCGAAAGCTCGGGCCCGACGTATCTGGCGAGCGAGCACTTCATCTTCTTCTCGAAGACCGCCGACCTCGCCAACCGCAACCTGCAAAGCGTGCCGCTGACCTACGCCTGGGCGCGGACCGGCCCCTGGCTGCCGTGGATGCGGATGGGCCAGCGCCAGGGCCACCTGATCTACTCGGGACATGGTCGCAAGTTCGCGAGCTTCGACGAGCTGCCGGCCGACATCCGCGACTTCACGAAGGCCAACCATCCGGCCTACATGACTTCGCCCGAGACTTACCAGACGCCCAACGAAACGAGCTGGACGTACTACAAGAAGATCACCGGCGCGCAGAAGAAGAACTGAGCGCCAACGCCGGATCCGGGGGTCGGGCGGTGACCACCGCGCCACGCACGGCGATCGACAAGATCTGGGACGAGCACGTCGTCGCCCCGCTCGACGACGGGCATGCCCTGCTGCAGATCGACCGCGTCTTCCTGCACGAGCGCACCGGCCCGGCCTTGCTGGCCGGGTTGGTCGCGGCGGGCCGCAAGCCGCGCCACCCGGGGCTGGTCTTCGGTTGCATGGACCACATCGTCGACACCACCGCGCTGCGCAGCGACAAGACCCGGCTGCCCAGCGGCGAGCAGTTCATCACCGACTTCCGCGGCCGCACGCGCGACGCCGGCATCCGGCTGTTCGACCTGCACGACCCGCGCCAGGGCATCGTGCACGTGGTGTCGCCCGAGCAGGGCATCGCGCTGCCGGGCGTGACCCTGGTCTGCCCGGACAGCCACACCGGAACCGTCGGTGGCCTGGGGGCACTGGCCTGGGGCATCGGTTCGACCGAAGGCGAACACGCCGTCGCGACACAGACCCTGGTGCGCAAGCGGGCGCCGCAGATGCGGGTCAACGTCGTCGGCCGGCTGGCGCCCGGCGTCGGGGCCAAGGACCTGGTGCTGGCGCTGATCGCGCGCCATGGCGCACTCGGCGGCACGGTGGGCGGCGAGGCGGCGGCGATCGAATTCGCCGGCCCGGCGGTGCGGGCCCTGTCGGTCGAAGGCCGCATGACGCTGTGCAACATGGCGGTGGAGTTCGGTGCCTGGACTGGCTTTGTCGCACCCGACGAGGTGACGATCGACTGGGTCCGCGGCCGCCTGTTCGCGCCCCAGGGCGAGGCCTTTGAACAGGCCGCGGCGCACTGGCGCACGCTGACCAGCGACCCGGCTGCACGCTTCGATGCCGAGCTGACGCTCGATGTCGATGGCCTGGCGCCGCAGATCAGCTGGGGCACCAGCCCCGAACACGCCGGCGACGTGACGATGGCCGTGCCCGACCCCGAGCGCGACGCTGCGGCCGTGGGCGACCTGGCCCGGCAGGCGGCGTGGCGGCGGGCGTTGGCCTACATGGACCTGCAAGCCGGCCAGCCCTTGATCGGAACGCCCATCGACGCCGCGTTCATCGGCTCGTGCACCAACAGCCGCTTGCCCGATCTGCGCGCGGCAGCGGCCCTGATCCGTGGCCGGCGGGTGGCCGCCCACGTCAAGACGGCGCTGGTCGTGCCGGGCTCGATGCCGGTGCGCGCCGCGGCCGAGGCCGAGGGCCTGCACGAGGTCTTCATCGCCGCGGGCTTCGAATGGCGGGCCAGCGGTTGCTCGCTGTGCTTCTTTGCCGGCGGCGACAGCTTCGGCGACGCGCGGCGGGTCGTCAGCAGCACCAACCGCAACTTCGAGGGCCGTCAGGGCCCGGGCGTGCGCACCCACATCGCCAGCCCGCAGACGGTGGTGGCCTCGGCGCTGGCCGGGTGCATCGCCGACGCACGCGACTTCCTGTAGGCCCGCTGCGCATGGAGCCCGTCATCCGCATCGAAGGCATCGCCGCGCCGCTGCTGCGCGACAACGTCGACACCGACACCATCATCCCGTCGCGCGACATCACCTCGCCCTCGCGTGAGGGCTTCGGGGCCAAGGCCTTTTCGCCCTGGCGCTACCTCGGCCCGGGTGGGCCGGAGAACCCCGAGTTCGTGCTCAACCGCGCACCCTGGCGCGACGCCAGCATCCTGGTCGCGGGACGCAACTTCGGCTGCGGTTCGTCGCGCGAGATGGCGGTCTGGGCGCTGGTGCAGTTCGGCATCCGCGCGGTGGTGGCGGTCAGCTTCGGGGCCATCTTTCGCCAGAACTGCATCCGAAACGGACTCGTGCCGGTGGAGCTGCCCGGCGAGGTCGTCACGGCGCTGGCGGCACGCGCCGAGCACGAGGCGCCGTTGCGCCTGGTGGTCGATGTCGCGGCGCTCGCGCTGATCGAGCCCGCGGGCCGGCAGCACGCCTTTGGGCTCGACGCCGCGGACCACGAGATGCTGGTCACCGGACTCGACGCCATCGACCGCACCTGGCAACACCGCGCGGCGATGGAGTCGTTCGAAGCGGCCGACCGCGGCGCGCGGCCCTGGATCTGGGAGCTGCCGACATGAATCGACGCGAATGGCTCGCCGCCTGCGTGCTGACCACCGTTGCCGCGGTGGCCCACGCCCAGGCCGACGAGCCGGATGGCCCGAGGATCCTGCATCTGGCGACCGAGGCGCATGGCGGCGACGACTGGGCCAAGGTCAGGACGCTGATGCTGGCCGGCCGCGCGGAGTTCTGGGGCCCGGTTGGTGCCCGGCCGCGCAGCCGCGCCGAGCGCTACCAGATGTGGCGGGTGTTCGACCCCGACCGCACCGCGGCGCACGGTGCGGAAGGCAAGGTCAGGATCGTCGCCGAATCCGCGGGCAAGACCCTGTTCACGGTCGGATTCGATGGCGAAACGACCTGGACCGAGCGCGGCGTCACGCCCAAGGCAGAGGCCGACGCCTTCTGGGCCAGCAACTTCGGCTTCGGCATCATCCGCCACGCGCTCAAGCCCGGCTTCAAGGCCGAACGCCTGGCCGATGGCAACCACGAGGGTCACCCGGTCTGGACCGTGCGCCTGACCGACCCCAAGGGCGGCGTGACGGTCTTCGGCATCGACCAGCAGATGCACGCCATCCGGACGCTGGGCTTTGTCACTCCGCGTGGCTGGCACGAGCGCCACTACGCCGACTTCGTCCGCCAGGAGCAGCCCCGCCGCTGGCTGCAGGCGCGCCGCGTGACCCTGGTCTACAACGGCGTCAAGGCCAACACCATCCACTGGGAGCGCTGGGAGATCGACGGCGCCATCGACCCGGCCTTGTTCACGCCGCCGCGTTAGGCTTGCGGCCGACGCCGGCCCGTGGGGGTCGCCGGCGCAGGGAGTGGACAAGGACACCATGATCGTCGGCATCGACCTCGGCACCACGCACAGCCTGGTGGGCGTGTTCCGCGACGGCGCGCCCGTGCTGATCCCGAACGCGCTGGGCGACCTGCTCACGCCGTCGGCGGTGAGCGTGGACGATCACGGCCACATGCTCGTCGGCCTGGCCGCACGCGAGCGCGCGGGCACGCATGCCGACCGCACCGCGCTGGCCTTCAAGCGCTGGATGGGCTCGGACAAGCTGATCGAGCTCGCCGGTCGCGGCTACCGCGCCGAGGAACTGTCGGCGCTGGTGCTGAAGGCGCTGAAGGCCGATGCCGAGGCCTTTCTCGGCGAGCCGGTGACGGAAGCCGTGATCACCGTGCCGGCCTACTTCAACGAGGCCCAGCGCCGCGCCACGCGCAGCGCGGGCGAACTGGCCGGCTTCAAGGTCGAGCGGCTGCTGAACGAGCCGACCGCGGCGGGCCTGGCCTATGGGCTCCAGGAGCGGCCGGACCATGCCAGCTTCCTCGTCTTCGACCTCGGCGGCGGCACCTTCGACGTGTCGGTGCTGGAGTACTTCGACGGCGTGGTCGAGGTCCGCGCCAGTGCCGGCGACACGCGGCTCGGCGGCGAGGACTTCACCCGCGTCGTCGCCGAGCTGTTTGCCCGCGCGTGCCCGGAACTTGCGGCCGCCGGGGCCGAGCCGCTGCGCGACCGCTGGTGGGCCGAGCGCGGCTGGTGGCGCATGGCCGAGCAGGGCAAGCGAACGCTCGGCGAACGTGAAGAGGCGGCGCTTGAGATGGTCTGGAATGGCCAGACCCTGGCCGCCACCCTCCGCCGGGTCGACTATGACGCGGCCTGCACCGAGCTGCTGCAGCGCCTGCGCCGGCCGATCGAACGCGCGCTGGCCGACGCCCAGATCGACCCGAGTGGTCTGGCCGAGGTCGTGCTGGTCGGCGGGGCGACCCGCATGCCGGCGATCCGCCAGCTCGCGACCCGCTTGTTCCACCGCCTGCCGCTGCGCACGGTGGACCCGGACCTGGCCATCGCCCAGGGTGCCGCGGTGCAGGCCGGGCTGAAGGCCCGCGACGCGGCGCTGGACGAGGTGGTGCTGACCGACGTGATGCCGTATTCGCTGGGCATCGTCACCGTCGAGGAGATCGCGGGCCGACGCGTCGGCGACCGCTTCTCGCCGATCATCGAGCGCAACACGCCGGTGCCGGTCTCGCGCATGCAGCACTACAGCACCGTGGCCGAGGCGCAGCGCCAGATCCTGATCGACGTGCGCCAGGGCGAGTCGCCGATGGCGTCGGACAACCTGCGCCTGGGCACGCTCGAGATCGAGGTGCCGGCGGCACCGGCCGGGCAGGTCGGCGTGCGGGTGCGGTTTTCGTACGACGCCAACGGCCTGCTCGAGGTCGATGCCCAGGCCACCGACGCCCGCGGTGCCCTGGGCGAGCTGCGCAACCTGCTGCTGCGCACCGGCGGCACCGAGATGGACGAGGCCGCGCTGAAGGCCGCACGCGAGCGGCTCGCCGGCCTGAAGCACCACCCGCGCGACGAACAGGAGAACCGCTGGCTGATCGAGCGTGCCAAGCGCCTGTACGCCGACCACCTGGGCGACGAGCGGCGCGTCATCCAGGCCTGGCTCGCGGCTTTCGAGCTGGCGCTGGACAGCCAGGAGCCGCGCACCGTGCGCGCTGCCCGCAGTGCTCTGCGCGAGCAGCTCGACAGCATCGACCGCGGCTTTCGCTTCTGAAGCCATGGATCCCGAAGACTGGCAGCGGCTGGGCCTGGACGCCCCCAGCGACGACCTGGCGACGATCAAGCGCGCCTACGCCGCACGGCTGAAGCGCACCCGGCCCGACGACGACGCCGAGGCCTACCAGGCCCTGCGAGAGGCGTACGAACGCGCCCAGCAGTGGGCGCATTTCAACGCGCAGCAGGCCTATCTTCTGCCGCGCGCCCAACCGGCGGAACCGGCACAACCAGCGCAACCAGCGCAACCAGCGGTGGATCTGCCCTCCGCGGCGGACGATCCAGTCGACTCACCGTTGCGAGGGCCGACGCCACCCGAGGCGGTCGAGGCGCTGCCCGAGGTGATGAGTCCCGAGGCGCTGGTCGAACGCGCCCATGGCATCTGGCGCGACCACGGCGAGCAGGCGCTGCTGGCCCACTGGCCCGATCTGCGGGCCGGGCTCGACGCCTTGCCGCTGGTCGCGCTGCCCGAGGTGTCGGCGCGGCTGGCCGACCTGGTGATCCACGTGCCGCAGCTTCCCGACGCCTTTGTCGTCGAACTGCAGCGCCACTTCGGCTGGCTGGACGACTTCCGCACCGCGCGGCTGATCGGCAGCCACCGCGTGCAGGCGCTGCACGAGGTGCTCGAGGACCGCATCGTGCGTCCCATCACCGACCCGGCCTTGCTCTCCGAACTGGAGCCGGTGTTGCAGTTGGCGCGCCTGCAGCGCGAGGGTCGACCCTGGCGCGCGCAGTTCCTGTCGGTTCTGCAGGGTGGCGCACCGAGCCTGCTGTTCGACGCGATTGCGCCGCAGCGCTGGCGGCAGTTCGGGCTCGATCTCGACGCCTTGAAGTCGCTGCGGGCCTTGTTCTCGCGCACGCAGAACCTGCGCATCACGCTGCTGGTCGGCCTGCTCGCGGGCGTCATGGCGCTGGCCGGCGAGCCGGCTGCCGAGATCGTGACCCTGCTCGTGGTCGGTGGCTTCATCTCGCTGTTTGCGTTTTTCATCGCCATGTGGCTCACCGGCAGCCTGGGGGGCTGGTTTGGATTGCGCCAGCAGCCGACCGCGCTGGCCGCGCGACTTCGTGAGTGGCACGCCCATCCACGTCGCATCGGCGTGGCGCTGGCCTTGCTGGCCGGCTCGGCGGTGGCCGGTGCCTGGGCCGGTGGGCCAATGGCGCCGGACTGGCCGTTGCTGCCCTGGCTGCCTTGGTTCGTGCTCGTGCTGGTCGGCAGCATGGCCGCCTGGCCGAGCGATCTGCGCCACGGTGCGGTTGCGCTGGTTGCCACGGCGATCGCGAGTCATGTCTTCGGCCGCTGGCTGCCGGCGGCGAGCCCCTGGGTCGGCACGATGCCGGCGGTGGCGCTGTCGCTGGCGCTGCTGTGGGTGCTGCTGGGCTGCGCCGCCTACGAGCGTGGCTGGTGGGGCACGCGTCAGCAAGCCGGAGCGGTGCTCGCACCCCCGGCGTGGGCCTTCGCGCCCATCGTCAACAGCCTGGGGCTGTGCGACCGCTGGGGCTACTTCTTTGCGCTGGCGCCGTTGCCGTGCGTGGTGGTGCTGGTCCACACCGGACTCGTCAGCAGCGCCTGGCGCACGCTGGTCGCGTGGATGTTGCTGGTGCTGGCCTTCGGCTACGGCCAGAACCTGCTGCACCGCTGGGCGCAAAGGCTCGGCGGCGCAAGCGCGGGTCGCGAAGTCGATTCTTAGCCCGGGACGGTGCCCGCCGCACGGCACTGGGCCTGTCAAGGGATCGGCTCAACCTTCGTTCTTCGGCGCAGGGGGAGCCGCACGACCGCGAGGCTGCGGTACCTTCAGGCCACGCCGCTGCAGGGCCTCGCGCAGCAGCACCTCGGCCTGGGCGTTGGCGCTGCGCAGCTCCTGGGCGGCCAGGCGCTCGACCTCGGCCCACAGCTGCGGGTCCACGCGCAGCGCGAAGGCCTTCTTGTCAGGGCTGGCCACGGCGCCTCACCGGGGCTCGCCGGGTCGGCGCGGGCGATGGTT
>Ga0068876_10003468_pt1 | contig 11298 bp, 30 predicted proteins | sample NOAtaG_6_FD_66442 | JGI IMG/M metagenome (GOLD analysis project Ga0068876, IMG submission 66442) | Freshwater lake microbial communities from Lake Erie, under a cyanobacterial bloom - NOAA_Erie_Diel5S_2200h metaG | ecosystem: Environmental > Aquatic > Freshwater > Lake | place: USA: Ohio, Lake... | reverse complement strand
ATCATCTCATCTATTTGACCTTCTGTCAAGCAGGCATGAGTGACAAGGGTAGCAGTAAGTGCTGAAAGATGAGCAGAATACATAAACATAGCCCTGACAAACTCATCTGAACTCATTTCGTTTCTGTTGTGATAAATCATCGCAGCCATGTCCATAACCCCTTCGTCATGAACGGCTTCAGCAGTTGCCTCTTGAATAGCCAATGCGGTACTAATCATTTGTTTATCCTTTCTTAGATAATCTAATCATAGCACTACCCTCTGACAAAAACAACCCAGTTCGTACATAATCTCATATTTTGGAATGTGTGAAAAATCACACTGCCTAGGCGATTTTTTAGAGCAGTTTTACATCATGCTCAGGATGATCTTTCCAGGAATACCCGCAAGGACTTTCGCCACTTCATTTTTTAGCGGGGCTTATCAGGAAAGAAGTTTATGGTTTGATGTATGCGTATGTATAAGAATACTTAGGGCTGTTTGCCTTTAGAGTCTTATTCGCATTATTTACAAGGGCATGAGCCGCAACTGCGTTTCTATCTACAAAAGATAGCATTTCCTTCTTGCCTTTGCTAATAGTTAGTTTATACATTATTTGCCTTTCTATTTGGGTTGGAGGTGGAGCAGTTTTATCACTTGCTCAGGTGAGTAATTTTACAAGTATCTTGCGATAGTGTTGTAAGTTGAGGTAGAAACTACTTCCTCATCTGTCATTTTGAGAATACGGATAGCGTTCTCAATTTCATCTACCATTTCCTTGTATTGCCACTCATGGAAAGACTCAAAATCTTTCTCAGGTTCAGCAGGTAGGTCTGCGATAGCAGACTTAGGCAAATCAAAGTCAATGTTTAGACTTCCGTTATAGCGAACATTTGCTCGCAAGTTTTCTGCCTTTGCGATTTGAGCAAGCGCAAGTTTAGCAACATCTTTCTGCCACTTCTCTTGAGCCTTTGAGAACTTATCCTCATTTACTTTCTGATTAGCCTTATCTTTCTTGAGTTGGGCTAACTTTCCTTCTAATGCCTTGATTACTTTTGCGGTAGCAATCTTGACATTTATGGATTTACCATTACGAGCCATTTTTTTTCCTTTCTTATGGGTTTTGGGTCTGTATCTAAGGATAGCATTTCTACCTTAGAAAATCAAGTTGAGCAGTTTATCCCTCCACTTGCTCAGGTGGCGTTAGCGATAGTGCTAAGATTACTTTGCTGTCCAAGTAGTCCAGCGAGGTGTTCCATTGACATCAAGTTTGACACGAACGCTTGAGCCGTCCTTGTTTGGCTTGATTTCTGTGATAGTGCCTGTCACCTTTGACTTCTGTGAGGTGTAGAGGTCGCCTACCTTGTAAGTGCTTGTTGATACTGCCATTTTTCTTTCTCCTTTGTTAGTTGTTATGTTATTATTATGACATTTATTTTCTGCCGTGTCAAGTTATTTCTGATATTTCTCACATTTTGAGACTGTGATTTAGATCACTTTAGGGGTGGATAGAACATTACCCATAGCAAGCCAGCAGTTAGTAATAGGATTATTAGTTTCATGACTACCTTTTCTTAGCAGAGAATACTATGTCCGCTTTATTGTAGACACATAGACTACATTTTACACAAGCAGAGCCGTCTTTGTCAATAAGGGCAATAGCCTTTTTATTTTCAGGGCACTTGGCTCCAGGCTTGCCAATCATTGCTTTCATGTCTTCCTGCCCAATTGCGAAGGTATCGGCAAGATATGCTAATCTTATTCCTTGAGTAGATAACTCTACTGCCTTATCCTTATTGTCGCTATCAGTGCTAAAATAAAGAGATAGGTTTTCTATCCCCTTGAGAATAGTTGCTGCAGAGGGTACACGAGTATATACCCAGAATTGGATATCAGGATTATTTAGAATAACTTTTTTCCATGCGTGTGTATAAGTATCATTGAAGAAATCTCCGTCCCAGTGAATGCGGAATAGCATAGGTGCGTCTTTCTTTACACAATCAGCCCTAAACTCATTTATCATATCAGAGATTAGGCCTTCCATAGTGTCATGGTCTGCGTCTTTTAGCAGGGTCCAATTATGGAGAAGAGTATCTCTTACTCCCTTGTAGATTTTTTCAAGTTTTCCCGCATAACACACTTTAGAACATACGGAAGTTGCATTAGGACACGAGTAAGATTTACCAGCAGGAAGTCCGAAGGTGTTGGCGATTGTTGGGGTTTTTCCATTGGGTGAGACTGCATTTGCCACCTTCCTATCATTAGAGCGTTTTAGTTTCATTGCTCATCCTTTCTTTAGTTCAAGCATAACATTTTTGAGATAAAAAGTCAAGCAAGGGTTTTGTTTTTATGCTTTACTTTTCGGGAGTAGGCTTTTTTACTGCGTAATGGGGTGGCAGCATTAGATCTGCGTAATTCCATAAGTCTGCGTAATTCCTCAGCCGTTTTTTTTCTCATGAGATAATCTTACCACATACGTAAAGAAAAATCAAATGTCCGATTTGTCCGAGTTGCTAGGCGTTTTTGCAGATTACTCTACAAAAACATACCATTCAAGTTTTTCATCATCAAGAATAAAATGCTCAACCTCATCATCAAAGTCATCAAGCAAAACCAAATGATATCCGTTATTTACTTCCATGATTGTTTTTATGGTTAGATATTGTTGCTCTATCTTGATTAGATCACCTTCTGCCAGTTGATTTGGCAGAAGATAATCAGCAAAACGCAATTCCATACTTGTCATTGTATCAGACATTTATTTGCCTGTCACCCTTCCGTCACGATAAAAATGTTTGGTATACATTTTACCTGTGAGGTCTGTTAGATTATAGGTTGCGTATTCGTTGGCAGTTCCATGGTCTACGCATTTTGACCAAGCATTATGCGCTTCCATGAAGTCGCCAATACGGAAAGTTGATACCAATTCTCCGTCATAGTAAGTTGTTAGGACATAGTTGTATTCCATTTTAGATTCCTTCCATTGGTACAAGATTATCGCCTTCAAGTCTGAAACCTGTTGAGATTACTACCTCGCCTGTTTCATCATCATGGAATAGTGCTTCAGGAAATAACTGAAGAACACTTCCCAACATTTCATCAAATTTCATTAGATTTCCTCTCTTTCAATTAGCCAAGCCTGTAAGTGGTGTTGCTCAATAATAGCCCATGCTGGGGCAGTAGTCAAACCTTTATAGGTCACGCCTTCAGGCATAGGAATTTCCAAATCCCAAAGCCCTGCGTCATTTACTGCGTCAATAGCCTCAATACATGGAGCCACCATGAATTTAGGAACGGGAGGGTAGTGATTAGACGATAAGTGAATACCTATCTGAGTTTCAATATCAAGGTGAATACCAAGACTATCAAGTGTCCCGTCTGCCATTTCTGTTGCCATATTGCTTCCCATATTAGTTAGCCTCCATTGTTGTAAATAGTTGTGGCTCACTTAGCAAGCCGTTGTCAAATAATACTGAGCCATCTTCGTCAAGGATTAGACCATAAGTATTACACTCGCAGTCCTCCATGTCAAAGTCCTCTCCATTAGCCCAACCATGATAACCTCTGCCATAGCATAGGTCGCAGTTAGCAATAGTCCTTAGTGCGTATTCCAATTTATCCATTTTTCATTTCCTTTCTTTCAATACTCTGAGCCTATCATGTCCTACTGACATTTTCAATTCGACACGCCCTATTACCACGAGGAAGTGTAGTAAAAGGACAATTTGGACATATCGGACAATTCAAGAACACGCTTCAATTTCTTTATGGTGTCCTTGATATCCTGCCAATACCATTCGTCAATATCAGTACCGCCAAAGAAAAAGCCTTCTTGTGGTGGCAGTAGATTAGGGTCTTTATTGAATAGAGCCTGTTGGCAGGTATTCAACAATTCTTTCAATTTCTCAGTAGAGACATAGTATTCACCGCAGTTATCGTTACCGCCCTGAACATTCCTAACAAACCAAGAATGGATCTGATTAGCCTTGCGCCAATAAGCGCAGGTAACTTCAACATGAACGCCATAGATATCTGTTGCGACATCTTCCATTCCTGAAACATTTACAATTTCAGTCCAAAGTGGATTTATTACTTCAGGGCTATCCATTTTCAATTCATCATTAGACTGTAACTTAGTCCAGTCAATTTTTTCAACATACTTCTTAGCATGAAGATACATATCCAAACCCATTTTATTGAGCCTCCTCTACAACATCAAGAACATCAAACACTTCCATATTAGCAACATAGTGCTCAGGTAGCAAATACATAAGAGCACGAACATGAGAAACCGCCTTCAGGTCAGTTTCAGCATCAACACGATAAGAAATAAGAACATTTTTCATCAGTTTTTCCTTTCTTTATTTTCAGGCTTCCAGCCTATCATTTTCTACTGACAATTTCAAATCGACACGCCGTAATTTCGGGAAAATTTTGGGAGTGATAATAATCACATCATAAACACCTGTGGATAAACCTGTGGATAACGGGGCCTAGGATTTTTGAGCGGTATGTCAAGTCAACACACCGCTTTTTATTTTATTTTTTTATTCTTCTAACTCAAACTCTACATACTCATCATTTCCATTATCTCTTAGATTTGTGTAGATAACTATTTGTCCATCATTATCTTCATCTATTTGATACTCAGGTGCAATCTTAGCAAGAGCAGTTCTGAATTTATATCCATTCATTTTAGTCCTCCTCAACATCAAGAATTTTTATTAGATGAACACCGTGACCATCAACAGAAGAATCAAAGAATGAAATCATTGACTCTAAGTTTTCTTCTTCAGATAGTTGTGAATCAAAGTCTACATCAACATGAAATGAAGCGGTTATTGTATAAGTTGGCATTGTTAGCCCTCCTTGATTTCTACTTTTACATTGTCTGCCATGTATGGCAAGAATGACTCAATAGCGTTGATTACATCTTGCGCTACGAACTCATTAGATTGGAACTTAGCAGTTATTGTGAACTCCATTTTAGAGACCTGCCCTTTCTTTTACTCGCAAATATAGTGCGTGTAACTCTTGTCTATTATTATCTTTGAGATAAGCAATAGCATTTTGCTCATCTTTGGTCATAGAGTTATAAACAGCGATAGCCTCGCTAATCTCACTCTTAGCATTTTTATCAAACTTAGAGATAGCACTATCGCCAAACTCAGCACGAATATCGTTTCTAACTTCATCAGCATAACTCAACATTTTTACCTTCTTTCATTTTCTTACCCCGTAAGTCTATAACATATTCCAAAAAATATCAAATCCAAAATGCTAATAAATCGGACATTTTATAAAATATTTTTGTGAGAAAAATCACATGTAACGTAAGTTATATTGTGGATAACCTGTGGATAACTCCCTAGGCGATTTTTATTGTTTAGCAGCACACGCAAAACATTTGAGATCTGCGACATATATTCTACCGCAGACCTCGCATGTTTTGAATTTAGTTTTCTTTCTTGGCATTTCTTATGATGAAATAAATTGAAAGAATCAAACTAAGTTGAACAAGTGTTGTTAGAAATCTACTCATACGGGAATCAATCCAATCTCATCAACACCGCAAGCCTTTTCGAATCTTGCTTTATCGAATCGCTCATTATCGGCAGCGAAATATTGTGCGAATTCCTCCACTAAATCTTCAAATACCTGCGGATGAATCTCATCAGAGAATCCCCGCAAAATGTCGGAAGTCTTTACATAGTCTTTTCGTGTCATCATTAGAGAGTTCCCCCTAACAAAATAAACGCATGAGTTCCGCCCTCATTTACTCGCTCTAATTCTTGAATTAGTTCGGCGGTAGAAAGTAGGGAAGCGTTTCCAATTAGTTCCTCTACTGCTTGTTTATTCATGTCAGCAAAGACACCAGCAGGCAGGCGAGAAATAATTTCTGCCATTTCTGAGTGAGAATAAACTCGTGAAATAAAATTCACTCCATAGGAAGTGAAGGGATAGTCTGTGTAAGTTGTAGTCATTTAGTTATTACCTTTCTTAGTTGTTGATACAATTTTAGCGATTTTCTCTGCGTTTGTCAATTTTATTTCTTGGCGTTGCGCCTCGATCAGTTTCTTGAATTCATCAAGTTTCATAGTGGAAGAATTTCCTTTCCGTAGTAATTTACTGCCTGAACAATGTTGATAACTCCTTTATAGTCTTTACACTTAGGGCAAAAACGATTTTGTCTATCGGTAGTTATTGAGCAGAATACGCAAATGTTATCCTGAAGGGCAAATCCCAAATCCTCAAGTTCTCTTAGTGTTGTCATTAGTTTTCCTTTCTTATTTATCTAATCTTATCAGAGGGGGCTGACATTTACAAGTCAGACACCTTGACGGCTATGGTAGCCCACTTATGACCATTGAAGCGAATTGAATAGGCTTGATAGTCTGTGCCCACCCAGACATCATCTCGCTTTGTGGCGTAGTTGATTTCTCCGCCTTGATAACGGCGAGCAAGTGAGCGAGGGTGATAAGTTTGACCTACGAGAAGGTCTTCGATAGAGTATGCTTTCATGAGTTTTCCTTTCTTTATACCTACAAGTTTAGCAGAGGGGTCTGACATTTTCAAGCCGACACGCCGATTTAGTTTGTGTGAGTTGGCTCACATTCATAGTGGAAACGGGCAAATCGGACATTAGGAGAGGTTCCTTCATGCCAAGTAGAGAAGTGCCAATTTTTATCAGTTCTCCAACCGCAATCATCATCATACCAAGTAAATTGCTCAATAGTTTTTTCACAATTAGCACAAGTAGAGGTAGGACTTTCGGGCAGATAGTCAATTATAGTTGGTTTATGAGGGTTTAGAATTGTTTTCATAGTTTTACCTTTCTTTTTTCTTACTCCGTAAGTCTAACACACTCGCATAAAAAAAGCAAGCCGACACGCCGTAAAGAACGTAACATTTTGATAACGACACGCCCGACTGCGGGGGCTAGGCAATGTCCGATTTGTCCTATTTATTTTGTGGTCTAAATCACTTGCGACACGCCGTGTTAGGACTTGACTTTTTGAGATTTTTATGTTATTATTCTCCTATAAAGAAAGGTTAGAAAATGGTAAAAAAATCTTGTATCTCATGCGGTCAATCCGCTTATGCCTCTAAACGCAGTATCCCTGCTCTATGCGATAAATGTATAGACCTAAACATTAGGGTTATGGCTTCTAAAAAGTGATATAACTCACAGGCGACACGCCGACACGCCTCCCCCAAAATGTCGGTGGGACATGATAGGATACGCAGTATCAGAAAAGAAAGGAAAACTAAATGTTAGTTTTAGATTATACAGTAGAAAAAGAAGGCTCATTAGTAGCCGTAGAAAATAGACTCATGCTAAATGAGTATCAAATAAATAACTTGCTTGATAGCCTTGTAGCAAATGGCTATGATGTTCTTAGCACTTGGGTTAGAGAGGATAACTAAAAATGAAATGCTTGTATTGTGATAGTGTAGAAGTCGTCTATTCAGGTGTCGATGCGTTCGTGCTTGGTGTTATTGACGAAGTAGGTAAAATCTGTTATGCTTGCGCCAATGAGAAAGGAAATAAGTAAATGATAAACTCGGTTTATGTAGCAGACTGCTCAACTTGTAGCGGTAGAGGTCTTGTGTTTTTTGGAGATAACGAGGACTATAGTATAGAGCCTTGCGACTGTGTGGGTAGTCTTGACTAACTATTCACCAGAACAACTACGCAGAAAAGCACACTTAGAAAATGGTGGCACTCTCGCTAACTATGATAGAAGCCACTATGTTGAATACGGGATTACAATAAAAGAAGGAGAACGAAATGATACCAGTAAGACTAACAACAGTAAGCGGTGAAACTAAAAGCATGAGTTTCACATCAAACGAAAATGTAAAAACATTTATTCAAAGATTAGAGGAGCAACTGCCTGTCGGTGTTGCTGTAAATGTTGATGCTCCACTTATCGGAATTCATGGCGGTTGGGTTATCGGTAAAAATGAAAGTAGTGGTGAGGAAATTTAGATAACTCATACTAATAAAGTAGTGGGCATGATCGTGCTCACTATTTTTTTTGTTTTTATATTATATAATCACGCATCATACACTTTAGCAAAAAATTCAGATTTTTATAAAAATGGTTTTTAAAAAATTTTTCAGATTTAGTGTATAATAAAATTCGGGAGGGAATATGAAAGAATCAGACAAAATAGACAACACAGACAATATGGGCAGAGACAAGTTTTGGGAAGAACCAGTAAATGATGGTTTGGCACTAAAAATATTTAGCCAGGAATGTTGCGAAAACTGTTCGTGTAAAGCCAAAAATTAATTGGTTTTTAATCCATACATTTCTATATAAAACGAAACCGCATATTCATCAGTTCCACACTCTAGGGCTATTTCCGCAATACTCTTATTTAGATCGATATATTGTTGTTCTAGCCAAAAAGGATCTCTAAAATTTTCAGACATTGACTACTCGATCTGCGATCTTTTCTGCGGTAATCAGAAGATGTGGTCTATTCTCTGCAATAATATTATCTAAAGAAGCATCATCCAAACCTCTTGGTGCGGACTCTCTCATTCCTTCTTCTACAACATCAATAACTGCTTTGATGATTTGTTCTCTCATTTTTCACCATTTTCCTATCGGGCACTTAGCCTGTACAAGGGTTGTCTTTAATTTCATGAAACAACCACACTTTTTACATTTTACCATACGCTTGTTGAAGAATTCACAGCCATTACATATTTTGAGGCGGGACTCAATTAACGCCCTATCACTTCTTGGCTGAGAAAGATCAAACAAGTCTGTAAAACCAACATCATCTGTCACCAGTCAATTCTATCATAATACGTAACAGAATACTCTCCTGAGTACACTTCAGCATATGAGAAAATATCACACATATATTTCTTCATGGTCGTCAAACCAATTTTATCGGAACTATATTTATATCCACGTGTCAATGTTTCATGTGAAACCTTCTCTTGGACAAATGCCTCATTAAGGGTTTGTATATACCGTTCTTTGCCATATCTCTTGGATGTGAAGGATTGATTTGGATATACCGTCCGAAATTCGTCATCCACACTCTTGGCAATATCTGTGTTTTGGATCACATATTCTACAGCAGGACATTTCATCCTATCAGACCATGTTCGCATGTTGTCGCTGTAATTTTCCATATTGCGTAGGGTTGAGTCAGCGTAGGCCATGCGTATTACTTCTGTTTGCGATGCTTCGATCTCTGTTGCGAACGCAATTAAAAATGCGGTTGCGAATGGAAACTTGTCGCCATACTTTGTAATGCCGAAGTGAATATTTGGGTTAAAACTTTTCGCCGACATATTATCATTTAATAAACGCATATGATTGCCAACCGAGACATAATCTGGGTGATTGATATCACAATCTACGAATAAACAATCTCTGGGACTTATGCCATCCGCCAAACATAAAATATTTTTGTCATACGTGCCGACAACTTTAGCACCGTTGTGCCGATTTAGTAACTGCGCCGAAATGAAACCATCCATGTCTGGCGAGATTATTAAATTTGTAGAGTGCTCTAGTGTCTTAAGTATTTCAGTTTTCATTTTATTAAAACTCCATGTTATAATTTTCTCGTTATGTTTGCTACCGAAGGAACCGCTTTAGTAATTGAAATAATAATTGGTGTATTCACTATTCTAGCAGGAATTGCTACAGGAATCAAGTGGATGGTAAAGCACTACTTGTCTGAATTGAAAACAAATGGTGGATCTTCAATGCGGGATGAGGTCAAGCAAATTAAAATTCGTCAAGATGAAGCAGATCAAATGCGTAGAGATATGGATAAAAAATTAGATAGAATGTATATGCTTTTAATTGATCATGTTTCTAAAAGTAAAGAATAATTTTCTCTATATATAATATATACTATATATAAAGATATATTATATATAAAGATATTCTTTTATATTATATATATATTAATTATACACAAGACTTTCGTCTTCTTGGCTATTTATAAGATTTTTTCTTTGTGACTTTCATCTCTTTCTTGGACTAAGAGTCTGAATTGTCCGTTATGATATACTTTTAAATGCTTGCCCCTTGGTCCGTCTCTCATACCCACCGACCTTGGGGTGAGTCCATATTTTATGGTATAATCCTTTATTATGACATTGTGTGGTCCTGAAATCTTTGGTGCAGATCCAGTTAGAGTTAAGTGGAACGTAGTCCGAGGCGACACTTCTCCATTAAGAGTTGAGTTCTATGAAGATGACGAAGTTACTTATTTTGATACAACAGGATGGGAATATGCATCAACAACATATGATTCGAAGGGTGATGTTTTAGATGAATTAGAGGTTGTTGCAGGAGATGGATATGTTGAAATACTTGCATCCTCAGATTTAACAAGTTTTTGGGGGACTGGATATGCATCTGTGGTTTCTGAGTTAATGTTTGACCTTCAGGTTACTATAGATGGAGAAACTATATGGACTCCAGTAATAGGAACAATAAATGTACTTGGAGATGTAACGGGAGGTAGTTTATAATGCCAGTTATTAAGATAGTGCCATTTCCTGGTGTACCAGGCGAAAAAGGCGATAAAGGCGATACAGGAAATACTGGGCCAATAGGTCCAACTGGATTGACTGGTGCGATGGGGCCACAAGGTCCTGAAGGACCACAAGGTGAGCAAGGGATACAAGGTATCCAAGGTATACAAGGAGAAACTGGACCTGCTGGAGCAGATGCTCTTTGGAATTACACTGGAGCATATAGTGGTGGCTCAGCATATGGCGTCGGAGATCTAGCAACATATGACGGACAACTTTGGTATCGCAAACACGCTAATGGCGGTAATGTTGGAGACACACCATCTGAAGGTTCGTTCTGGGATTTACTTGCAGCAAAAGGTGCAGATGGCGCACAAGGTCCTCAAGGAGAGCCAGGACAAGATGGTTCAATAGCAAATCTTAAATTTGGATCTTTTTTTGATACAACAATTCAGCCAGGTGGCGCTATTTCTCCTATATCCTTAAACTCTACAGATTTTTCAAACGGAGTAACAATTGTAGATGGTTCAAGAATAACAATGGATACTTTGGGAATTTATAATATTGCATTTAGTTTACAATTAGAAAAAACTGGTGGATCTTCAGCAGATGTTTATATTTGGATGAGGCATAATGACGTGGATGTTCCAGATACAGCAACAATTATTCACATGGCTAATAATAATACTTACAATGTTGCTGCGTGGAATTTCTTTGTAAATTGTGACGTTCTACCTCAAGACTTGCAGTTGATGTGGTACACAGCAAGCACAAATGTTTCTATTTCTGCCATTAATG
>Ga0068876_10003467_pt1 | contig 11302 bp, 10 predicted proteins | sample NOAtaG_6_FD_66442 | JGI IMG/M metagenome (GOLD analysis project Ga0068876, IMG submission 66442) | Freshwater lake microbial communities from Lake Erie, under a cyanobacterial bloom - NOAA_Erie_Diel5S_2200h metaG | ecosystem: Environmental > Aquatic > Freshwater > Lake | place: USA: Ohio, Lake... | reverse complement strand
CATCCATACGGGGCTGGCGTACCGCTGCCAGATGTTGATCGAGTCCTTGATCGGATCCTTGGTCTTAGCTGGTGGATTCTCACCGGCAAACTCCGTGAACGGGCCAGCCACTGGCTCTGGATTGTCGCCCAGCTTGCGCACGGTCACCAGGTAGTCAGGGATGCCCTGGCGGCTGAGCGCAGAGTCCTTGCGCACTTGCTTGTGAAGCAACCCGATCGCTTTGGTGCGTTGCATGGCGGTCACCGGATCCTTCCAGATGCACACCTCGCTATGGAACACGAAACCAGCAGCCTGGAAGATGCGCAGCATGTCGCCGCGAAAGTCCTTCACGCCGATGAAACCATCGCGCTCCTTGCTGCTGGGCAGATTCATGCAATGGAAGCTGATCAACCTGCCTGGCATCATCACGCGGTGCAACTCGCTGGCAAGGAAGCCGAAGTGATCAAAGAACTCCTGTTCAGTGCGGCTGTTGCCCATGTCTCGGTCGCTGTTGCTGTAGGTGTAAAGCGACGCAAATGGCGGGCTGAAGATGCTGTAGTGGATGGAGTTGTCATCTAGCTGCTTGATGCTCTCCACGCAGTCACCCATGTACATGTCCCAGCCGTCGCCGGACTTGTGCTCAGTGACATGCGGCGCCACTTGGCGCTGGATCTTTTTGAGTTGTTCCATGGTTTGTTGCTTCATGATTTCAACCATTGATTGAGCCATCTGGATGCTGTCCGCTTCCTTGCGGCGGATGTTGTCGATCACGCGGCCTTCTGCCACGTCGTAGATGATGTGCGCATTAACCGGTTGCTCTTGCCCGAAGCGCCAGCAGCGGCGGATGGCTTGATAGAACGCCTCATAGCTGTGTGACAGGCCGACGAATGCGACGTTGTGGCACCGCTGGAAATTAAGCCCAAAGCCAAAGATGCTGGGCTTGCTGACTAGGACGCGGATCTTGCCATCTTGAAAGTCGATAGCAGCCTGCCGCTTGTGGTCGTCGGTGTCAGATCCTGACACATCAACCGCGCCATCAATCGCAGCAGTCAGCGCTTTACTCTCATCATTGAGATCACACCACACCAGCCATTGCTCGGTGTTGCTGTTGGCAAGCTTGGCAGCAGCGGCCACGCGAAGGGTGAGCGATGCCTTGCGCACCTTGCGTTGGTCGTTGAGCGTACGGGCCTCCATGGCAAACAGCGCCATCTGGCCGTCATCACCTGCTGTTGCCTCGCGCGGCGTCTCCACCGTGCAGTCTTGGATCCGCAGCGCTGGCAGCACGAAGCTGCCGTCCTCATAGCCAAGGTCTGATGGCTTGCGGATAGTGACTGCCCAACTGCACACCCACTCCCAGAACTTGTCCCGCGCGTGACCTTTGAGCCGCCACTTGGCAGTGTCGCCGCCGTCATGCACGAAGAACATGGCCAGCATCTCGGTGCGGGTCATGACGCCGATGAACTCAGCATGGTTGCCAAGCTCCATGTGGTCGTTCGGTGCTGGTGTTGCCGAGCAGGCCAGTCGGTATGGCGTCAGCGCGAACGATTCAATGATCTGGTTGCGGATCTTGCCGGTGTACGCCTTGAGGATGCTTGATTCATCTAGGACCACGCCTTGGAAGCTGCCGGGATTGAAGTGGCTCAGCTTCTCGTAGTTGGTCACCGTGATGCCGGGCTGCACGTCGGCTTGCGTGGCAGCAAATGCGCATGGGATGCCGAACTTGGCACCCTCGCGCACGGTTTGATGCGCCACGGCAAGCGGCGCCAGCACCAGCACGTTGCCGCCGGTCTCTTGGTGCACCTGATGCGCCCACTCGAGCTGCATGGCGGTTTTGCCCATGCCGCAGTCGGCCCAGATGCAGAACTTGCCGACACGGCAAGCCATGGTCACGATGTCCCGCTGAAACGGGAACAACGGCGCGGTGAACTGCTGCGGGTCAAAGCCGGCAACAGGTGCTGCAGTGGATTTGGAGGCTAGGAAGTCTTGGTAGGTCATTTGGCAACGGCAATCTTGTCGTGGCGCTCAAGCACAAGCCTTGCGGCTTCAATCAAGACAAAAGAGTCGTCGATGCCAATGGATTTCAGGCCAATTTGCACATTTTCAAAAGTGTCGATCACGTCAATCAAAGGATCGCGCCATTCAGGCGACACAAGCTCAAGCCGTTTATCAAAGGCCGTGATGGCGTCCATGTGACTCCATGGGGTACCTTGCAACTCTAGCAGCTCCCACTAGACTGCGCAAGACTTCCGCTAGAAACCGTGGCATTGTCCCATCCGTTATCGGTTCAGTTCACCCCAGAGCAGATGGCTTGGCTGGATCGTCGGCGCATAGCCGGCATATCCCGCAGCACGGTGCTCAGGCTGGTGGTTGAGGAGGCAATGCGCCGCGAGCAGGAGCCGCAGCGCAAGTGAAAGAGATCGACTTTTCAGAAGCCCGTCGGTTCATTGCCCTGCTTGGCAAACCGGCGGGCACCATCCGCTTGCGTGCTTTTTTGCACCGGCTGCACCCAGAGAAGCCCAACGACAAAGGCCGCAAAGGTGGCGCCAGCAAGCCATTGATCAAGCAGTGGCAGGCTGAAGGGCGCGGCGTTTATGTGGTCGTCAACGATGGCGGTGACACCAACGCTGAAATCACAGCCTGCCGTGCCTTCTTCGCTGAATGGGACGATCGCTCGCGCGAGTGGCAACTCACCGCATGGCAAGAGCTAGGGCTGCCGGAGCCTACCTTCCAAATCAATACCGGCGGTAAATCCATCCACAGCTATTGGGTGCTAGCAGACCCGATCACACCTGCGCATTGGGAGTTGGTGCAGGGGCGGTTGCTGGATTACTGCGATGCAGACCGCAGCATCAAGAACTCATCCCGCGTCATGCGGCTACCCGGCAGCTACTACGCCGAAGCTGATGGCAGCCTTGGTGAGATGTGCCGCATGGTCACCAGCGCAGGCCATCGCTACAGCGTTGCTGATATTGAAGCGGTGCTGCCCAATGAGGTTTACTACCAGCACGAAAAACCCGCGGAGCGTTACATCGAGCCTGCCGAGCGGGGCATCGACGAAATCCGTGAAGCCCTAGCCGCTATACCGCCTCGCGTACCAGGGTCCGGCACCTATCACATCTACCGCAATATCTTTTGGGGTCTGATTCAAGCTTGCGGTAGCGCTGATCTAGCCATTGATCTGATGCAACAGCACAGCCCGCAATGGCAAGGGCTGCAGCAGATCGCCGCATCAGGTGGTGATCGCATCAGCGCCGGCACGTTCTGGTACTGGGCGCGGCATCACGGATGGCGTCCAGCAACGCCTATGCCGCGCTCACGCCAGCAGCCAACTCAGCCTGCTGCTGATGGCGAAGCGGTCAATCTGCAGCTCTACGACAAGACCGGCACCGAATGGCTGGAGCTTGCCGTAGAGCATGTCTTCTGCCATCCACAGGAGCGTTGGATTTGCGTGGATGGCGTTCTCCACCTATGGAATGGCACGCACTACCAAGCCAAGCCCGATGAAGAGCTAGCACCCAAGCTTGCAGCGTTTCTATCCATGCTGCACGTCATTAACCAGCAAGGTGCCACCACTTACCCATGGCGCAGGCCCCGATACGTGGATGAAGCGCTGCAATGGATGCGCCGGCTACTGAAGCCGGTTGAGGTCAACCCAGCTAATGCCATCAACTGCCGCAATGGCGTCGTGTCGTGGTCATGGTCTGGCCGCAATCTGGATCTGACTTTTGCACCGCATGATCCAGCGGTTGCCTTCACCTACGTCACTGCCTACGACTATGACCCAGAAGCCAATGCCCAGCACCTATGGCGGCTGCTTGAAGCCGTAGAGCCTGGCGACCGCGACACGCTGCAACGCATCCTCGGCAGCGGACTTGACCTCATCAAATACCGCGCCACACGTGGCAGACCGCGTGCTGTCCTGATGATCGGTGAGGGCAGCAACGGCAAAGACACCATCCGCACGGCACTGCGCGACACCCTCGGCAGTCGTAATTTCACCAGCTGCACGCTAGCCGACTTCCGCCAATACGACCAAGGACGCAAGTTTCCTATTGCGCCATTGCGTGGTGCATCAGTGAACTGGTCAAGTGAAAACTCGCAGTTTGTCAGTATTGACAACCTGCAATCATTAAAAGCTGCCATTAGCGGCGAGGAGCTGTCATATGAGCTGAAGGGCGTACAGGAATCTCAGTTTGTTCCGTCGTCTTTGTTTGTGTTCAACCTCAACAAAGACCCGTCGCTGACTGGTGAGCAGGCTGCCATCGAAACGCGGTTTCACGTGTTCAAATTCCGCAAGACCTTCATGGCGACGCCTACAGAACCGAACCACTTACAAGCTGATCCCAAGCTGAAGGATGACCCTGATTTCATCCAGCAGCAGATATGTCCTGCATTCCTGAATTGGCTGCTGGAAGGTATGTCCCTCAGCATTGCAGATGGCATTGATTACACAACCGGAAGCCAAGCAATGCAGGACGTACGTAGAGCTAGCTGCCACCTATGGGACTTCTGTGACTCTATCGGACTGACCTACCAAGAAGGCTCTCAGGTATCAACAAAGCGGGTATGGGATGCGCTGCAAGAGTGGTATCGAGAGGAGGGTTATTTGGACGACAAAGGTAGGTGGTTGATGGATCCGCCAAGTGATCGCACGGTCAAGGCGCCCAGGCTTCTGGTGCTGGCATTGCGGCAGATCTTCCCAAAACTTGCGTCCGACAGAGGCTCGGGTAAGACCCGTGAGCGTCTCATCTCGGGTCTGAAGCTGGACTTGTGGTCGTGATGTCGGACGCAACTTGCGTCCGGGTCGGACGCAAATCGGACGCAAATTTCGGACGCAAAAACCCAGTCCCTATCTATCTTTTCTTCTGTTCGGACGCAAATAGGGGTAAATCAAGTCAAGTACAGAAACAAGAGGCGAAATGTAACGGCGTGAACAAAAACACACATATAGGGGGGGGATAGGGAAAATCCCGATTTTGCGTCCTCCCTTGGTATGACTGGGTTTTTTGCGTCCGACTTGCGTCCGCTTGCGTCCGAACCCAGTCGTGGACAGGGTTTTTGCGTCCGACCTACTATTTGCACCATCCACACACCAGAAATGCCTGAAATCAAACTCAATGTCACCAACGCCGACTTGGCGCGACTCAACGCCGAAGCAGCGGCGCATGGCATCCCACGTGCGCACCTGATTCGGCAGCGTGCTCTAGGCGACGGTGGTGTTGCACGATTGACTACGGCGGCGTACCATGCGCTGGTGGCGGACGCCTGCGCATTTATGCGCGGTGACCTCAACCGCCGTCATGTTGAAACTCTCGTCGCATATGTCATCGCTCATTCACATCCCAGCCAAGCAACAACCGGTGATCAACCGGCTGCATGACGTCATGACGCAAGCCGTTGCGTATGCCGCAGCCATTGCCGATAACGCCATTGATGACGGCGTACCGCTACCCATGGATCTCGTGGATAGCTTCGCCGCTGATTACGAACGCATCATCACCAGCCTCGTCACTGCCGCCACCGTCAAATGAAAGCCACTACCTGCCAAGCTGATCTCGATCACGCGCTCCGCACCATTGCGCCTGCTGTTGGCCATCGCAGCTCACACCCGATCCTTGATTGCTGCCTGATCAATGCCGCTGCTGGCACCCTCACTATCACCGGCTTCAACCTTGATCTCGGCATCACCGTCACCATTCCTGCTGCAGTGGACACTGATGGCGCCGTAGCGCTGCCGTATCGGCTGCTAGCTGGCCTTGTAAGCCGCTTTGATGGCGATGAGGCTCTGACCCTCGCAGATGGCGCTCTGACGGCCTCTAGCGGCTCCTACGGGCTTGCAGCGGCGGATGCGGCGGATTACCCCGCCATGCCGGTTGTAGACGCTGCTACGAGCGATCTGCACCTATCCGCTGGTATCCGCGCTTGCATGGCAGCCGCCAGCACCGATGCCAGCAAGCAGATGCTCCAAGGCATCCACCTTGGCAGCGGTCACATGGAAGCGACTGACGGGCATCGCCTCATGCGCTACCCGATCGACCTGCCCACTGGCCTCGACGTGGTATTACCGGCCAGCACCATGCGCCTGTTGCAGGATCGCGTGGTCACCATCGCCATGGCAGCCGGTCAAGCCGTCATTGATGCCGGCGATGGCATCACCATCTACAGCCGCGTGCTAGATGGCACCTACCCAGATGTGGCTAAACTGCTGCCCACTGACTTCACCAGCACCATCACCGCTGATCGTCGCCGCTTGACACGTGCACTAGAGCGTGTTGCCGTCATCGCAGATGCGCACAACTCGATCGTCAAGATCGAGGCAGTAGGTGGCACCATCGCCATCACCGCCGAAGCCGATGCCAACAACGGCAAAGAGCTGCTCAAGGTAGACGGCACCGCAAAGGGCGCATGGGCGTTTAACGTCCACTACCTGCTAGACGGCATCAAGGCGTTCAAGCCCGCAGAAGCCATCACCATGCACGCCAATACGGCAACCACACCCGTGGTGCTGACACCTAGCGGCATGGATGGTGTAACGTATCTTGTAATGCCTGTGCAAATTAAGGGCTAATAGATGGCAAAGAAGAGCACCAAGGATGAGATTCAGAACCGCGTCAATGTGGTTTATGAACTCATCCTGCGTGCTCACAGCCACCATCAGATCGTTCAACACGGTTCCGAGCTGTGGGGCGTCAGCGAGCGCCAAGTGCGCGATTACATGGCGGAAGCGCGCAAGCTGATTGCCCTTGATTCGGAACTAGAACGCCCGCAATGGCTGCAAGCCGCACTAGCGAGGCTGCAGGATTACGAACGCGAAGCACGCGCTAAAGGCAATCTCAGCATTGCAATTAAAGCGCTAGAAGACCAGGCCAAGCTGTTGCGGTTTGAGATCTCGTGAGCTTGCTCGCCGGCATTGTTGAACCCGGCAAGCTGCTTGGGTTTATGGATGTTGCTACGCAAGAAGACACGGGCGATCTGCTCAACCGCATCCGGGCTGATCTGCACCCTGGCCAGCTTGCGTTTGTAGATGACACTGCAACAGAGATCATTGGCATCTCAGCCGGTTATGGCGCCGGCAAGACACGTGCATTGTGCGCTAAAGCTGTCATGCTTGCAGCCGCTAATCAAGGCTTCATCGGCGCAGTAATGGAGCCGACTGGCCCATTGATCCGTGATATCTGGCAGAACGACTTCGAGCAATTTCTGGAGGCGTATGAGATCCCGTACACCTTCAGGGCAAGCCCGCTGCCGGAATACATGCTGCACCTACCAGGCGGCGACACGAAGATCCTGTGCCGTAGCTTCGAGAACTGGAGCCGCATCATCGGCTTGAACCTTGCATGGGTGCTGGCTGATGAGATCGACACGGTGACGCCAAGCATTGCCAACAAGGCATTTCCTAAGATCCTTGGCCGCTTGCGGTCAGGCAATGTGCGGCAGTTTGGGGCTGCATCCACACCGGAGGGCTTCCGCTGGATGTGGAACACATTCGGCAGCGAGGATGCCAAAGGTCGCAATGACCGCAAGCTGATCAAGATGCGGTCAGCGGATAATCCGCACCTGCCGCCGGACTTTATCGAGCGACTAGAGGCCAACTACGACCCCAACCTGTTGCGGGCCTATTTGGATGGAGAGTTCGTCAACCTCACCACGGGCACCATCTATGACCGCTTCAGCCGTGAGAAGCACGTGGTGGCTGAGCTGCCCGACCTTGACCGCGAGCCCTTGCGTATTGGCGTTGATTTCAACGTTGGCAACATGTCTGCTGTGATCGGCGTCCGCAGCGGCAGCAGCCTGCTAGTGATTGATGAGATTAGCGGCGCCCATGACACCGACGCATTGGCGCAAGAGATCCAAGCGCGTTACCCGCAGCGGCGCATCTACATCTACCCAGATGCCAGCGGCGGCAACCGCAGCACCAACGCAAGCCAAACCGACATCCAAATCCTGGAGTCCTACGGCATGTCAAACCAGTCACCACGGGCAAATCCTCCCGTCCGTGATCGCGTGGCTGCTGTTCAGGCTTTGCTGGAAAACGGCAAGGGTCAAGTCCGGCTCACCATCCACCAGCGCTGCAAGCGGCTGATCGAATGCCTAGAGCTGCAGTGCTACACCGACAAGGGTGACCCAGATAAGGATGCCGGCCATGACCACATGAACGACGCACTGGGCTACCTTGTATGGCGCGAATTCAACCCATTGCACGCAGGTGCTGGCCGCAGCACTGGCATCAGACTATATTGATTCCGCCAACCATTACCCCTACCCATGCTCAAGGGTGCTGAACTACTCGCCAAGGTCAAAGAACTGGGCGATGCGCCTAAGTCCGAACTGGTGCGCGCTTGCGGCTACCTCATCAAGGATCGTCTGGCATTCACGCAGTTTTATGAGGCGCTGCTGGAAGCCAAAGGTGTTGACCTAGGCGGCAAGCCCGCTAGCAAAGGCCGCAAGTTGACCTATAAAGCCAAGGTGCAATTCAACGGCAAGCTGCAGATCGGTGACGGCTACATGCGCGAGATGGGCTATGAACCCGGCGCTGAGTTTGACATCAAGATACGCGGCAACAGCATTACGCTGACTGCTGCTTAAACTGCACCTATGACTGCGGCGCTGTAATGTACACCGGCTTTAACGCATACGACCGGCCAATTGCGCAGCGCCGCGTTACTCGCGTGCAGGATGCCAATACTGCATGGTACGCACAAGAGGCGCATTGGATCCTGATTGAAGATCTGATGCAGGGCACCTATGGGATGCGCCGCAAGCATCGCCGTTACCTGCCGCAGGAACCCCGCGAGCTGGATGAGTCCTACGACAACCGCCTAGCGCGTAGCGTATGCCCGCCGTTCTATCAACGCTTAGAGCGGATGCTGGCCGGCATGTTGACGCGCAAGCCCGTAAGGCTGGATGACACCGCTGATGTGATCCGCGAGCAGCTGTTTGATGTTGACCTCCAAGGCAATGACCTCAACGTCTGGACCTACGAAACCACCCGCAAGATGGTCCGTTATGGCCACGTTGGTGTACTGGTGGATGCACCTGCTGATGGGGGGAGACCCTACTGGGTGAGCTACACACCACGGCAGATCCTTGGCTGGCGTGCTGAGCAGCAGGAAGGCCGGCAGGTGCTAACGCAGCTGCGACTGGCTGAGATGGTCACCGTGCCTGATGGCGAGTTCGGCGAGAAGGCAGTGGAGCAGATCCGCGTACTGACGCCAGGTGAGTTTCAACTTCACCAGAAACAAGACAACGGCGAGTTTGAAATTGTCGACGAAGGCCGCACCAGCCTTAGCGAGATCCCGTTTAGCGTCGCCTATGCGCAACGCCATGGATTCATGGAGTCACGTCCGCCGTTGGAAGATATCGCCGAGCTAAACCTCAAGGCGTATCAGATCCAGAGCGACCTCGACAACCAGCTCCACATCAGCGCTGTGCCGATGCTGGCGTTCTATGGCTTCCCGTCTGCAGCAGAGGAAGTCAGCGCTGGACCCGGTGAAGCCATCGCATTCCCTGCTGATGGTCGAGCTGAATACATCGAGCCTCAAGGACGCAGCTTTGATTACCAGTTCCGCAGGCTTGAGCAGCTTGCACTGCAGATCAACGAGCTAGGGCTATCGGCAGTGCTCGGCCAGAAGCTATCGGCTGAAACTGCTGAGGCAAAGCGCATTGATCGCAGTCAAGGCGACAGCACCATGATGGTGATCGCGCAGAACGTACAGGACATGATCGACAACTGCCTGCAGTTTCATGCGCAGTACATCGGCAATAACACATCACCTGGCAGCAGCTATGTCAACCGCGACTTCCTCGGCACACGCCTTGAGCCGCAGGAGATCCAAGCACTGCTGCAGCTTTACACTGCAGGCACCATCACGCAGGAAACCCTACTGCGTGAGCTTGCCGAGGGCGATGTCTTGGGCGATGACTTTAACGTAGACGAGGAGCTTGAGGCTACAGCCAATGCGGGGCTTGATCTTCAACCTGCTGGATTGGATAACGGATCAACTAGTGGAACTGATGATCTGGATGGAACCGAGGAAACCGAGGAAGCAGGAGCTTGACTATCACGTCAGTGCACTGCCTGAAGAAGTCTTAGCCATCGTGCGAATCACCTGGTACAAAGATGGCAAGGCAGATGAAGTGGATCAAGTCACCTTGATGGAAGACGGACAAAACGGTTATGACGCATTTGCATCATTGGTGAGCACTGCCTTGAAGCAAGGCGCTAATGTCAGCATCCGCAGCGGCTATCAACCCGAAGATCTGGGCATCTATCAATGAGCACACCGGAGTCTCTGTATCGCAACGCAATTGACCTGAACCGCTACAGCAATAGCGTTGCGCGGCGTGTGATCAATGCTTACAACGACATCATTATTGATGCGGTCAATCAGCTGCGCACCATTGATGAGCTGTCCGCGCCAGTCAAGGCAGCACGGCTGCGGGCGATACTTGCGCAGCTCAAAGACTCGCTAGGCACATGGGCAGGCGACGCAACGGAGATCACGGCAACTGAGCTACAGGGCATTGCGCAGTTGCAATCGGAATTTGTAGCCGATCAGTTAGCACGTGCCCTACCAACAGGTGCACGCGATGCAGTGCGTACCGTTGAGATCAGCCCGCAATTTGCGCAGTCGGTTGTCACCACTGATCCGACGCAGATCAACGTGGTGGCGCTGAGCGATGACCTATTTGCCGCAGTGCAAGGTGCACCGGCAACATTCAGTCTCACTGCAGCGCAAGGCGCCACGATCACGCTGCCCAATGGCGAAGTGGTCACCAAAGCATTCCGCGGCATTGCCGTTGATCAGGCTGAGCAGTTCTCGCAAGTCGTGCGGCAAGGGTTGCTGACGGGCGAGCCCACGCCAGCCATCGCCAAGCGGCTGATCGGAAATCTTGAATTTGGCGAGCAGGCCAAGACCGTCAAGCAGTTGGTTGCAGCAGGCGGCCAGGCAACAGCAGTTGCCGACAATCAGATCGTTAGCCTTGTGCGCACCAGCATCAACCAAGTCGCCAATGCAGCTAGTCAGCAGGTGTATGAGGCCAATCAAGACATCACTAAGAAGTATCGTTATGTGGCAACACTGGACACCCGCACCAGCAGCATTTGCCGTGCATTGGATGGCCGCGAGTTTGAATACGGCAAAGGCCCGACACCGCCGCAGCACTTCAACTGCCGATCAACAACGGTCCCGGTAATCGACTACAAAGAGCTGGGCTTTGACCCACCACCACCCAGCAAACGCGCAGCAGCAGGTGGTCAGGTGCCGGCGGATGTGTCTTATGGCGACTGGCTGGCAAACAAACAAAAGGGCGAATCCGACGC
>Ga0068876_10003461_pt1 | contig 11312 bp, 11 predicted proteins | sample NOAtaG_6_FD_66442 | JGI IMG/M metagenome (GOLD analysis project Ga0068876, IMG submission 66442) | Freshwater lake microbial communities from Lake Erie, under a cyanobacterial bloom - NOAA_Erie_Diel5S_2200h metaG | ecosystem: Environmental > Aquatic > Freshwater > Lake | place: USA: Ohio, Lake... | reverse complement strand
TTTGGGCAACCATTTTTGCTACTTGCATAATACTCTCGGTAGAATCAAAAATTGTGAGCAGATAACAAGATGCTAAACTAGAATTCGCCATAGCAGAACGAGTTTGAATTGGAGTGGCACATGAAATATATCGTGATGACAATGATTTATAATATATACTTATATAGTTAAGACGATATTCATCTGTAGTATCTAAAGCTAATGCAAGATTTACAGCAATTCGCATATATAAGTCTGCAGGACTTTCAACTAATTCCAGAACTGGTTTATTACTTACCGGATCCAATATCCAACGATGAGTTAGATACTTTTGGGATAAAATTTCTATAGCATCTGGAGGGATATTACATATCTTAGAATAATCAATCATCTCGTCCAATTCCGTAGCATATTTGCGTACAAATTCGATATATTCTGGAAGGAGCATTGAAAATTCCACTTTCAAATCTTTATTGTATGCGCGAGTTAATTTTTCCATTTTTTCACTAAATTTATCGCCATATTTTTTGATGTGATCATCAATCCAGATTCGAGTAGCTAGATTATAATAATCTGGTTGTGTAGGAGCTAAATTCATACATGCATCAAATAAGAATTTATCAATATCACTTGTAGATATAATTGTCTGGTCATTAGGTTTACTAGAATTAATAAGCATACTTATAGATGCAACATTTAATATCTCAATACAATTCTCTTTATTATCTCCAAATAATGGTTTTGGTTCTTCGACTAATCTTTGAATACATTGACGCATTTCTATAAAATTAGGATTTACTAATTGTCCATTGCGTTTTTGGATCTTTAAATATTTTAAAAAATCCATATTTGAGATGCGAAAAGTAGCCATTTGTCGAATATATTCGATTATAAAATATCAGATATAATATATCGCATAATTTCAATTTTCTTTTCGAATATTTACATGAATTAATTTTAGAATATCATAAATCATACTATATTAAAAAAATTGAATCAGCATTTAGTTATTTATATCTTACAGATCTTCCATGTCTTCACGTATCGCAGCCGCCATGAATAACATCGATGAACGTTCATACGGACGAAAGAATCACAAGACAGATATTAACCCTCCTAATTATAATACAGCTGCGGCATTCATCACTAGCCTTATTTCGAATGATTTAGAACGACGTTCTAAATCAGATAAAAATAAATGCTTAGTAGATTTTCCAACAGGTGGAAAGAGAGAAGGATGGATTTTATTTAGTTACTGTAAACATGATGCTAATTCAGAATTATTCAAGTATCTTAGCTCTACCGTGGAACTCACATTTTCATCTGAAGACAAAATTATCGACATTCCGTTGGGAACTATTATTTCTGGCATTAATTTACCTGAGGATCCTATTAATATGGGTATTCAAACAGTGATGTACCGTCTGAATCAATTACTAGGAAAATACGGACGTGTAACTATCGTGCATGAGGAGTTTACTACTAAAACTCATACTGATATTTTGAATAAATATTCGGAGTTCAATGTTAAATTAACAACGGGAATAAAGTTATCTAAAGATCTTGATGACTCCGAAACTGAAAAAGCAGAATCATACGCAGTAACATCTCCTAGTTGGGCGGATCAAGAAGATGATATGCGCACGATTCCTACATTTCCTAGTTCTTCGAAAGTTACAAAAAATACGATTTTTCATATCGTATTTATAAAATCTAATCCCAAAAAAAATACTCACGCTTTGGGAAATCGCTAATCACTTAAATGGTATCCAAGATTTCCAATCATTTCTAGTTTCTATTTTTTGTATATCTTTGGGTCCGTCCGTTTTAGGTATAGATTTAGGAACTTCTACATCTTCTTCGTCCCATAAATAATCGCCAATAAAAACTATAAAGAAATACATCATTGTTAGCAAAATACCTTGTATTATTGTACCATACGTATTTGTAGTATATCCATCATCTGAAGCTCCTTCGAATTTGTTAAAAATTCGAATAAATGCTACTTCCGAATTAATAAATAAATAAATAAAGAATAATATGAGCATATAAAATGCTCCTTGATCCATATCCATGATTATTGTTATAATGATCGAAAAAAAATAATCGGATTTATATAAATTATATAAATTATTTCGCAGAATATTTACGACCCTTGCGAGGTGTAGAAGACATCAGTGTATCCGATCCAACTTTTACATTCAGATCGGATCCAACTTTTACAGTCAGATCGGATCCAACTTTAGTTTTTTGTTTTTTAACAACAACTGGCTGTTGAATTATATCTTCCATGCTATCACTATCTGTCTCAGATTTACTATCACTATCAACATCATATCCAAATGCTTCCCATGATTCGATACATCTGTCTAATGCTATTTCAGCTTCGCCTAACTTAATAATGTCATTAATCGGAACTACACTAAACATTTGAAATTGTTGCTTTAATTCGTAGTCGACAATTCTATCAATTATTACATCTATACCTCTAGAAATATTTGACTCGTCACGCATTTCGTCATTCGTAAAAGATCCAAGCATATCGATTAATTTTCTAATATGATGATTTTGTGTTATCTGACAATTTAGATAACCAAGCATTGCTGGAGGAATATAACCATTTCCAGTGTAAGTATTATTTGGATTAATTTTTTTGAGGTTTATCGATAATGAATTATCGATATCGTGTGAAAATATATGAATAGTGCTGCACACTTCTTTTACTATATGTACTATTTTTTCCAAGTGAGTATCGCCAATAATATAAATAGGTACTGGAGAAGATATAGCTTCAGACAAATCTTTTTTCATTTTTTTAGAATTAAAATCTTTAGGATCATACTCGAGATGAAGAATATTCCCGCGAAGAGAAAGGCTTGCAATTAGTGCACAAATATATGCCTCTTGATCTAATTCGTGGATAACAATGTAAATATAATTCTTCATATGTATAAGTGTATGAGCGTATACACGTTTCAATTTTTATTTTTAATTTATAAAAAAGTATAGCAATAATAATTTAATTAAAATCGCTTAAATCGCATCGATATATTCGAATTATGAAAAAAATCTATCAAAATTTTTAAATATCATATATCTATGCCAAAAATATTATATTCCGTATTTATTGTTTTAGTAATAATTCTTATAACATATTCATTATGGGTTTTACTAATATCTCCTGGATTTTTATTATTATCAAATGGCTATAATTTAGAACACGCAGTATCAGATCCTAGAAATTGGGATAAATCTAATGTTACATTTTTAGATGATAGTACTTCTAATCAAGGCGAGAACTCAGATGAACAATTATTTAAAATGTATGAAGAGCATGTACGAGGAACTAATATGTCAGAATCTAAAAACGTAAGTTTATTCGTTAAATTTTTAAATAAACTGTTTGGTCGCAGACGAGTTGAAAATTTTGATATATATTCTCCGACACATCTCAAAATGCGTGTTCAAAAATTAAAAATTAACGACGTTTTAGATCTATACAAATTAACGGGTAATAAATCATACATTAATCCATTTATTAAAGGAGATATTGCTAAAGCATATCATTCATGTAATGATGTTAATAGTATCATCGACGATTCTGAATGCTTAATTGGATATTTCGTATATGTTGGACCAAATAGTATGTGGGAATATGTTGGTTCAGAAAGAAAAGATAGTGTAAATAATCCAATACTCAAATCTAAATCGTTAAGTAATGAAGATAAATTAGAATCAGTAAAATTATTCATTTGCACACATCCAACAGCTAAAGAATTATTATATAAATACAAACAATCTGATTCAAAACAGAAAAAAGAAATCATCAAATTATTGAAACAACATTTTGATAATTACGGATCTCGTATGATTGAGCAGTCACGGATGTCCCATCCTATAGGATGTCCGATAGGACATGAAATAGATTCGTGCATAACTTGGAATATGTTTCCGGATAGCGAATTTGGAAGTAGAAAAAAATCAGACAAACGTTCGTGTCCATTTAATTTCGGCACCGACACTAACAAATGTTTAATTATGTGGAATTCCGTCGAATGGAATATACCTAAAATATTAAAGTTCGAAGATGGTTCTGTATATAATTTTAATGGCCATGTAATTACGCAGATTCACTAATTCACGAATTCACGAATTTATAGAGAATAAATTTGCAAATTTATATTATTATTTTTATATATGTATATTATGTTTAATGAACGGATATCACAACCTATCACTTATTCTAATTTAAACTATTATAGTGAAAAAGATTTAGAACCAATTGAATTACCTACTTCTAAGGTTAGAGGATTTGAAGAGCCTAAAATGAATGATCTGACATATTTCGCAATTTCTATATCTCTTATCGTAATTGTAATTATAATTATAATAGTGATACTAAATGTATATGCAATTCCGCACGAATTAAAAAAACCAAAAAAAGAACAATTTAACGATGAATATGTATTAAACAATATTATGCCAACAGGAATGCCTAAAACATTACCAGAATTATCTCGCATAACTCCACAAATGAAAGGTACGGTCAAAAAATATCCTCCAATGTTGGGTCAAACTTCAAGATATGGTATAGAAACAGCATATACTAATGAACTTTCCTGCGATCCAACTAAAGGAGTTATTCATAGAGAATTAAATGTATATTCGCCAAATCGTAGCGATTATAATCCCAGGATATGGAACGAACCATATTATCCGCCTAATAGATATCATAATACTGTGCAAAGTATTAATGTAGTTTATCCTACTGAAAAAGAAGAACGTGATAGTAAAACCATTCCTGTGAAAATATTTTCCCCGATTAGATAAATATTTTTGGATTGAGATATTTAATCGGAGAAAATATATTTTTTTCTGATATATATACATATATATACATATGCCATTACAAATAACATCTGAACGCGGAACTTCTACTGGTATCCGGACTCAAGGAGGATATATAGATTTAGGAATTTTAAGTATTTATGGGCCGGAAAATGGGGTATATAATATAACTAAAGCCGCATATTATCATGTAATATCTAGCGATTCTAGTATAAGGTTAAAGTTACCAGAAATAAAAGAAGGAAATGTAAATGGTACAATTTATACAAATATAAATGAGGAATCAGCACTACCAGGTGATATCATATATATTTCTAGCAAACCGGGTGTGGGAAGTACTACACTTAATATTGTAGATTTTAATGATACTGTAATAAGTGTTCTCCGACCAGAACAAATGGCAATATTAGTTGCTAAATCAGAGAGTTTTGGAAATGACTGGGAAGTTTATTCTAAATCATATTTAACTGATATACCGCCAGTTAGTGGAGATTTAACACCACCGGGTACTATTCCATTTGTTAATGATAATGGACAACTTGCAACGGATAGTTTATTTAAATATAATAACGCGTTGAAAAATATGAATATTGGGAGTGACGGTACTAATACAATAGGAACTCGTTTAACATTATATAGGGGATTAGACGGAGCTAATGAGATATTACCAGAAAGTATATTTGGTATAGGTATGGTTCCGCAGTATCTATATAATTTGATTGGGATGACTATAAATCTTGATAAACCTAATGGGGGTATAAATAAAACTCATACGGGTATAAAACTCGATATAAAATCTCCAATTATTGGATCATATTGTATAGATGTTTTAGAATCGAATGTACCATTATTGCGTGTAGGAAACGATCAATTTGATATATCTAAATTTAATATAAAAATAGTACATAAAGATGGAATAAATGTTACCGATAAATATATACCTGTAGGAAATAATCCTATTGATAATAATGGAGAGATATTACATGGTACTACTACTGGAGTAACTACTCGTTCTGATTTTAGATTAGAAAATGATATATTATACGTACCCAATATTCGTACTAGTGGTAATGTACATATCGGATTAAATGCTGGTCTGATAAATCAAAATAATAATTCTATTGCTATTGGAGCTGACGCTGGTCAACATCAACAAGGAGAATATTCAATAGCTATTGGATCCGGAGCTGGTAAAGGAGATATTTTTGGTCCCACAAACCAAGGTAATAATTGTGTAGCAATTGGTCGAAATGCTGGAGAAAATCAAAATAATAATTCTATTGCTATTGGAGCTGACGCTGGTCAACATCAACAAGGAGAATATTCGATAGCTATTGGATACGGATCTGGTAAAGGAGATAGTCTAGGTCCTACAAATCAAGGTAATAATTGTGTAGCAATTGGTCGAAATGCTGGAGAAAATCAGGGAGAAAATTCTATTGCTATCGGTTATCAAGCTGGCAAAATAAATCAAGGTAGCAACTGTATTGCTATTGGGACTAATGCTGGTGATGTAGATCAAGATACTAATACAATAATACTTAATGCATCTAATACGAGTATATCTAGTGATGGCACAGATAGATGTTATATAAATCCTATAAGATCTAATACAGATGGATCAATAGGAACATTAAAATATGACACCATAACCAAAGAAGTATTTTATGATTCGGCAAAAACATTTGTTATAAATAATCCAATTAATCCAAATAAATATCTAGTTCATGCATGTTTAGAAGGTCCAGAATCTGGTGTATACTATAGAGGTATCGGCGAAATCATATCGCCAAACAAAAAAGTATTTATAAATTTACCTCTATATGCTGTCAAATTTTATGATTTTACTGTTCAAATTACTGGTATCATAGATACCGGTATCATAGATACCGGTATCTGCGATACCGGTATAAGAACATACGCTGCCACAGAAGTTATAGATAATAAATTTGCAGTTTTTGGTAAACCAGGAAAATTTTATTGGCATGTAACTGGTAAACGTGAAGATATAATAGTTGAACCATCCATAAAATTATCAACTGTGGCTGGAGATGGTCCATATAAATATATAATATGTAAACAAAAAAACTAAAATATATGAACAAATAATTTTATCGATCACTCAGTATTTTACTACAGGTCGATGACCTGGCGAGTATATTTTTTTGGTATATATTTACCACTTATGGGAGATAGTTGATCTTCTGAATATTTTTTTACACATACTAATCCACTACTAACTTCATAACCATCCGGACATTTTTCATAACATATGCCATTATCCTCCTCATATCCATTTTTACATTTAGGTTGTGTCACTTTTGCATCACCTTCATCTTTTGGAGCTACAACTGATTTGACCCTATAACATTTATTGCCTTTCATTTCATAATCTTTCGTACATCCCCATACATGAATACGACTACGACCGCCCCGTTTTACATCTCCTGTTTTAGGATCTGTATGCACATCATATTTTTCAGAATTAGAATTAGAATGGGTTTTATCTGCAACACCACCGACACAATTAAATTTTTTAGCACATTTCATTATACCACATCGTTTACCATTATATTCGCTATTTATATATTTACATTGTCTTCTACACATCCCAGAAGATATCTCGTCTTTTGGATGACATTTGTCATCATTAGTATATCTCATAGTTGGTAGGATATCTTCATTTCTAATACATTCTGCATTATTCCATTTATATCCATTTGGACAACTATATAACTTCGCGCCTTTACGAATAAATCCGGGTTTATTTTCATAACATAATCCATTTTCATTAATCCATCCCTTTGGACAACTAATTGTAGGATCTGTTTTTCTCGATATATTATCTTTTTTACATAAAGTCGAACTAGTACCATCTGAACATTTTTTATAACATACATCATCTCCGGGACTACACCAAAATCCTGGATCCGGCGCGGCATAACATTTTTTTCCATCGCTAGAAGGTTCTGATCCTGTTGGACATTGTATAGTGTCTGCATCCGTATCAATATCAGTATTTATAATATTGCTCGATTTAGTATTTTTATCAAGTTCTGTCGCGGCATAACATTTTTTTCCATCTTTAGAAGGTTCTGATCCTTTTGGACATTGTATAGTGTCTTCATCCGTATCAATATCAGTATTTATAATATCACTTGATTTAGTATTTTTATCAAGTGTGGTATCAGATATAGATGATGTCACATAATATATAACAAATACTATTATACAAATTATTATTGCTACAAGAAATCCTATACCTATTTTAATATTTGTTTCCATATTAGATTTGTATATTTGATAAAAAAATTGAACAGCTAAATATATTATATTATATTGTATATTTTATATTTTATATCTTATACAATAAAACATACCATAAAACATAAAATGTTCGCAAACAAGCATATTCATTTCGTTGTAATTCCCGAAGATTCTCAAAAAGGAATATTGCCATGCCCAAAAGAAAGACAAATATTCTTCGATCTCTGGAAGCGTCAACAATTAAGACCATGGACTAATGAAATGAAAGTAATACCACAATTACAACAAGATCAGAATCATTGGAAAGAAATAAAAAACACATATCCAGTCCTCTATAAAGGATTGACCAACATCATCCTATTCTTCTTATGTAGTGATGAATTAGCTCGCGATATTACTACTTCAAAAATTCTTCAATATTTTCCCAGCATATGGGTTAATAATATGTTTACAGCCCATGGAAATACTGAAATTGTACATAATGAATCATATTCTTTATTAGCAGATGTGCGCTTTACGAATTATATTGAGCGCCAAAATGCTGAAAAATATGCTATGTCCCTACCAAGTATTAAAGCTATGATTAGTTGGGCAGAAAAGTATTCTTCTGATGATACTAATACTCTCTTAGAATTACGCGATCCTAGTTACTTAGGTATAATGTTGTTGCAATTTATTTGCTTCGAAGGAATATTTTTCACAGGATGGTTTGCAATTATTTATGCGGTAAAAGCTCGAGGTAAATTTCCTGCACTAGTATCTGCGAACGAATATATTGCACCGGATGAAGCAGATCATGTAGAAAATACTGTAGCAGCATATCATGCACTTAGTCGTCGTGTTGAAGAATCATTAGTAAATGAAATATTCAAGTCTGCAGTTAATATTGCAAAAGAATTTTTATATGATGGATTTGAAAATGATGTTCCGGACTATGATATTTATCGTGGCGATATTGCCGAATATATTGAATTGGTTTGCAATGTGATTCTTGAAAAATTAAAATATCCTCCTTTATATCCTGACGCAAAATTAAAATTAAAATACATAAAAAATAAAGATTTTAATATATTTGCATCTATACACGAAAGCAGTGATCCGAATTATCGTCCTGCTACATCAAATGGAAAAGTAGTCAATCCTTTTGATGAGCTGTGAAAAAAATATTATTTATATTTTTTCATATTTAAATCGCATTTCACATTATATTAAATATGTTCGAAAATTTGATTTTATTATCATATATATTTCCAATACATTATATAACTATAGCAGTTATTATAAGAATATTAACATATCACGGATGTAAATGCAGGAGTACATTATATTGGTATGATATAACATTTTTAGAATATGCATATAAATCTATATTTGTAGCGTTAGTAGTAATATGTATGATCGGCAAATATATATTTCCAAGTATCGATAACATTATAACTAACAAAATGAATCTTGCTATTTTATTATTAATGGGTACTATATCATTTTCTGCTATAATATATAATAGTATAGTTGGCTTACTCACACGATCTCCTTGTTCTATGAGCGCATGTTATATTACGTTGGCCATTCGACTAATTTCTGCGTCAAGATTGTTATATATGGGATTGGTCTCTTCGTATGCAATTATATCATATGTATACGGAAAATATACTTTATATGATATATTTTTTAAATACTATTTTTGGTTAGTCATATATATATAAAAAATGAAACTATTTTTTATATACATTTAGTCTTTAATCGATCAGAAAACAAATGAATACGCGTGAAAATATTGTACTTAAATATCCATTACGATGGCTACGCTTTAAAAATATGTCTACACGTGTGATATTAAATCGTCCTCGTAAATCTTTGGTGGTTGTACTTGTACCTAGGAAACCAGAGCTACCATCTAGTACTATAAATAGTTCTCCGGAACTATGGGATGTAGTTTTGGTGAAAATGTCGAAATTAAATTTGCCAGGCGGGGACATTCTTTGTGGGTCGGAAAGAGAAGATCCTTTTGATGCGGCATGTCGTGAATTGCAGGAGGAGACTCTGAGTATTTTTGACTCTGGCCCAAACATTTCGAACATCGACATGAGAGATTTTGGTGTGGATTTTTATTACACGGTGTCAGAAATACATTATCCTGTACGAGTATTCTTAGCCACGGTTTCATATGATATTAAAGAAAATCTAGACTATATAAATAGTCTATACAAAGAACGTCCAAATGGAGAAACGTTCGGGATAAAATTAGTCTCATTAGCCGACTTAATCGCGTATGTTAGACGTCGGAAAAACAAAACAATAAATCAGACATCATTTACAGATGGAAAATTTAAAAAAAATAATCTAAGCCAAAGAGTGTTCGGAGCTATACAAGCTATTTTTCTCTGAGCATAATATTTGGAAGTGACACGTTTAGATTATATGAATATATGAATAAAAAAATATTTGAAATATCAGAAATACAAAAATTTTAATAATAATAGGTTAGCTAATTTCATATTTTTTATTCATATATATTCATATATATTCATATATATATTCATATATATATTATAATATGGAATTAAACAAAGAATTAGATTTTTCGACATCTTTACAACGCAGAAATACGCAAAATCTGACTTCATTATCTCATACAAATTCCATTTCTAGTAAACCAGATATTACTGATACTGTAAACTTTACTAATATTTGGAAAGATGCGTTAAAAAGTATAATATTACACAATGATAGAGAACTAGATCCATTTACTGTAACAATAAAGGTGAGCTCAAATTTAATTAATTTACAATTTAACAAATGTATGGGTCTGATGCTTGCTAAAAATATAACATTACCATGTATAATACCAATAGAATATAGACCTACACATAGTTTACAATTTCCAATATTAGTTAACTCTAACAAGGAAAAATTATTGGGGTTATTGTATTTAACAACTAGTGGAACAATAAATATTTATCCCGGATTATCTATTGAAGAAGATGCGTGGGGAATAGATACTATTTGTTCATTATATGGTACATCAATTAGCTGGCAAAAAAAATAAATATATTTTTATATCTTTTTTGCATATATCTTATATCTTTGTATATATATCTTTTTATATAAAAAAAGATATAAGATATAAAAAGATACCATGTCCAAAATTCAATTGCAGAAACATCAAGAACGCGTAATAAATCATTTATCTACTAATAGAGGAGCATTGGCTATAC
>Ga0068876_10003457_pt1 | contig 11319 bp, 9 predicted proteins | sample NOAtaG_6_FD_66442 | JGI IMG/M metagenome (GOLD analysis project Ga0068876, IMG submission 66442) | Freshwater lake microbial communities from Lake Erie, under a cyanobacterial bloom - NOAA_Erie_Diel5S_2200h metaG | ecosystem: Environmental > Aquatic > Freshwater > Lake | place: USA: Ohio, Lake... | reverse complement strand
GGGGGGCCTCCGGCGGCCCCTGCGGGGGCTGATAGACAAAGACCAAACAGCCAAACACCAACCGCAGCCGATCCACCTACATCAACTCACGCCGTGTTCAGACGAGCGGAGCCGGCTCTCCTTCAAACCCAGGACTCCTGCCGAATCAGTGGTACGGCGGGTGGGGACAGGTCAAGAACGCCGAGTGCCCGTGCCCAGGGCCGGAAAATGAAAAAGGGCTTGGCGTCAGCCAAGCCCTTGATTCCTTTCAGATTCGGGGTGGTGGAGACGAGGAGGATCGAACTCCTGACCTTCGCATTGCGAACGCGACGCTCTCCCAGCTGAGCTACGCCCCCATCAACAGCGAAAATTGTAGCAGCGCAGCGCTTCGTTCCGGGCCGGCGGCTTGTCTTCCAGCAGTTCCTCGGCGGGTTTCCGGGTCAGCTGCGCGGCAGGGCTGGTGCCCGGCCCAAACGGCCTGCTCGGGACGCGCACGACAGCCTTGCGGCCTGGCGTCATCTCCAGGGGCGCCTTGTTCAGACCCCGAGGACCCGGCATCAATGCGCGATCGCCGCTGGTCGCCCAGCGCGAGGTCATCGGCTTCCAGAACTGCTTCGAGTCCACCGCGGGCATCACGTCGCACCCGAGGCCATCGAGCGTCCTGACGCAGGGGAGCTTGACGACCAGAGTCTCCGTCGGGCTGTGCCTCTCGTCCTTGCGTGCCGCCACCACCTGTCTGGCCGGTTCCATTCGCGCGCAGAGTTGGTCGCGGATGGCCGTGAGCTTCAGACCGGTGGGCAGAATTGCGGCATGCAGTTCCGTCAGGAGTCACCGCGGCCGGTGCGCCGCGCCGTCACGGCCGCTTGTGTCGAGCGATGGGCAGGCGCCGCCAGGCGAGCCTTGGCGGCGTCGCCTCCCGGAGATCCGGACCGCCAGCCGACCAGCGGGTCGTTGCGGCTGCTGGCACTGGGCCCGGGTTGGCTGGACGACTTCGATGCGGCGCTGCGCCCGTTGGCGCTGGGCTCGGGTTCGGTTTCGGGTTGGACGCTTCTTCGTCACGACTCGTGGTTGCGGGTGCAACACCCGGTCGCAAGCCGGCCACCGGGCGAACACCCACACAGTTGGCACCAGGACGGCGCCCTGGGTCACGACTTCCTCTGCGCAGCGGTTGAGCCGGCCCGGCCTCGGACGATGTGCACGCTGTGGTTGCCGCTGGTGGACTGCGGGAACAGGGCTCCGTCGCTCGAGTGGCTGGCCGTTGAGGAGCCGGTGCTGCTGCCGCCCGACCAACTCGTTGATGCGGCGTTGCGCCAGCGACATCCTGCTGCGCCGCGCGTGCATGCCGTACTGGCTGCCGGCGATGCCCTGGTTTTCGGCGGTGGGCTGCTGCATCGCACGCATGTCACGCCAGCCATGACGCAGCCGCGGATCAGCCTGGAGCTGCGATGGGTTCCGACGCCGGCATGACCTGGGGTGCAGGCATCATCACGGCATGGAAGGCCTGCACCTGACCGCGGATCTCAGCGGCTGCGAACAACGGGCACCGTGGATGCTGGAGCCCGCGGCGCTTCGTCGCCTGTGCCTGGAAGCGGTTGAGACCAGCCGCCTGACAGCGGTGGCTGAGTTGTTCCACGGCTTTGCCGCAGCACCCGATGGCAGTCCGGGTGGGGTCACCGGCGTTGTGTTGCTCGCCGAGTCTCATCTGGCGGTTCACACCTGGCCGGAGTCAGGTGTCGTGACGCTCGATGCCTTTGTCTGCAACCACTCGGCCGACAACAGCGAGCGGGCGGAAGTGCTGGTGACGGCCCTGCTGTCGGCCATGGCACCGCTGGCCGTGACCCGCCAGGGCTGGCGCCGACGGGCGGCTGGTGTTCAAGATGGAACCCGGACGAATCCGGACGAATCCGGGCGCATGGTGAACTGCTCTGGTGAGTGACTATCGGCCAGACGGCCCGCGGTGCAAGGCCTGGGCCGCGGCCTTGCCGGCCTGGCAACCGGCAATGAAGGCCTCTTCGAACACCGAGTAACCGGCCAGGTCGGCATGCGCCCAGTGCAGCCTTGGGGTGTCGGCACGGCCTTCGGCAAGTGTGCGCAGCGCAGCGTGGCTGCGGACCCCGGGCACCGGGATGCTCATGGCGTGTCCGTGTCGCGTCAGATCGGCGTGCACGACCTGACGGGGCAGGTCCGGGTGCAACAACTCCAACTCGGCCAGGACACGGCTCAGCAGGCTGCTTCGGTCGGCCTCCAAGAGGTTGTGGCGGCCGCCATGCGGCCAGGCCGTGTACGCGGTGAACACCCAAGGGGGCGCCAGATCCTGCGTCAGGTTCTGGTGGCCGGCGTACACGTAGCCAAGGTTGATGCCGCTGCCGAAGCGCACGTTGTCCCAGGCCAGCGGCAGGCCCGGCCGGGCCAGCGGCAGCCGGTCGAGCGCAAGGTTGGCGACCAGCCATGCCGCTTGCGGCGCGGCGGCAGCGGCCTGGCGCAGCACGTCCAGCGACGGCGCGACGATGCGCGTGGCGACATGCAGCGGCACGGCGACGATGGCGCGCTGAGCGACGATGCGCTCGTGTCGCCCGCTGGCCGCGTTCCAGGCCTCGATCCAGACGCCGTGGCGCAGCGCCTGGACCCGCCGCACCAGGCGTTGCAGCAGCAGGCGGTCGCCCAGTGGCACGGCCAGTCGCTGCACCAGCCAGGCGTTCCCTTCGGGCCAGGTGAACACGCGGTCGCGCTCGTCGTCCGCGGTGTCTGCGCCTTCAATGTGCAGGCCATGTCGGCTCGCGAAGTAATGCAACCCTGACCAGGCGCTGATGACATCGGCCCCGGCGCCATACTCGTCGCGGCAGCAATAGTCCAAGTAACTTAGCAACCGGCTGTCGTCCAGGCCGCGGGCGGCCAGGGCAACGGAAAAGGTCTGGCGGTCGAGATCGGCATGGCCGGCGGTCCAGCGGCCGTGGCGGGTCGGCAGGCTGAAGCCGAGCTCGTGCCGGGCCTGGTCGACCCAACGCGCAAACTGAACGTACTGGCGATGGCTGGGGCTGCCGGGCAGAGCCGGTGGCAGCAGCCCCTCGTGCCAGGCGCCTTCGAAGAAAAGTCGCTCCTGCGGCGCGTGGCACAGATGCCGATCGTCGGGCACCGTGCGGCCGGACTCGTGGCGAAGCAATCCGATTTCATGACACCAGTCGAACAGCTCGCGGGTGCCCGGGCCGGGCAGCGGCAGATAGTGCGCGCCAAGAGGGCAGGGCCGCGCGGCCGGCCCCGTGCCGATGCGATGGCCGCGGCTGTTGCCTCCGGCTTGCTCGTGCAGGTCCAGCACCAGCAGGTCGTCGATGCCGGCCTCGCGCGCGGCCCGTGCCGCGGCCAGTCCGGCGACACCGGCGCCGATGATCGCCAGTGCCACCGTCCGTGTGCTGGACGGCAGCGTGGCGTCGAAGGCACCGCCGTCGCGGAGCCGGTGGCCCAGGGCCTGTGCCTCGCCGACAAATCCGCCTTTCGGCAGCGTCACCGAAGCGGCACTGGCCGGGATCGTGCCGAGTCCGGAGGTTGCCGTGGCCACGCTTGCAGCGCCAGCCAGCAGGATGTGGCGGCGCCTTGGGTCCAGACCCGCGAAGGGTTTCATCGGCCCACCCGGCCCCACTCCTGCTCGAACAGGTGCACCAGACGCTGGTCCGACAGCCGGTTCGGTTCGGCCGGCACGCGTGCCATGTCGGGGGGGAAGCGGAACAGCGCGTCCACGCCTGCGGCGTCCAGGAACTTCAAGCCCGGCGGCAGGCCGCTGGCCAGGGCCTCGGGTCGCAGCGGCCGGCGGCCGGCGAGCACAAAGCCCCACTCGCCAAAACTCGGCACGTGGGCGTGGTACGGCCAGGCCTGCAGGCCGACCGCCTCGAGCGTCGCGACCACGGTCCAGAAGCTCTGCCGCGCCAGCAATGGCGACGTGGTCTGCACGACGGCGTAGCCACCGGCCGCCAGGCGCTGGTCGAGAAGCCGGTAGAAGGTCGTCGAGTACAGCTTGCCGATCGAGAAATTGCTCGGGTCGGGGAAGTCGACGATGACGACGTCGAAGAAGCCTTCGGCTTGCGACTCCAGCCAGGCAAAGGCGTCGGCGTTGACGATGCGGACCTTGGGCGAGCGCAGCGCACCGCCGTTGAGCGCCGCGAGCGCCGGCATGCCGCCGAACAAGCGTGTCATGTGCGGATCCAGCTCGACGAGCACGATCTCCTGCACGCCAGGGTGACGCAACACCTCGCGGATGGCCAGGCCGTCGCCGCCGCCGAGCACCAGCACACGCCGCGGGGCGCCATGCGCCGCCAGTGCCGGGTGGACCAGGGACTCGTGGTACCGGTACTCGTCGCGGGAGTGGAACTGCAGGTTGCCGTTGAGGAACAGCCGCGTGCCCGAGGGCCCGTCGGTGACGACCACCCGCTGCCAGGGGCTGGACTCGCGCACGATGACGTTGTCGCCGTAGAAGCGGTCCTCGCTCCAGGTCGTCAGGCGCTCGGCTCCGGCCATTGCGGCCGCGAGCAATGCGATCGTTGCCACCGTGGCGGCCATCTGAACGCCGAACGCGCGCAGCTCCGAGCGGAACATCCACAGCGCCCAGGCGGCGACCAGCGCATTGAGCAGGCCGAAGAACAGCCCGGTCCGGATCAGGCCCAGGTGCGGCACCAGCAGCAGCGGGAAGGCCACCGCGACGACCAGTGCACCCAGGTAGTCGAACGTCAGCACCTGCGACACCAGGTCCTTGAGCGCATAGCGCTCGCTGAAGTGGTGCTTGAGGATGCGCATCACCAGCGGGATCTCGACTCCGGCAAGCACACCGATGCCGAGCACGGCACCGTAGAGCAGCACGCGGAAGGTGGCGGTCTCGCCGACGGGCAGGCTGCCATGGGCCACGAACAGCGCTGCCGGCATGAAGCCGCCGAACAAGGCCAGCAGCAGCTCGATGCGCAGAAACTGCGCGACCAGTTGGCGCTCGATGTAGCGCGACAGCCAGGAACCCAGCCCCATCGCGAACAGGTAGGTGCCGATGACGGTGGAGAACTGCAGGACCGAGTCGCCCAGCAGGTAGCTCGCGAGCGCGCCGGCCGCAAGCTCGTAGACCAGCCCGCAGGCGGCGACGACAAAGACCGCGGCCAGCAGCGCCAGCTCGCCGGGCGCTACCGAGGCTGCAGGGGCGACACGCGCGAGAGTCGCTTCGCCGGCCGCGTCCGGCGTCGCGCCTTGGCTCACCCGTGCACCGCGGCCGAAACGATGAGCCCGATCGCGATGCACATCGCCCCGACCACGATGGCCAGCGCGATGTTCTGCTTCTCGACGATCTCCTTCCACAGGTCGTATGGCGTCAGCTTGTCGATGATGACGAAGCAGACCCAGAACACCAGCACGCCCAACAGCGCAAACAGCAGCGAACCCGCGAACAGGCCCGGCTTCATCCACTCGACACCCAGCATTGCCGTTCTCCTTCTCCAGTCGATCCCAACGCTCTCGACCGTGACCTACTTGTGGCCACCGCCGCTCGAATAACCGCCCCACGAACCGCCTCGCGAGCCACTGCCCACGCGCGAGCCCGAGCTCGTCCGCTGGCATTCGCGATACTCGGCGCTCGCCTCGCCAAAGCTGGCGCGCACGTTGTCGCATTCGTTGTCGCCGCAGCTCTCCAGCACCCACAGCAGCACGAAGATGGCGACGAAGATCCAGACCGCCTTGGACGAGGCGGCCTGCCACATCGAACCCAGCTGCTGCATCTGCGTCGACAGCGGGGCTGCATCGCCGCCACCGCCAAAGCGCGTCGCGGGCAAGCCGAAGGCCTTCGCCAGCACCGCTGCGTCGAGCGTCTGGCCGGCCGACCAGGTCAGCTCGCTGGCGGTTCGCTCGCGTGACAGCCGCAACCGGGGCTGAATCAGGCCGTGGTAGTCGGTCACCTGCGCGGTCTCGCCCTCGGCGAGCTTCCAGTAGAACTCGCCGATGACGTAGGTCACCTTGGCCGCGTATTCCCACTTCTGCTGGTAACGCTCGCCTTGCCACTGGGCCACCGTGCCGCGCAACCCGGGGGCGCCGGTGATCGGTCGGACCCAGCTCCAGCCGTCTTCGGCATCGACGATGAAGGCAAAGCCCTCGCTCTGGTTGTAGACCAGGTACTCGCGCCAGAACGTCTGTTCGTCTTCGCCGCCGGTGGGCAGGTCACAACGTTCGACCATGCCGACCACGGTCCAGGGCAGGGCGCCTTTGGGACCCAGGGCCAGCGATGCGCTGCTGCCCAGGGCCAGCGTGGGTTCAGCACTGCCGCGGTGCTGCTCGGCCTGCTGGTAGTACGGCAGCACGCTGCCAACGGCCTTGTTGGAGACGTCGACGACCGAGGCGCAGCTGCCGCAGACGATGGCCTGCGTGGACGCCAGCTTCACGTCCAGCCCGGCGCCGCAGTTCGGACACTCCAGGTGGCGGGAGTCAATCGTCCGTTCGCTGACTTCCTTCAGGCCGCTGAGCGCCAGGTCGGCCAGCAGCACCGAGCGGCCGACGCTGAGGTGCACGCCGTCGCTGCCGCTGTCTTCCAGGCTCGCCACTTCGCCGGCGCCGTTGCGCAGCTCGACAACCGCGTACTCGCCCTGCAGGCGCGGCGCAAACGGCAGTTCACCTTCCGCTGCGATGAGCCGAGCCCGCAGCACCGAAGTGACGTCCCAGGCGCGGCCGGCAAGCCCGGCGCGCTGGCCGACACGCAACTCGGCCAGGTCCGGTGCGCCTTCGCGAGGCTGTTCGAAGCCAAAGACGTAGGCGCCGTTGTCCTCGGACAGCCAGCCGCTGCGGCCGTTGTCGAACAAGGCGTGCCACTCGTTCCAGTTGCCCTCGGCATAGCCGACCTGCAATCGGCCGACCAGCGTGAAGGCCAGGCCCTGGAAGCGGCCGCTGGCACCCAGCTGCAGCGGCGAATGGTCGTCGAACAGCTCGGCACTCTTGCCGATGCGCTGCAGGGCCTCACCGTCGCGGACCAGGGTGCTGCTGCAATAGCCGCACACGGCCGACAGCGACGCTGCCGAGCGGAACTCCACCGGCGCGCCGCACTGCGGACACGCGGCGCGGTAGCGGCGCTGCGCGGCTGCCGGCGGTGCCGCTGGCGGGCCAGGAGGATCGGATGCCGCCACGGCTCAGCGCCGGGCGGCGGCGGCGACCAGCATCAGACCAGCTTCTTCAGCAGCTCGGCCTTCTTGGCGCTGAACTCCTCGTCGCTGAGGATGCCCTTGGACTTGAGGTCGGCCAGCTTCTCGATCGTCGCCATCACCTCGTCGGGCTTGATGCCCACGGCCGCCGCCAGCGGTGCAGCCGCGGTTGCCGCCGCAGAAGCCGTGTTCTGCAGACCCTGGCTCAGCTGGGCGGCCATGGCCTGGCCGAGCGCAACGCCCGCGCCCAGGCCCATCGCGTCGCCCACAACGCTCCCACCGCCGCCGCCGCCGCCTGCACCTGCGGCGCCTTCGGCGAACTTCGGGATCGCCTGCGCCGTCTGGTACTGCATGAACTTGCCCATGTCGTTGCCGACCATGCCCATGCCGATCTTCTGGTCCAGCACCTTCTGCAGTTCTTCAGGCAGGCTGATGCTCTGGACCTGCACGGACTCGAGCGCGAGGCCGATCGCGGCAAAGCTTTCGGCGGTTGCGGCCTGCAGCTGCCTGGCGAACTCGATCTGGTTGGCCGCCAGGTCCAGGAACGGGATGCCGCTGGACGCGACCGCGTCGCTGATGTGCTGCAGCATCAGGCCTCGCAGCTGGCCGTCGAGCTCGTCGACCGTGTACTCGGCGCGGGTGCCCGAGATCTGCGTGTGGAACAGCTTCGGGTCGGCCACGCGGTAGGCGTAGTTGCCGAAGGCGCGCAGCCGAACGGCGCCGAAATCCTTGTCGCGTATCGTCACCGGCTGGGCGGTGCCCCAGCGCCGGTCGACCTGTTGCCGCGTGCTGAAGAAGTACACGTCGCTCTTGAACGGGCTCTGGAACAGCTTGTCCCAGTTCTTCAGGTAGGTCAGCACCGGCAGGGTCTGCGTCGTCAGCCGGTGCATGCCGGGCGCGAACACGTCGGCCACCTGCCCCTCGTTGACAAACACCGCGGCCTGGCTCTCCCGCACCGTCAGCGAGCCGCCGTACTGGATCTCGTTGCCGGCCATCGGGTAGCGCCACGCGAGGATGCCGTCGCGCGGCTCGGTCCATTCGAGGATGTCGATGAACTGTTTCTTGATGAAGTCCATCAGCGCCATGGCATGCACTCCCGGGTGGAAGAAGGGAACCGGATCATAAGCATGCGGGGGTGTCTTGGCGGTGTCCAATAGACCGAGTGAGCCGCCCTCCCGATGCCACCTTCGCCGCCAGCGCGCGCGGCATCGCCCAGCTGGCCTGGCCGGTGCTGGTCGGGCAGCTCGCGGTGCTCGCGTTCTCGACCATCGACACCGTGCTGGTCGCCCGTTATGCCGCGGTCGACCTGGCGGCGCTGGCGATCGGCGTGGCGGTCTTCGTCACCGTGTTCACGGGCGCGATGGGGGTCATCCTCGCCCTCGGGCCGATCGTGGCGCAGCACTTCGGTGGCGGCCGCTGGCACGAGGCCGGCGCGATGCTGCACCAGGGCGTGTGGGTGGCGCTGGTGCTGGCCGTGCCCGGGGCCTTGCTGCTGGCCCACCCGGCGCCGTTTCTCTGGCTGGCCCGGGCCTCGCCGGAGGTCTCGACCAAGGTCCAGGACTACACCCTGGCGCTGGCGTTCTCGTTGCCGGCGTCGTGCCTGTTCACGGTCTGGCGCGCATTCAACACCGCCGTGTCACGGCCCAAGGCGGTGATGGCGATCCAGATCGGCGCACTGCTGCTGAAGATCCCGCTGTCGGTGCTGCTGATCCAGGGCGCACCGGTCGTTGGCCTGCCGGCCTTTGGCGTGCCCGGTGCCGGGATCGCGACTGCAGTCGCCATGTGGAGCCAGGTGCTGGTGGCGGCCTGGGTGTTGCGTAGCGACCCGTTCTACAGCCGGTTTGCGGTGGTGGCGCCTGGCAAGCTGCGCCTGCGTCGACCGGACCTGGCGCGCATCCGCGAACTGCTGGCGCTGGGGCTGCCCATGGGGGGCGCCATCGTGGTCGAGGTCACCGGCTTCGGCTTCATGGCGTTTTTCATTGCAAGGCTGGGCACCCTGCCGGTGGCCGGGCACCAGATCGCCAGCAACCTGCTCGGCATCCTGTTCATGATGCCGCTGGCGCTGTCCAATGCCACCAGCACCCTGGTCGGCCAGCGCATCGGTGCCGGCGATGGGGCCAGCGCCGAGCGCCTGGCCTGGCACGGCCTGGCGTTGGCGACGATGGCCTCCACCGTGCTGGCCTTGCTGCTGTGGCTGCTGCGCGGTCCGGTCGTGGCGATCTACACGCCCGATCCGGCGGTGGCCGCGGCGGCATTGGCACTGCTGGGCTGGGTCGCGGTTCTGCACGTGCTGGATGCCGTGCAGACCGTTGCGCAGTTCGTGCTGCGGGCGTTCAAGATCGCGTTCGTCTCGATGGCGATCTACACCGTGGCGCTGTGGGGCGTGGGCCTGGGCGGCGGCTACCTGCTGGCTTTCGATGCCACGGGCCTGGTTCCGCAGGCTCTGCGCGGTGCAGCGGGCTACTGGGCCGCTGCCACCGTGGGGCTGGCCGTGGCGGCGGTGGCCTTGCTGGCCTGCATGACCTGGGTGCTGCGGCGCTACACGCGGAGCCTCGCACAAGCCTCGCCTGGCCAGCCGGCTTGAGGCGAACGGTGCCGAAATGATTGGCAAGTTCCGGTTGTCGCACTGGCGGTGCGAGTTCCAAAGAGGTCGAACTGCGAGATTGCCTTCGCTCGCCAGAGGCTGCCCCCGGCCAGTGGACTAAACCGCTCGCGCGGTAGGCGCTCCGGCAAGTGTGGTGGCGTTCCGTTGTGGCGCTTCTCAGGCCACGCGCTGTTGGTCCATGACTACAGTTTCAAGCTCTGAGCGACGTCTTTCGGAGCCCAGCCAGCGCGCCGCAAAGGCGTCGGCCGCCATCGGCGTGCCAAAGAGATAGCCCTGCGCCAAGTCGCAGCCCATCGCGCGCAGCTCGTCGAGCTGCGTCGAAGTCTCCACACCTTCGGCCACGACCTGCAAACCCAACGCTTGACCCATGTGTATGGCGGCAGCGACCAGGGCCTTGTCGTCGGCATCGTGGCTGAGGTCGCGCACGAAGCTGCGGTCGATCTTCAGCACGTCGAAGGGGTAGCGCTTGAGGTAGGACAGCGAGGAGTAGCCGGTGCCAAAGTCATCCATCGCCAGGCGAACGCCCAACTCCGACATCCGCTCGAGCATGGCGCGCACATCGCGCGAGTCTCCGAGCACCAGGCCTTCGGTCACCTCGACGAGCAGGCAGCTGCCTGGAAGGCCGTGGCGCGCCAAGGCGGCCTGGATGTCGCCGACCAGATCAGGATCGCGGAACTGGCGCGGCGACACATTGATGCCGATGTACAGATCGTGCCGACCCTGCTCACGCCAGTCAGCCAGCAACTCGCAAACCCGATCGATGACCCAGCGACCGATCGACACGATCAGGCCTGTACTCTCGGCCACAGGGATGAATTGGTCTGGGCCGATCAGTTGCCCATCGCCCGTCCGCCAGCGCAGCAGTGCCTCCGCGCCGACAAGCCGCTCGCCGACCGGTTCAACCAGCGGCTGAAAGGCGAGCCAGAACTCCTGGCGTTCGAGGGCGCCGCGCAGCCTCGCTTCGAGCATGACCCGCTGCGCCGAGCGCTCGCGGATCGCGACGTTGAAGTATTGGAGGGTGTTGCGCCCGGCGCCCTTGGCTTCGTACATCGCCTGGTCGGCATGGCGCAGCAGGGTCGGCGCGTCGGTGCCATCCGCGGGATAGCTGGCCAGACCGAGGCTGGGCGTGACGACGAACTCGTCGACACCGAGCGCGAAAGGCCGGCCGAAGCTGGCCAGCACCTGTTCCGCCACCCGGTTGGCGTCGCTGAGCACGTGCAGCCCGCCGAGGATGACGACGAACTCGTCGCCACCCAGTCGCGCCACGGTGTCGTTGCCGCGCACGCACTGCAGCAGACGGTTGCCCGCCTGCACCAGCAGCGCATCGCCGGCCTCGTGACCGAAGTTGTCGTTGACACGCTTGAAGTCGTCGAGATCGATGAAGATCAGGCTGACCAGGTGGCCGCCACGTTCGGCGTCGCGGATCGCCTGATGCAGGCGGTCCAGCGCCAGCAGACGGTTGGGCAGGCCGGTCAGGCTGTCGTACTTCGCCTGATACTGCAACTGCTCTTCGGCCTCGCGCCGCACGCCGACCTCGTGGGTGAGCGCCAGGTTGGCAGCATGCAGCTCGGAAGTGCGCGCCACCAC
>Ga0068876_10003452_pt1 | contig 11327 bp, 10 predicted proteins | sample NOAtaG_6_FD_66442 | JGI IMG/M metagenome (GOLD analysis project Ga0068876, IMG submission 66442) | Freshwater lake microbial communities from Lake Erie, under a cyanobacterial bloom - NOAA_Erie_Diel5S_2200h metaG | ecosystem: Environmental > Aquatic > Freshwater > Lake | place: USA: Ohio, Lake... | reverse complement strand
CGCGCGTCCTGCTCGAAGTGGACTGGGATCTGACGAACGATGGCGACGACCCGAATCCCGATGGAGTTGATGTGGTCGGCCCGCCCAAGCAGGTCGTCGTGCGTCTGTGGGACGTGGAGAAGGGCATGGAGGATGCGATGGCGGACGACAGCGCGGTGTCGGACTGGCTGTCCGACACGTATGGGTTCTGCGTGAACTCGTTCAAGGTCGTCCGGGTGCTGGCGCCGGAGGAGGTATTATGAATCGCGCACTGCCAATGTCGGCGCTTACCCTGTTCGAGAGCAGGGGCAAGGGGGCCATCGTCGAGATGCCGTTCCGCTTCAGCGCGGCTGAATGGAGCGCGGCGACGGAGGCATTCCTGGCTGCCTGCGGGCGTCGCAAGGCGGATATTGGTGCGTCGGTCTGGACGTTGTATCCGGACCAGCAGCACTTCAGCATTCCATACTCTTGGGGGCTGCATAGCTCGGAGGGCTCGTGGTTCGTCGTCCACCGGTTCCCGGAGCGCAGCGAGGCGGACGTGCGGCTGTGCTGCGCCGAGATCCATGCGAGGCAGGACGTGGTGACGCTGCGCGTGAATCGAGTATATGAGTGGGTGAAATTCGAACTGCCGGCGACCGCCGCAACAATGCCAAAACAATCCAGCCGGCTCAAGGACTTCGTCCACGCGGCGGAGCAGATGCTGTAACCGATAATGACATGAGCGACCCCAAAAACTACCGCGCCGACGCCATCAGAATCCTGAGCGAGTTCACCGGCGAGTCCGAAGCCGCCGTCGCGAAAGTCAACAAGCTGACCGACATCGGAATTGACGAGCACGACGACGTGGACATCCTCGTGGCCTTCGAGGATGAATACGACATCATCATATCCGAGGACGAAGAGCGTTTCTTCAAAACCATCGACGACATCGTCGCTTTCCTCGAAAAAATCGAAGCATGAAAAACAACCCTGACCCTACGGAAAGCTGGCACATGATCGCCCGGACCAAAGCCGGCGACCCAGTCTGGCGCATGTATGGCAAGGGCCGCCCGTTCGTCCTGGTGGACGGCGGCGTGCGCGAACTGCGATGGTGGTGGCGGTGGCCTTGGTGGCCGTCCACGCTGCGTCATCTGCCTGAGCCGCACCTGACCTACGGCCAGGTGGCCACCGCGGCGGAACTGTCGACCACTGTGCTGCAGGTGCTGAAGCGCGGGCCGATCTTCCTGTCCCGTGGATTCCTGAAGGGATGCGACAGCAGAATCATCACCACGCGCGCGAATGCAGTGCCGCTGTTCCACTGGATGGAGGGCTGCGGCATCGCACTGACACGTCGCGAACTGCAGGACGGACGGACCGAGATCGACCTGGACGTGGAAGCGACGGCGAAGAACAACGTCCGATGACGGCCGGCGCGCGACGGGTGAGTGACATTTCGCGCGACACGACGCCGACGTCAGGCTAGGCTCCTGCGCATGACCACGCCTCCGACCACAGGCCCTGAAGCGATCCTCGCCGCGCTGCAGGGGATGAACATCGACGACATCGAAAAGGAACAGCGCGACATCATCCGCGCTGGCAGCAAGACCAAGCGCAGCCGCGCGGTGCGGCTGCTGAACATCCTGCACGGGCTGCGCGTCAACGAGCTGAGGCCGGAGCATATGATGCTCACATCCGTGCCGGTCATCCCGCCGAAGTTCCGCCCGTTCAGCGTCACCGGCGACACGTTCCTCCCGGGCGACTCGAATGAGGTCTACCGGGACCTGCTCGAGTATCGCCGGCTCTACAGCGACACGGAGAAGGCGATGGGGCGCGACGGCGCGGCGGAGGCCTACATGGACATGATGCGCGCGGCCAAGGCTGCCTACGGCTACGGCGAGAGCCCGAACCCCAAGACCCGCGCGCGCGAGGTGAAGGGGTTCTTCAAGATGGTCACTGGTACGAATCCCAAGACGTCCTTTTACGCCAGTAAGATGCTGTCCAAGCCGGTCGACACGGTCGGCCGCGGCGTCATCGTGCCTGACGCCGACCTGGGCATGGACGACGTCGGCATCCCCGAGGAGATGGCGTGGAAGCTCTACAGCAACTACGTGCAGCGTCGCCTGGTGCGTTCCGGCATGGCACCGGCCGCCGCGCTCAAACATCTGACTGACCGCTCGCCGATGGCGCGCAAGGCGCTGGATCACGAGATGGGCACTGAGAACGACAAGGAAGGACACGAGGTGCCGCGCCGGCCCGTCGTGATCACCAGGTCCCCGGCATGGCACCGGACGAACGTGATCGGACAGCGTCCCCGGATTGTTCCAGGTGACGCGATTCGGGTGAACACCTTCATCACGGAGGGAATGAACGCCGATTTTGACGGTGATCTGGTTGATAATCAGGTAGTTATAGCGGTTCCACGCGATTTGATTTCATCCTTGCCGTCATATTTGGTTGACCGCTTTCAGATTCTCGGCAATGCTGCTGATATGTATAACAAACTTCAACTGCCCTACATTGATCCGACCACGCACGAAGTGGCTGTGATCGACCTCGAGGACTTCCCGCGCAGCGAGGAACTCATCGGAGAGAAGCAGGGCACCAACAGCTATATCAGGTTCTTCAAAGCCCTACCGGGAACCAAGGTCATCGCATTCGACGAGAATACTCGGGCGTTGGTATGGGCCGACGTCGCCGGGTGGAGCGAGCACACCGCACCGCCGATCGAGGTCGTCACACTGTCCAACCGGCGCCAGACCTTCACCGACGACGACCCGCGGGCTGTCTACGGCATGGACCCAGCGACGGGTGAGATGGGGCGATGGACTCCGACGGCTGCCCTGGAGAAAAAGATCGCGGTTCCATGCGGAAGGAACCTGCGGGAGCTGGTGTCTACGCTGGAGCCGATCACGGAAGTGAAGATGGGCAGCGTCCAGATCGTCCTGGACTTCGACGCGGGCTGGTTCATGGGCGCGATGTGCGGCGACGGATGGTGGGACAAGAAAGACAACGAATACTGCGCCAAGCGTGGCGACATGCACGGCCTGCGAAACATGCATCTCGCCGACTTGAAAGAAGACAACGCAAAGCGTCTGAAGTCCTTCATTGAACAACGTCTGGATCCTGCGGGGACGCTCTACTATCACCGCCACGAGCAGAATAAGGAAGAGGGAGACGCTCGCTACGGTGACACTATCAGACACAGCTTCAACTTTGCCGGCAGTGAGCACGCGGCTGCGTTCCTGCAAACACACCTGGGCGGCGAGCGCGACGAGAAGACCTCGGGAGCGGCGAACAAGCACGTCCCAGGATTCCTGTTCCGCGCCCCGGCGGAATTCCGACGCGGGTTCCTGACTGGTATGGTGGATACCGACGGATCCATCAGTGTCGGGAATGGCGGCGAGGAAGGGAAGGGGAACGTGTTTAACATCGGATCCACTTCGCTGAGACTCATTCGTGAACTGCAAGCGCTATGCATGACGCTGGACGTGCGAGCGTCGGTCACCTGGTCGAAGGAAACCAGTGGCGGTAACGAGTGCTGGGTGCTCGTGATGTCCACATGGGACTGCAAGCGTCTGGACCTCTTCGCCGGCTTGGCTACCGAACACAAGCGCGAGAACTTCCTCGGAGCGGAAGTCGTCCGCGAGAACACGGCGGGGGTGTTCAACAAAGCAGCCGTCCCCCGCAACGTCTTCGACGTCGTCCAGCACGATCTCGTCAACCCCAAGATCACCGCCGAGGACCGCGCCGGTGACAGCCCGGAACTGGACTGGAAAAAGCATCAGCAGAACATGGTCGTGCAGTGGGCCAAGGGAAAGAGCGAGGGCGTCATCTCCAGACCGTCCGCGCGACAGGTCATCGAGCACCTGCGCGAGATGCTCGCCAAACGTGTCGCGGCTCGTGACGCTGCATTGACCCTGCTGCGCACCGAGACGGTGCAGATGACATCCGCGAATGCGAAGATTCTACGGGCCGGCGTTTACGCGACCGCTGCGCCGTTCTCCGCTGACAACGACAAGGGGTCTGAGACTTACAAGTTGATATCCATCATCAAAACCGCGGCGCACGCCGGCGACGCGCTGGGTGGACTCCGCCGACGCAGACTGCTGGGACGCCTGGAGGCTCTCCCGGTGTATCGTGGCGCGTTGGACTCGGACCTGCTCAAGACTTGGGTTCGCGACATCCTGGACCAGGAGCACATCACCTGGGCCACAGTTGTCGAAGTCGACAAGACAGGCATCCGCGAAACCGGCTACGACCTCACCGTCCCAGGCTACGAAACCTTCATGTCGGCCGACGGCGTGATCCTCTCAAACACCATGAGCGTGCACGTGCCGACCACCGACGAGGCGGTCAGGGACGTGCGCGAGAAGATGATGGCGTCGAAGATGCTCTGGTCCATCAAGGACCGCAGCAAGACGATGGCAAATCCCAAACATGAGCAGCTAATTTCTTTTGCCATGCAGCGCCAGGAAGGCCAGCCCCAAAAACGTCACAAATTTGCAACCGGCGAAGATGCGATGGCTGCTATTGAACGCGGTGACGTAAGTCTTTACGACGACGTCGAGGTTGCCCAGTCAACGTCAGGGCAGAACGCCGCCCGTTGACGCGTGCGAGTTCTGCCTTACTGAGGAATGAAAACTTGACGGCTTCTTCTGTCGGCGTATTGCCGGCCAAGTGCCATCCCCTGTAAACTTCTGACTCGCCGTTGAGCACTTTGTTCAGTGTGCCGCCATTGAGCCCCAGCTGCCTGGCGACGTGATGACCTTCGAAGTAGGCAACGCTGATTTCTACACCAGTGACGTAGTTTCTGATGCGGCGAGGTGGTAGAGCTTTACCTGGCAGCGTCCAGCCTTTGAACTGCGGCTTCTTGCCGAGCAACACCTGAGTCATCGCGCCTTGATGCAGCCCCTTCCCGCGGCAGAACGCTGCCAAGTTTTTTCCGTAGTGAACGGCTCCTTCGAATTCCAACGAGAAAGGTTTACTGGCGCGCTCTGCGATTATTCCACGTGTAGCCAGCGAGTAGGGGCGATACTCCTTGACGCTCTGCAACGTGTTGTAGCTGTCAGGACGACGCTGATCGAGATACGTCTGCTCCCGCTGCTTGGCTTGCTTCGCGGGGCAACTCTCCAGCAGCAAGAAGTCGAACGCCTCGATTCCATACTTGTTGAAGGCGAGCTGCAGGCGACGGCTCGAGTGATGTCCGCAGCGCAGCTTGCTGCGATGTTCGTTGAGGCGTGCGGTGACTCCTGCAGCGCGCGACGTGGAGCCGATGTAAGCCCGACCGCTGCGCCGGTGCACGATGGCATACACACCAGGACGCTTGAGCACCGGGTGATGCTTGACGCTGGCAGTCTTGAACGGTAGCTTCAGTTGTGGATTTGTCATGTTCGCAGCATCGCCGACCAGTAGCCTAAGCACAACCAAATTCTAGCCATGCCCAATCTTCACGCCCTCTCGACCCGCACATGGTGGCGCAACATCGCCCCCGGTTCCACCGTCCACTACTCCACGCCACATGGAGGCCGCGGCAAGGGCCGGGTCGTCATGAGCCTGCCGACGCACCTCGTGCTGAACATCGGAGGCCAGCACGGCACGCCGAAAGTGGTGGACGACGCAAACTATATCAGTCACACGACACCCAGGGAGAAGAAGCCATGAACCGTCGTAATTTCGTCAGATCGCTGAGCGGCACCATCGCCGGCGTCCTCGCCGGGCCGGCGTTGTTACGGGATATTGCAGCACCGGCTGCTCGGGCATTCGTCCCCGTGGTCGATTATGCGCTGCCTGACATCAGGGCGGTCATGACGGCGAACATGATCCGCGACATGCAGTGCGCCGTGGACGACGACTTCATTAAGCTTGTCAGCTCGATCACCCCGGCTAAACCTTCAATCTCACTCACATGAACCGACGCCAATTCATCACCACCACCGTAGGAGCGGCCGCTGCGGTCGCAGCCTGCCCAGCCATCGCCAGCCCTCCACCCATCGACGAGAGGCTGACGCGAATGCTCAGCCACCTGCACCCCGGAACTTTCCTGCGCAAGCTGTGCCGTCCAGATGGCGCGGCGCCGCACTGCGTCGTCGGCGAGCGTCAAGATGGACAGCTCCTGATGTTCGTCAGCGCCTATTCGTGCTTGCGTCACGGTCACGGCGTTCCGAGCCCTCTATGGGAGCCGACAGCGGAGCAGATGCTGCAGAATCATCCAGGCGCGCATCTGTGTCACGTGTCGATCGGGCGGAACATCTTCGACGTCGGCGGGCCCACAACGGACAAGCCGGTTTACGTCGCCGGGTCCGCCTACTGCGTGCTGCGGTATGTCCTACCGGATCAGACGCTCTTCGTGCTGGAGTATGGGGAGCGCGATCCTGCATCCGAGGGACCTTCGGAATTCGCCACAACCTCGGACGAGATCGAGAAGTGGAAGGACGCACAGAACCTCTGCGTGCGCGGTCCGCTCGTTGACCTGGCACTGGCAAGCAGCGCGTTCATCACGATGCTTGACGCAACGGATGCAAGGAGCATCCTCACCCGGAGCGCATCATGACCAAAGCATCGCGAGCCGTGCTGTCTGAGACAGCCAAAGTTTTGAATCGTCACATCGCCGAGGGCACGCTGCTCGGCAAAGAGCTGGCATCTGGCACCGAATTGTCGCGTGCCACAGCCGGCGTCATCAATGAGATCCTCCGCGCGACGGCGGAAGGTGGCACCCTGGTGTGCGCCACCGAAATCGACGGCAAGCTGCTTGGCTTCGTGCCCCGGGCCGAAGTCATCTTGCCTGACCTGACCCCGCGTTCCGGGGCGGACTCTCATTCCAAGGTCCCGCGGGGACCTGACAGTGGCGCCTAAATTTCTCGCACGGAACGAGCGGAGATTTGTCATTCAAGAGGAAACCATGTCGCGTCGTTGAGACTTTCCAAGTCAATCCGCCCCCTCTCACAGAGGGGGCGGATTTTTACCTGCCATCGCTTGTTTTCTGTCTCGACTTTGCCGCGCCGGACCGTATCATGCGCCGACCACTGAAATTTTGATATGCCACTCATCAATCTCGAGCCAGGCGGCGCACGCCCACCAACTACGCAGGAAGCGGCATGGACCAGGGCAGCCCTGGCTCTCTGCGCGCAGGCTCTGAGGCTGCCGGCCGCCAGCTGGGTCGGAAGCACAGTGCTGGAGCTGGGACAGATCGGACTGGAGACTGACACGGGCCGCGCGAAAATGGGAGACGGCACCACGATCTGGTCGAGTCTCGCCTACTCTGATGTCGCGGTGCGCGCATACGCAGACGCACTGATCGCAGCGGAGGTGGAAGACCGCGACGCAGCCATCGAGGACGCTACCCTCGGCTTATGGGACGACCGTGGGAATTTCGACGCCAGCGTGAACACCTTCCCCACGACCGGCGGAAGCGGCACGGCCGGGGCGATCAAGAAGGGCGACGTCTGGCTGATCTCAGTAGTCGCCACAAGCGGCCCGCTGAACGGGGTCCTGGCTGGTGCTACAATTCGGGCGCTCGTGGATGTGCCTGGACAGACGGGTGGGAACTGGGCGACCGGCAGCATCGGAGTGGATCAGCCTGCGCGCGACGCCGCAGCCGCAGCCCAAGCCACCGCAGATGCCGCCCTGCCTGCCGGCGCACAGGCCGTAGACGTTGATCCGGCTGGTAACGACATTGCCGTTGCACTGGGGGGCAAGCTCAACACGTCCGACCTCGACACCGATGGCACGATGGCGGCGAACAGCGACGCCAAAGTGCCGAGCCAGAAGGCGACGCGTACCTACGTCGCAAGCGTCCTGGCCGGCGTCGCGAAAAACAAAGGGCCACTGGATTGCAGCGCCAACCCGAATTACCCGGCTGCGCTGAACGGAGATTATTACCGCTGCTCTGTCGCAGGAAAAGTCGGTGGCGCATCCGGCGTCGTCGTGGAGGTCGCGGATCTCATCATGTGCGTTGCGGACAATGCGGGCGGCACGCAAGCGAGCGTGGGCACGAGCTGGATCGTCGGCCAGGCCAATATCGCGGGCATCACGGCTGCCGGTCTGGCGATGCTCCAGGCGGCGGATGCAGAGGCGCAGGCCGGGTTGCTGGATACGTTTCTGCTCTCGCTGTCAGGTGGGACGATGTTCGAGAATGCGGTGGTCAGCCTCTTTAACGGATCGAGGTGGCAGCAGAGCACACCGGACAAAGGCATCGCTGGCACCGCAGGATTCTCAATCATCTGCTCGGCGGGCTACGAGTATAAGTTTGCAAATGGCTTCCTGTTCGTGCTGTCCGATGGCGGCACGACGGTTCGCAAGGTGCTCTACGCCCCGACAACCCCAACCGCCACCGACGACACCACGCTCGGCTACACCACGGACACGACGTGGGAAATGGCGGATGGAACCAGGTATGATTGCACGGACGTAACCGAAGGCGCGGCAGTGTGGGCGGTTGCGGCAAGCGGCAGCACCTTCGCCCCCTACAACGCAGGGAACCTCACGGGCAGCGTGACGCTTGCCATCGGCAACGGCGGGACTCAATACGGAACACAGACAGGCAACGTCACGATCCAACCTCCCAGCGGGACGCCCGTGGAAAAGGTGAGCGCGATTGAACTCTACGTCACCAGCAACGGTGGGACGCTGGACTTCGACGCGGCCATCATTCGTGCTTCGGACTCCGCTGCCAGCTTTCCGAAGACCCTGACCAACGGTCTCGTTTATCTCGTGCAACTGCGCTACTTTAAGACGCAGTGGAACCTCACTGCTTTGGTTGGAGGATACTGATATGCCGACACGCTACTTCAAAAACTCGGTGTCCCAATTCTGGGACACCCTCGGGAACTGGTGGGCGAATGCCGCCTGTGATGAGGGCTTCTCCGGCACCCTGACCGGCGTGACCGTCACGGACACCGACGCAACCGTGACTTGCGACAGCACGGCGGGCCTTGTGGTGGGTCGCCCTATCACCGGCACCGGCATAGACACCGGCAGCACGGTGGCGAGCATCACGGATGGCACGACGTTTGAACTGAGCCTCCCAGCCATCGCCAACGGCAGCAGCAACCTGACCTGTGAAAAGCATGTGATTCCAGTGACTGGGGATGATGTCGTCGTTGCAACAGACACCAACCACAATGTGGAAGGCACCCCTTCGGCTGACGTGCTTGGGACTGTGACAATCACCGGGGTCACAAGGATGACGGTGACGCTGGAAGCTGCGAACTTTGTGTTTAACGATAGCAGCCTACACAACGGTACGTTCACCGGCGACGCCACCTTCAACGACTCCAGCTACTTCAACTACGGCAATATCTCAGGCAAGGTCACTTGGAACTCCAACTATCACGGGACAGTGCCAACTGGCGGAGTGTTTAATATCTCTGCTGACATTTGGGCTCCAAGTGACGCTTTTCACGGCACAGTCTATGGTTCGGATGATGTCCTTATTACGGACTGGCAGTTTTCCGGCACCGCGCAGCTTGGCAGCGGCAGTGCGACCGGCAATGTGACGTTCAACGACACCAGCAGCTTCACATGGGGCATCATCAACGGCGATTGCACGTTCAACGACTCCAGCTACATTGATTTCGGGGGTGATACCTGTTACATCCAAGGTAGCCTCACATTCTACGGTTCCAGCTACGTTGGCGACGTCTCCATCCAAAGCAACGGCAATGACATTACCTTCAACGACTACAGCTTCAACGAAGGCACCATCACCGGCAACGCAACATTCAACGATTCCAGCTACAACGACTACGCGGCCACCGTCACCGGCAACGCAACATTCAACGATTTCAGCTACAACAGTTCTGGTTATGTGACCGGCGACTGTGTGTTCAACGGCACGAGTTACAATGATGGTTATGTTGGAAACTGTGAGTTCAACGATTCCAGTTACAACAACTATGGCCAGATCGGCAACACCATCTTCAACGATTACAGCTACAATAGGGGCTACTCCTCCGGTGCCAGCGACTTCACCTTCAATAATTACAGCTACAACCGCAGTGACACCACTAATTCGCTAGTCGCCACCACAATCACCTTCAATGATTACAGCTACAACCGCAGTACCATCGATACTCCGCTAGTCGCCACCACCGTCACCTTCAACGATTTCAGCACCAACGGTCTTTATTCTGTATCCCCCGGTTACATCACCGGAAACTGTGTGTTCAACAACAGCAGCTTCAACGAATACAACGGCAACGTCAACGGAAACTGCACCTTCACCGAAGCTGAATACTCCTCGGCACTGCAAGGGGGATCTTGGCCCGGCAGCGGTCCACAGCAGGGCACCGTCTCAGGCACCGTCACATTCAGCAGCATCACGCCAGTCAAGTTCACACTGGTCGGCTCAGAGTCTTGGGTAGTAAACACATCCGGATGGGTGTTTGATACCGCTGGCCAGAATTGGGAGTTCAACGGCGAGAGCTACAACGCCGAATATGGCACCGTCACCGGCGATTGTGTGTTCAACGGCGGTGCCAGTTTTGCAATCCCCTACCAAAACCAAGGAACGGTCAATGGTAACTGTGTGTTCAATGTCTACAACGCCATTTATACCACTGGTGTCGTCAATGGAGACTGCGTGTTCAACGATGCTAGGGTGCGCGGTACCGTCAACGGAAACTGCACGTTCAACGGCTACAGTTGGAGCGATAGTACTAGCACTATCACTGGAGACTGCGAATTTTATGGTGGCTCCGCTCAGGGTAACATCACTGGCAACGCAACATTCAACGATTATAGCTACAACGTCGGCCCCATCACCGGCAACGCATCGTTCACCAACACAGCTTTTTCCACTGCAACCAATGGATTCTTCAACCCACAGCAAGGCAGCGTTTCAGGCACCGTGAATTTCCCGAATGGTTGCGCATTCACGCTGGCAAACTCAGAATCATGGACAGTGAACGCCTCTGGATGGGCAGGCGCACTCGCATGGGTGTTCAACGACACCAGCTACAATGCTAGCGGAGCCACTATCACTGGCAATCCAACTTTCAACGATTCCAGCTACAACACCAGCGGAGCCACTATCACTGGCAATCCAACTTTCAACGATTCCAGCTACAGCAACAGCACTATCACCGGCGACGCAACCTTCAACGGCACCAGCTTCAACAGCGGCGGTGGAACCATCACCGGCAACGCAACATTCAACGATTCCAGCAACAGCAACGGCACCGTCACCGGCAACGCCTCGTTCACCAATACCGCTTTCTCCACCGCAACCACTGGATTCTTCAACCCACAGCAAGGCACAGTTTCAGGCACCGTGGACTTCCCGAACGGGGCCACCTTCACGCTGGCAAACTCAGAGCAGTGGGCTACGGACGCCTCTGGATGGACAGGCACGCTCGCATGGGAGTTCAACG
>Ga0068876_10003450_pt1 | contig 11329 bp, 11 predicted proteins | sample NOAtaG_6_FD_66442 | JGI IMG/M metagenome (GOLD analysis project Ga0068876, IMG submission 66442) | Freshwater lake microbial communities from Lake Erie, under a cyanobacterial bloom - NOAA_Erie_Diel5S_2200h metaG | ecosystem: Environmental > Aquatic > Freshwater > Lake | place: USA: Ohio, Lake... | reverse complement strand
TAGACCCATCATTATTTGATAGGGGCCTAACTAAGTTACCAAATGTTATTTTACAGTCTACATTTTTCACCGATTCTTGTATCGAAATTATATTAAAACTATGTAAAGAACGAGGTATAAATCCATCTCTAGATATTGGATTTATTTCCGATATTCGTAGTGATACTGCTGTTCCAGAGAAAAAAAATAGTGGGGCACAACAACATGTCGAAGATGGGGTATTAGCAGATATGCATATGCAAGCTAATTGGGTTAAATTACTCAAACCCAAATACGCTATGCTTAAATTTCGATTACCGTATATTGTTGGTATGTCAGAATTAGTAGAGACACAGAATTACGTTGAATATTTAGATGGACTTATCTGGACTCAGATATATAGTCCGGAACAATCAAGCGAATCTCGTTTGGTAGTTACATATGATCCAGCTATAGATGGATACCCAACAAAAATTTATGATTGTAAATTGTATGAGAATCAGTTATATTATTTTAATAGATATTCTAGAGTTCGTCGTACCGAAATACCAGATAAATTATTTAAACAAATAAAAAAATTTAATTCGAACTCAATTATGCTGAAACGAGCAGAAATTGCTATAGAATGTCAAATATGGAAAGAATATTTACTTTCCAAAAATATCGAACCATCGGATGACAATATTGCGCAATTAATAAATGATACAACATATTCATTATTCGAATCATACTTAACTGCCAATACTAAATAGCAATCGGTATCTCGTCAACATTAAAAGAATCATTTTGTTCAGTTCTAGGTATAACATTATAAAATTTAAGTGCAAGTGGTTGTAATTGTGGCCGTAAATGTATATTTTTTAATATATTTTCCATTTCTGGAAACTTACGTAAATTAATATTACTCATTAATTTGTATGGATTAATTACCATCAGTTCATATAATTGAGGAATCATTTGTCCTACCCATTCTTCTCGTTTAATTTCGAGTTCTGGAGTAGATATATCAGATGATGCCTCTAGATAAATTAAACGTTGGATAAAATCTAACTGTTTATTCACATCTATGGAATTATCATTTATCATGAATATCGGTTTGATAGAATTTTTACTCATATTACCATCAGTAAGAGTAAAATTATTTAACCATAAAATTTGGAGCCAACTCGACATATTGAATCCAGGATCATTTTCGGTATTAATATTTTTTGATAATATTTCATATGCATATTGCCAAATAGTTATTATCCTATCTGGTAATACGTGTTTAAATATTTCAATATTTTTACTACGTCCTTCTTCTTCTTTTTCATGTATATATCTAATTATAATATGCGTCATAAGTGTGAGTAGTGAATATAATTCATTGTCTGATAACGATAAACCACTCCAATTTACCATATATACCATAGATATAATATTTATAATACCAGTGTATTCATTAATTAGCTTCTCATATATAGTCTTTAAATGACTATTGTATAAATAACCATTTATAACCCCACGTCCTATACGCATTATTTTATAAATATAGAAATATATTAAAATGTATAATATTTTTTTTGTCATTCAAATTTTAATATAAATAATTATACTCATAGCTATAATTATCCTATCATATTTGTTTTTTAGATATAAAAACCTAGGAATTTTTTTAAAATATTACAACCAACATGTCCGATACGGACAAGATTGACGCTCCTGAGAGCGAAAGTGATGATTCTTGGAAGGAAACTGGATCTTTGGAATATGAAAGCGAAGCTTAAGATGAACGCTACACTTTACTAGAATCGCTAAAAGAAGAGCTTAAAAACCGAACTTACCAAATCGATAAGTTAGAAAAAGGTACAAAAAATATATTATCAAAAAAACAAGATCAAATGGAGAAACTTAGTGACTTATGTGCTCTGTCGGCAGCTGATGTCGAGCATGATATAAGAAGAGTAGAAAAAAAGTACTAATTAAATCATTTCGATGTGCACATTGTTATTTTTTTTAATTTACTGCCGTAAATCATTTTAAAATATTTAAATAACTAACTCGAGTTCATGATAATTATTATCTACATATTTTAATATTTTTAATACTATGATTTTAATTTATATAAAATGTTAGATTTTTTAAACACAATTACTCCTGGCGGGTGGATAATAATATGCGTAGTTTTATTTATATTATCTATACTATTTATAGTCGCATTTAGTGTTAGTATTAGTGAAGCAGAAACTATTTCAAATAACGTAAATGGAGATACTTCATTAACTGTATATTTACGAACTATACTTGGAATTTCTACAGGTATAGCAGTAGTTACGCTTATCACATCTACAGTTTTAGGTTATAAAAATGTCAAACTTTTCGCAAATAATAATAGTGAACTCTTATCAGAAGCCAAAAATGATTTGAGATACGCTGCTAATATTATCAATAAGCATTTACCACGCAATAAAGCTAAGAAAATTTTATCAGAATTAAAAACAAATATTACAGATATAACGTCAAAAGAACGAGATGTGGAATTAAATCCGGACAATGATATTTCGGATGTTGTAAATCGATCTTATGAGGCCGAGTGGGATGTTGAAGATGGTGGACCCGTAGAAAGACTCGATGAGGCTCTTGCTAATAGAGAAAAAGCATTATCCCAAGAACGAGCCCCAGCTAATGCCCCGGAACAAGCTCCGATTAATGCCCCGGAACAAGCTCCGATTAATGCCCCGGAACAAGCCCCAGCTAATGCCCCGGAACAAGCTCCGATTAATGCTCAAGAAGAACAAACCCCGGAACAAGCCCCAGCTAATGCTCAAGGCATAGTATATTCGAATTGGTAATTAAAAAAAATTGTTGATTTTTTACGTATTTATTTTTTATCAAAATACAAGATATAATTATATCATAAATATTAATCGAGGACGTAACAAAAATTGAACTCATGTTTCCATCTAAATAATATACGATATTAATATCATAATATGTCTGATACAGTAGACATTCTTACACTTGCTAAGCAAGTCGAAGAATTACAAAAACATATAATTTTACTACAAGGTGCTGTAGATAATATTAAATATATACAAATGGCTCAGGCAGAATATATAAACCATATACAAGTACATAAGCCATCACAAGATATGGACATGATATCTGAAGATAATAACGTGAAGTTAGAACCACATTTTGATAATTATATAGCTAGATTTGTGGCAAATATACATTTACGTTAATTCGAATTAACCTGGATTAACGAATCTTCAAACTTGAATCCGCGAGTTATAGGTAATTTTGGTGGACCATATGATCCATCTTTATACTTTCTGCAATATAAAATTCTAAAATTATGAATGGTTCCATATATCATGTCTAAATGCAACTCATCGTTATTTTTTTGCATCTTTAATATGTCTACTACTTCCCCAGCTATCAATTTCATAACTTCATAATTTGGCACATAATAATTTATAACAATGTGGCATGATATTAAATTTAGATTCATAGGATCACCACCACTATTCATAGTTATCACTTTTATATTTTTTCTATTTTCATATGGAGGTAAAAGCGATGAATACTTCCATACATGTCTAATAGCAGCACGAATTCTGTCAAATTCATCTTGCGTTGCTTTATCTATATCAAAATGTATACGATGTTTTTTATTTCCAAATATTACTTCGTGTAATGTTCTATCAGATTCTGGTAACTGCATAATATATTTATATAAATGTTCAGCAGTATTAAACACCATATAATTATATGATTTACCATCCCAAGTAACTATTTTACCTTCTAAATTTTTTTGATTAAAATTTGATAATAAGACATCGCTTGGAATGCGTCCAGGTTTTGGTATTAAATAACGAAATTTTATAGGTTCGTACATATTAAACTTTTAATTATTTTTTAGATTTCATACACAAAATTAATAATGATTGGGAAGCATGCTTATAGTTATATATAACTATAAAAATATTCATACTAATATTAAATACGCGTTTTATTTTTGAAATTGACATAAATATCATTGGGATATATCCGAGCGTTTAAGACAATATTACCTATAAATATTTAAACATGACAAATATAAAATTCGAAGATTATCCAGAATTTAAACCCAATTTAACTCCCTATCAGATAATGAAACTAGGATCATTTGGTGGGACATATTTTAGACCTATTCATTCAAGAATAACAAATAAAAATTATCAAAATGTCCATTTGAAATATAAGTGGCATTTACCAGATCATATGGTAATAGCACCATATGATAAATATGATAAAAATATCAACAAATATAAAATTAAAGTTGGTGAAACACTAGAATTTTGGGAAGATCACGATTGGATAAAATCACAAGATCCATATGGTTGGTTTCAGTGGTATTGTGAATTTTATAACGGTCGTCGAACTAAAGATGATGAGCGTCAAATAAAAAGATGGTTGGGAGTTGCTGGACCGAAAGGTCGATTTCGCACTAGATTAATTAATTATATTCATAAAAAGAAATCTTCTTATGACGATTATAAAATTTCTCCTGCTATACGTCAAACGTTACAACATTGGGGCTATAAATTAAGTAAAAGAGATACGAACTTTAGTTAATTCTAACATTTCCACAGGGTATCCTAAATATTTTGCAGTATTTAATAACTTTTTATATATTTGTTCTGTCATTTTTGTATGGGGGCGAGCTAATATCCATAATGCTTTTTTGCTAGTAGTACCCACCATACTATAATTTATATAATCCGTGTCATGGATAATATAATCTGCCCCTATAGTATGAATTATAAATTTAGGCATATTCGTATTAAACATAATATATAGCCATCCAGTAGTTGGAGATTTAGCAAATATGCCGCTACCATTTATATATCCTGTAACATTACCATTTATATCATAACAAATATTTCGAATATATATTCTAGATTTATCTGAACTTAATGAATATTGTGCAGAAGCTCCGCCGCATGATTTATTATTTCCAGCATAATATTTTTCCCATACTTGTGGAATACTCGATATCTCTTGCCATTCTCCTAAATATGCATTAATATCGAAGTTCTGCTTTACAAACATATTTCATAAAATTGAAATATGTATATCATATACATATTTGATAAGAAAAAAAAATAATAAATACATGTTGGCATATAAAAGAATATTTCATAAGAAAACTCATACATTCCCATACTTACACGCAAATTATACTAGTAATACTAATAAAGAATCAGAATATTCATATAAAGACGAAAGTAGCGATGATGAAGAAGATAAAAAAACAGAAGAAAGTACTAAAGAAGATAATATAGAAAATATATATGGTGATGAAATAGTGAAATATTTAGTGGTACGTGATGAAGAACTAAAATGCTTTTACGTAGCGAATAATTTAGAATCGATTTATCAGATGTTGAAAAATGGTAAAAGATCCTTTCATGAAATTATTTTGGCCGGAGTCGCTCAAAAAATTCGATTCGATATCGATATGCCGCGTAATGAGATTCAAGAAATTCATAATGAAGAACTATTCTCGACACACGAAGAAGTTGATCCGTACACCAATCAAGAATATTCAAAGTTTGTAAATAAATATATGTACACAGAAGAAGAACAATTATTATTGGGAATAAATCAAAAATTTAAAAATTCAAATTGGACTCCTGCATTTATTCGAGCAGAATTCTGTGTGCGTCAATTAATGCTAACTATTGCAAAAATAATGCCATCAGTGCCGATTATTAAGTGTACTTCGCATGGCGCAAATAAATTTAGTTATCATATCATAGTAAATGCTGCTGCCAAAAATTATGAAGATGCCCACCACTATTCTATGCTAATATATGACGCAATTCCAGCTTCATATATTCGACGATTTGTAGATTTAGCAGTTTATAAATCTGTTCAAAATTTACGCATGACATATGCGTATAAATATGACCGCGAAAATGAAAAAATGGTCCGACAAAAAATATTATCTCCAATGCCATCAGATGTGCAAAACGATTTTGAAAATTGGAAAATGTCATTAATAACACATATTGATATCACATGTGTAATATTACCACCAGTACATGACAAACGATCTAAACAAAATCCATTTGATCAGCCCACAGAATATACAAATATTTCATCATTACCTATTGGATTTTTACAAATTATTGAACCATATTCTAAAGGTCTCATTCCAAATGATGTCAATGGAAATCTTGTAATATTTCGTCGTACCGAACCATCTATGTGTTTAATATGCGACAAGGTACATGATAAAGATAACTCTCTTATGATTATAATACACAAAGATTGTTATATTTTAAAATGTAGGCGCAACCAATACAACCAAAAAATAATATTAGATATAAGTTCTGATATTTTACCAAAAACAACTAAAGGCCCTCGCAGGTCGGATACATTTATCAATATAAGAAAGTAATATATATTACTTATTATTTTTAAGCTGTTTAAAAATAAGTTCATCTAAAATTATTTTTACATCTGCATAATTTGGATTCATAGTCATGATTCTAATTTCCTTATCCTTTAAATCCGGATAATGTATAGAATATCTCAATGAAATCCAATAAATAATTAACGTCAAATTCGAATTATGACCTATGAGCTTCTGTATATGTGTATAAATAGATTGACTAACTATCTGTTCTATAATCATAAAACTATATATTATAGAAAGTTTATATATTTTTTTTTCTGCGTTAAAAGTGACTTTTGGTTTAACTGCCGGAATATATATATTGTCGATATTTTTCAGATATCTAGCTAGACGTTCTCGTAAATTACTAAGTAATCTATTCACAATAATACCACTATCATATTTAGAAATAAGTCGTCGTAACCTATTTTCTACAAATTTGTCATTCCAATTTGGAATCAATATATCCACCGTCGTCTCTTCTACATCTTTACATGCTATCAATATAGTTCGCACATCAAATTTAGATATATACATTGATGGAAATGATTTACACATGGCTACATAAGTTTGCTCTCTCTCTATTTCTTTAGCTATCAATGTGTAAATTGACATTCTTTTAATAATCATATTTAATAATAATAATACATCATATCTTTAATTTTTAAAATATATGTCGCAAATTATAAAAAAAGAAGTAGTATTGAGCATAACTTCAGAATTACATTACCTACATGAGAATAAAATTATAATAATCGACAAAACATTTTATCCTTCACGCGTAAGAAAGTTTGATAATTTATATATTGCATATATGTATGCTAGAGCTAAATATTTCGGCGATAATATTTTAGCCAATAATCTTACTAAAAATATTGCATATAAACAATTGCCTATGGGTTATAATCATATCCGATGGTTAGAAATACGCAAAAATATATTGGAAGAATTAGTACATCATATGTTAGATACATGTAAATCTACTATTTTAGAATTTTATAAATTAGTACAAATAGTAATTAATGATACAGGTAAAGGTATTTTATTAAGTACTATCGAAGTATTAGACACAGATAATGAATTATCTATAGGTAAAACAATTTTTACGAAAAATACGAAGTCCAGGGGTCAAAATTTATACGGCGAAATATTATATGATTTCATATATACAAAAATTTCTATGGCGTTGAATTATTCGCCTAGATTATTGACGAAAATTTCTGTGGATGAAATATATTCATTTATCCAGAATAATTCGAAAAACGTAATAGTGCTCTTTAACGTATTTAAATATAATATGATATGCGATGCGCACAATAATAAAAGATTAATAAATTGCAATATTGATGATCTTGCGCGAGATCATCGTAGGGATGAAATATATGCAGCATTTGATAAATTATATAAAAATATATCGTATTATAATATATATGTAGATGTGTCTAGCGTATGGAAAAAAGATATCATATCTGCTGTTAGAATGATGTTAATATACCATAACATATATCCGATTTATGTATATTAAGGAACATATGAGCCGACGTTAGCCCAACCATCACCATCAAACACATCTATATGAAGGTTATTGCCATTCGGTATAATTCTCCACGTACCAGTTACAGTAGGATCGCCAAAATAAATAGCAGTCGATCTGATAGAATTATCAGTATCTCGCTTGACTAACGTATTCGTGATACCAGTCCCATCATGTTGTACGAATCCTGCTACTTCTCTAGTATACTGCCATTTAAGCATAGAATCACTATCTGGATCGACGGTTAAGACCTGATTTTCTATACCAATTGGTAATATAATATTTCCATTATTGCTTCCTACTATCATAGTGCCTACTGGTAATGGTTCTAAATTATCTACAGGTATATTTGTAATTATTTTTCCTATATTTGCAGTAGTTATAATTTTATATCCATCTTCTGCTTTCTTATCAAATATCATTATTCCATCGCGCGGATATGGAATACTATAACCATTATTTTTTCCTAATCTTTTATCTACTTTATATGTACTGAAGTATCTATCGAATCGTAATGCCGGATCTGACATTTTTATATATTTCAGATTATATTAAAATTTAATATATCATGGAAAAATAAAATTCTTGATTAATTAAATTTCTACATATTTTATATCAGTCATAGTAGTATTAAATTCTTCATATTCTTGTGGATATAATAAATGATATACATTTAGAGCATCCACTCGTCCATATCGTTGTGCCCTAGAATATACTTGTTTTATATCTAAAGAAGTATGATATATAAACATATCCGTGCATTCTTGGAGATTTAATCCTCTGCCAAAATTATTTGGATTTGCTAAAATAAACATCAGATTATCGTTTTTGAATTGTTTAACAGTATTAGCAATTTTATACACATTCCCATTTAATGTTTGATATGGAACTTCTAACATATTCATAATTTTAGTCAATTCTTTGAATGAATTTTTTGTCGAAAATATTAATATACGCCGGCGTATATTTTTTATTTTTCTTTCATGAATACAGAATTTGATGAAATTTTTTATTGTAGCTAATTTTGATATAGAATTCGATATAACATCCATAGGATTATTGTAAGCAGTTATATCTAATTCGTTTTTATCTATGGAATGATGATAAGTAATAGTTGATTTGGAAATTGGTTTGCGACACGTCGGACACGATGCAGTATTATCGATCCATTTATTTAAACACGTATGACAATATTTTTGCATACATTTACATGGTGGAATAGCTGTTACTATAACTTCTTCAAAGCATACTGCACATCTAGATTCTTCTTCAATTAGAGTATTTAATCTAGTTATGGATGTATATAATTCTTGTTTTTCATTTTCATCTGTAGATAATTCTATCTGTGACTGATATTTACTTATAACCCATGGTACTAAATCTATTTTTAATATATTAGATGCTTTTTCATAATTATCTGCCATCAATAATTCTACTATTTCATCATCTGCAAATCGAGATACTAATTCATGAGACTTCATAATAAATTTTTTTATATAATGATTCGGAGGGATTATTTCCATACCTTCATCTATAAATGATTGTTCGGCGCGTAAAAATAAATGTATAAGATCTGGAATATGTTGAAGATTCGACATAATCGATAAGAAAATATTAGGATTCATATCCAATTTAACTAAATTATTTACACTCGCAGTAATATAATACATAAATCTTGATACAATAAATGATGAATGTAATGGCACATCAATTTTATCTACTTCGTCTACAAATAATCTAGCAATTCTATATCCAGATAATGCAATAGATAGATCTTGATATGCAGATGCATTAACAATAACTATTTCCGGAAAATTATTATCGGCATTTATACATCTTTCCATAAATATTTTTACATGTCGCGTAGATGGAATAACATATACAGATAAATCAGTTAATTCTTCGACTGCTTCTTCCCATTGTAATAAAATACTAGATGGACAAACAATAATATTAATGGGGATAAATATATTCTTACTATAGACTTGAAACATTCCAGATACTCCATATTCTGAAGTATAATCATAAATACCAAGTGTAGTATCGCTACAGATAATACTCAATGCTTCAGTAGTTTTACCACTACCCATAGGATCTGATAAAATTGCAAATTGTGGGTGTGCAAATATTTCATGTTGATCGATTTCCATCATACGTGCGGCATGTAAAATTGCACCTTGATGAGGTTTCAGCGATCGTTTAAATCTATCAGGCGTAGGTAATTGCTCATCTGTAGATTTAATAGTTCCTTTTAAAATTCTATCGATATTATAGCGTAATGCTTTATTGTTAATGGTCCCATTCATTTGATATAAATTATTTATATATTATACTTCGATTGTTCAATTTTTATTTTTCAATAACGAATGGTACTCTTATTCTAGGATTTGAAATCGCTATAAAATAAATCAGCGATACTAAATATTCCCATGCCGAATTTATAAATAAAAAATTATTATAGATATTAATATCATCAGATAAATAAAAAATATAGAAAATGGGAGGATCAGAAAGTAAATCCCAATCTAATGTACTAAATAAAATATTATTATCATCATTGCAAAAAAATGTTAGTAATTGCGCATCATATAGTGATATATCGCAAAATCTAGAATTTAGCGGTAGTAATATAAATATAAAAGATATGAATATAAAGCAAACATTCGCACTTAATCAAAATTGTGTAACTGATCAAAAGGCAATATCAGATGTTAAGAGCGATTTTTTAGCAAGTCTGGCTCAAGAAGCGAAAAAGAACGGTGTAGCAGGATTCACAGCATTAGATAGAGGTAAAACCGAAACATATAATAATATGGTAAATGAGGTAGATTTAGCATTTAGTAAAGAAAATATCAGCAATTGCGTGGCATCATTTAATCAATCGCAAAATATACTATTTAATGGAAAAAATATTAATGCTGTTGGATTAGAAATAGAACAAAATATAACGGCTTCATTAAATTGTATCACTAAACAATTTTCAACGGATGGGGTAGTAAATAATGTTGCAACAGCAATAGATCAGAAAACAGATGAAGTAAATGAAAATTTATTTACACCATTTACTGATATGATAAGTTCTATAGCTAACGGTCCAATGGGAATAGTTTATAGTATATTTGCTGTCATTGTATTTATTATTATGGTTATAATATTTGTATCTATATATAGTGGGAAATCTGATGATCCGTATGCTAAAATTTCAAAAGGATATAATCAGTCAAATCCCCAGCCAAATGAACAACAATATATGCAGCCGAATCCTCAGCCGAATGTGCAACAATATATGCAGCCGAATCCTCAGCCGAATGTGCAACAATATATGCAGCCGAATCCTCAGCCGAATGTGCAACAATATATGCAGCCGAATCCTCAGCCGAATGTGCAAC
>Ga0068876_10003447_pt1 | contig 11330 bp, 9 predicted proteins | sample NOAtaG_6_FD_66442 | JGI IMG/M metagenome (GOLD analysis project Ga0068876, IMG submission 66442) | Freshwater lake microbial communities from Lake Erie, under a cyanobacterial bloom - NOAA_Erie_Diel5S_2200h metaG | ecosystem: Environmental > Aquatic > Freshwater > Lake | place: USA: Ohio, Lake... | reverse complement strand
CACAAATTAACCAAAGAATTAAAAATGCTTTGGGTAGTAGATTAATGTATGAAATTAACTCTGAAGCGGCTGCTATATTAAAAGGTGGTGGAACTTTAAAGGCCTTTAAGTCTACTAAAATTGATGAGGCTAATAAGACTTTAGGTATGTTAGTTGGTTTGTTGGGAGATGATGATAAAGCTAAGAAGTTTATATCTAATTACCTAACAGCAGAAGAAGTGGGTATGGCATCTATGTATGATACAGATGTTAGAACTGCTTTAAATGAAAGTGCTTATAACTTTGTAATTGAACAAAGAAAAGAATTATATGATGTCTTTAAAGATGTAGATATAAATGATGAACAAAGGAGTGAAGTTGATTCAGCTCTAAATTATATGTTTAGAATGAAGATGATTAGTCATAGCTTCTCTCCTAATAGTATTGGCTCTGTTGTTGGAGGTAGAAGAGATAAACCACAGTTTATGATACTACAACTAAATGGGGGTTACAGTGATCATTTCTATCTCAATCCTAAATTTAGAACAACTCATTATGCTGCTCCTTCTACAGCTACAACTACTGGTATTAAAGCTTCTATGTTAGATAGCAGAACCTTTGTTGGTCAAATAGATATAGATGGAAATATGATGGCTAAGGATGGTTTTGTTGTTAAAGAAGGAGATATGTTTATATATGATAAGAATGTTAATAAGGTGGTTCAAGTTAAAGCTGGAATGAGCTTAAATGATGGAACTGCTGGTAATACTTATGTTGGAGGTAGTGGCTCTAGTGATTATTTATTAGGTCAAATAGAAAACTTTAGTCTACTGGGCAAGCCTGTTGCGTCTGTTAAACAAAGATCTACTAGTAATAGACCTGGAGAAGATTCAGTTCAATATATACTAACAGCTAAGAAGAGGGAAGGCGGTAGTAGTGTTACTAATGAGTTAGTATTTGAAGTAAGTGTTATGAATATACTTCAAACTGGTTCAGGTAGAAGACAAGAAGGTACGGCTGCTAGTACATTGTTTAAAGGTGTAGGTGCTTTTATTGATGGTGGTCAATTTAGTAAGTTGTTTGATAGCTTTAAAGAAGGTATATCTCACACAGGAAAGAATAGTGGTGTTGGCGTTAGTTCATTTAATAAAATGAATGTATCTTTATCAGATGTATATGGATTGATTAACCCTAATAACTTAAAGAGTGGTTTCTTTGTAGGTCATGGTTCTGCATTACTAACAACTAAGGTTGGTAATGAAAGTATGGCTAAAATGTTAATTAAACAGGATAATGATGTATTGGCTAATAAGATGTTAGCCGCCGCTTTAGTCAGTCAATTTGGTTATGATATTACTAATACAGATGGTTTAAGAGATGCTAAGGGTAAACATATTATTAATCCAGAGGCTATTAGTAACTATAAGAAATCAGCTCTTAAAGGTGAATTTGGTACTTACTTAAGAGTATTAGAAACGCAAAGAACTATAGCAGGAGATAAGGGCATTGCTTCTGCTGATAACATCTTTGGTAGTATTCCTCAGTTTATATTGCAAGATAGAGCTTTGAGTAAAGCTATTAATGAAGCTTTAATAGATGGTGGTGGTAATTTAAGTGAGTTATTAGGTAGTTATGTTGATAAGGTTCATTCCTTTGATGATGCTAAAGGATACCTAATTAATAGTAGTGATATGTACACTAGAGGCTTGACTGCAATATTAACTGCTGTTGATATGTTTGGTCAACTTAAAAATCAGAAAGGAGATATGCAGTTTGTCACTGATTGGTTGTTAAAAACTAAGAGTAGACAAGCTGATGGTAGTTATGTTGGTACTAAGACTAATGATCCTTTAGTTGAAATTATGGCTGCCATAGGTGGTTCTAGTGATGCATTCAATATGACCTCATCTGATAAAGATGAATTAGCAGATATGATGCAAATGTATCTAACTAATAACTACGCCGTAGCTTTAGCATTAAATGTTTTGCCTTCTCAATCTAAAGATCCTTTAGGTAAGAATATGAGAGCTAAGACTGAAATGCAGCATTTACTAAAACCTTTATATGCCCAATCAAAACAGTTTACAAGAACTGGTGGAAAAAATAACTTAGCCTTTGTGTTAGGTACAATTTTTGCTGCTCAAGAGACAAGTCTTATTAGTTTAGGTATGTCTGATAGTAAAGATTACTTAAATAGTATTCAACATGTTAATGCATTAGATCCTACAACTGTTAGTGGCTTCTTTGGCCATAGGTTCTTAGGATTATATTACAATGCAAATAGTAATAGTAAAGACTTAATACTTCAATATAAAAAGATTTATAGTAACACTGTTAGAAAAGACTTTGATGTAAACAAAGTAGATATGTACTTAGAAGATGGTAGTTTAACTCTTGCAGAGGCTACTTATGTAGATAAAAATGTTTCAGTTGTAAGTAAGAATAGTAGTGTAAGTTATACTGAGAGACTTAGAAACTTAGGTGAACATATAACCGCAGAGCTAAAACAAGAAGCCATTAAGTATAACTTAGAAGAGTCTAAAGGGATGGGAACAGATATTACTGCTCCTAAACTACAAGTCTTACAAGAGATGGGCAGTAGAACCTTTAATGTGTTAATGCCTGAAATAGTTGGCAATATCTATCAAAATCAAATAACAGGCGACTCTAATATTGTATTTAGTAACAATCATAGTAAGTACATCTTTATGCCTGGAGCTGAGTTGTTAAATCAAGTTGGCTCTTCTTTTGGTGACTTTGTTAGTGATATTGTTGGCAAGAGTATCAATTTGTATAGTTACTTTACTCCTGGAACTACTGAAAATGATCTACTTAAAAAGATTGCTAGTGCTAAATTACAACAAGGTAGAGCAGGTAAATATACTAACTTTAATCTTAACTTAAGTGTTGAAGAGACTCAAATGTTAAGTAGATTATATAACTTAGGAGATGAGTTATTACAAAGTATAGTTGAAGCCAGCTCAGATACTTTAATGCAGAAAGCAGTTAGTGGTCATGGTACTGAGTTTGATGGTTATGTTAGTACTCCTATTCCTAACATGGCATTGAATTACAATATGAATGTAATGCCTGATTATGTTAATGATAGATATGGCGCTCCTGAAGCTATAGCAAATGTTAGAAAACAGTGGTTGTCTGTTACTACTGATGCTCATCTTAATTACAATACTTATGCTGATGCTATTAATGATAGATTTAAGAACTATAGACAAGCAAAGCAAGTAAAAGACTTTACTAAGAGTATGGGTGTTGTTTTAGATTACCAAAGACATATGCTTGTTAAAGGCTTATCTCAACCAGCTATAGCTCAACTAGTAAATAAAGGTGGTGCTTTAGAAGTTATAGATCAATCTCACTCTTTAATAACAGAGCTACAACAATCAAAGGATAGATCTAACTTTGATACTAGTTACATTGATAAACAATTAGATAAATATCAAACATCTCTTAAAAAGATTAGAGGTGAATTAAAGAATACTGGAGCATATGATGAAGCTTATGTTGCTAGTTATATTGTTGCAAACCTACAATTTGCAAAGATTAAAGCTGAATACTATAAGTCAGATTATGCTGATAAAGATAATAAAGGGCTTATTGGAGACATTGATGATTGGCTTGGCTATAAACATGTTGGTAGTGATAAGAGCTATAAGGAATCTATCTACTTAGGATCTAATCATGAAATTAGAGATTTTATTCATAACAGTACTAGATCAGAGAAGTTTAGTAAAGACTTAGATCTTGCTAACTATTATGGGGCTGAAATGGAAGGCGCTATGAGAGGTAAACATACTGTTTATAGAGCAGTAAGTGAAAGCATAGCTGATTTAATTAATACTACAGATAAGAATCAAGGGTTTGATGCTGCTAGAAATATTACTGCTGAATATATAGACAGAAGGATTGATAATCTTAAATCATTTACTGAAAACTTTGCACCTACATCTCAGAAGAATGCTAAGACTAGACAAGAACATTTCTTAGTTAATGAGAATAGAAAAACCCTGTTTAATAAAGATATTGGACAAGGTGCAATGATTACAGACATGGAAAGTCTAAGAGATCAAGTTAGAAATTATAAAGGAACTGATAGAAGATTCTTACAACATGCTTTAGTTGAATTGGGCTTTATTCATAATGAGTTTAGCCAACTAGATAACATGCAAAATAATAGCTGGAGATCTGCTCCTTTTGGTTCAACTGAATCTCATCTAGGCACTCTAATGGCTGTTAGAGGTGTAGATAAGTTTAATGAAATGATGACTGATATCACTGATGATAAAGGCATTGTTAGATTTGACGCTGAAAGAGGTAAGAGCTTATCTATGTTTAGTGGTTTGTCATTCTTAACTAGTAACTTAGGTGACTTTGATGGAGATAACTATATTACTCTTATGCATAAAGTCACAGAAAAGATACAAAGTATTGATGATAGACAATTAAGTATTAGTCTGTACAAAGAACAATTAGCAGCTCCTAAGGTTTTAAGTTCTACTTTATCAAATGTTGATTATAGAGCATTACAAAATAAACTTAGCATTGAAGAGGAAAGATTAGCAGAAGATGCATTAGCATTAAAAGAATTGCAAATAAATCTTAATAAGCCAGATCAACAAGGTAAGATGGCTAAAGATATATCTGCTTATATGGGTATTGATAGTAGATTCTTTTTGGGTGCTAATGAGGGTGGTTTTAGAAGTCAAGGCACTTTAGCAGTTAGTTCTATGTCTGCTTTATTAGAACAAGGTAAAGGTTTATATGGTGGATTAGCGGGTGTTACTAGTGAGATTAATAGTAGAGTTGAAAATTTATTAAATGGTGGTCCTGCTGCTGGATTAAAGTTTGATAGTGATTCATTGACAACTATGATTAATAGCTTAAATGATAGTAAAGAGGCTAATAGAATCTTTACTGCTTTAGGTATGGATGCTAATAAATTAGAACATAGTGGCATTGAACAAGAGATGAAGGAAAGCTTAGCTGAAACTATGAGAGAGTCATTTGAACATATCCAAAAGAATATGGACAAGGATCTTAATCAGTATGGTGAGGCTACAACTGAAAGTTTCTATCAGGCTTTAGTTGGTAAATTACATGCTACTACTAAAGCTAGTGATGCTTTAGGTAAAGTTATGGGGGCTGGTATAGGTATTGGTATGGGTGAATCAACCTATGATGTTCTAACTAAAACCTTGGGTAAAGCTGGTAGTGATGTGTTAGGTAAAACTTATAATACCTTATTAGGTACTTTTGTTGCTGACTCTCCTATTGTTAGTTTATATCATATGTTAGAGGGTAATAGAGAAACCATTGCTCAACAAATGAATAATACTTTAGGACCTATAAACGACCCTAGTAATCCAGTACCTCTAGCAAATGATAGTGGTACTAAGTTTATGGCTAACATTCAAGCTGCCTATGACAAAGCTCAAGACTTACAAGGCTGGAATAAATCAATCCAACAAATGCTTAGAGATAGCATTAAGTTAAAGGGTGATTCTACTTCTGTTATGAATAAACTAAGAGACTTATCTAAGGATTATGATAGGGCTGCTTTAGAAAATAATACAGAAGAAATAAGAGCTAAACTTATTGATGATATGGCCTCTAAGATTGGTCCTGGTGCTGGTATGAAGGGTCTTATGAATCTTAATAAGATGATTCATGCTAATACTAAAGGTAGTTATGGAGATGCTGAACAAGACTATCACTTAATTGGGGATGAAAGAAGTACTGCTGAAGGCTTATTAAGTGGTTATAAAACTGGAGGTGATGAAAACGCTCTTATTAAATATAAGGTTAGTAATCAACTTAGAAGTATTACTACTATGTTTAACTTTGAAAAGAACTATGGTTCTATTGATATTGTTAAAGGTGAGTTGAAAATAGATAATAAGGCTACTAGTAATAGAGTATTAGAACAGACAATTGCTGATAGTTTACACGGTTTCTTAGGTAAACAAGGCGGAACTGATAAGACTATGTTACTACTAGCAGAACATGCTACTGGTAGTAGAGATATAGCTTTAGAACTAACTAATAAACTATACTCATCTGTAGAATCATTTAATAAGTTAAGTGAAGGTAATACTAGTAGAGCTAAAGGTTATGGAGTAGGAATATCAGAAAAGGATAGAGATAAGGCTATTGTAGATTCCTTTAACCAGTTTGCTGCTGATCTTATTGGACATAATAAGAGTGGTGTGATGGGAGTTATGTTAGCTGATCATGCAAATATAGAATTAGATGATAGTAATAAGGCTAAGTTAAATCAAGTTAGAGAAGGTGGAGCTGGATTATCTACTGCTGCTCTATTAGTTCATAGCCACTATCAATCATTAGTTCAGACGAAGAACTTTATGGGTGATTATGGTAATGGTTTAGATAGATTTGTTCATCTTAATCATGCTAGTCAAGAGATGCAAAGAAACATTAGTAAAGGATTAAATGATGTTGGTACTAACTTGTTGGGTAGTGACTTATTTAATGCTGCTTATAGATTAATGGCTCAAGGTAAGATGAGCATGGAAGGCGGCAGTGTTATGAATAGATTGTTTAAAGCTGTTAATGATCCAAACATGTCTAATGCTGATGCTATGGGTAAAATGTTATCTAATTTTAGTGGTGATGAAGACACTAGTAGAGAAATGGCAACTCAATATAAGCATCTACAACATGTACAAATTCAGCATGAATCTACATTAAAAGGTGTTGAAGGTAAGAAGGAAACTGTTGGTGATTTAATAGAAAGAAATAGTCAAAAGACATCTCAAGGCTTTAAACTTCAAGCTATTAGTGAAATTGCTTCTGCATTAAGAGATACTGGAGATATGAGTGTCGCTAATTATAAATCTATATATAAAGCTATTCAAGCTGGTGGTGATTTATCAGATAAAGATGCAGATTTATTAGCTAAAAACTTAATGGCTGATCAAGGTCTATTATTAGGTAGCTTAACACAAGAAGGTAAGGATTACTTTAAACCTACTGTTATTCATAGAGGTAGTGGTCTAAATACAACTACACAAGGAATTAAAGCAGGTATTGCTAATGCTAGTTTTAATGTTGTTGGTCCTGCTTTACTTAGTATGTTAGGTGGTGCAATTTATGGCACTAGTAAAGATGAAGCGGGTATGGATGTGCAAGGTGTTATTGGTGGGACTTTATCATTGATGGGCTTTAATATGCCTCAAGGTAAAGGTGCTGCTCACGTTGCTGGAGCCTTATTTAGAAGTAAAGCTTATAATAATCCTGAAGAAGAATGGGCTACTAATATGGCTAAGGCTGCTTCAACAGAATTATCATTAGGTCTTGTAGGTCAATATGTAACTCCTAAACTAACAGAAGTGTTTAATAAAAATATTGTTGCTCCTCTTACTAGAAACAACCTACCAATTATTGAAAGCGGTGTATCTGCAATTATAGGTAGCTTTGTTGGATCTGTTGTAATGAATATGTTAGATAGTACAATACAACAATCTGCGGGCTTATTAAAAGATACTAAGTTTAATAGTGGAGATAATAACTTAAATAATAGATTGGCTCAATTACAAGATAACTTATCAGATGTTATTGCTAGTAGAGGAGAGGCTGAAATTGATCCAATGTCTGCTGATAGATTTATTGATATAACTGATAAATTAGATATGCCCCCCTTAGTTGTTGGTGTTTGGGCCACAGATGGTGAAATTGAAGGTTTGACTAGTGATAATGGTTATAGTAGTAATGAAACTTATTTAGTTGGAGGTCAAGAAGCAAATGTATAAACTACAAGAGTTGGGTGATGATAGGTTTAAAATACAAGAATTACAAGAAAATGAATGTTGGTTTATTTATAACTTTGCTTATATAAAAGGTTTAGAGGAGTTAATATCTTATGTTAAACATTGGTTGGAACATTATCCAAATAATAAATATAGAATTATAGACAGATATATTAATAAGGTTGTATATGAATAAAGATGCTTTAGATCAAGTATATATAATTTTCTTTAAAAATCATGAAAATGAACTTTATGAATCTAGAGTTATGAAGGTCTGTCTAACAGAAGATATTGCTAATAGAAAGTTAAAAGAATATCAGAAAGGTGATGATAGACCTAATGTTGAGTACTATATTTTACCTTATGATTTTATTGTAGTCTAAATTAAAAGCTCAACTAAGAAACTAGTTGAGCTTTTAATTTGAGTGGTATGTAGTTTAATCTATTCTTTACTGTTTGCTTGTTACATAACTCTGATACCATATCTACATGTTGTCCTTCTATTGTATAAATTGTTATTCTTACTTCAAATAAATCCATGTTATTTGGTAGGTTTAAATTATCCCAATGTTTATGTTCAATTAGTAAACTGGCTTGAGATATAATTATTAAAGGAGACACTTCCACTGTTGTTACTTGATAAACTATTAGATGTGCCTTTAGTATTTCTATTTGCGCTGCTGTTAGCTTCTGTTCCACAATATTTAATATTTATTGAATATATTCCTAGACTGATACAATTATACACTATTGTAGAAGCTATCTGGGCAACGTCTTCTATTTCTTCATAGTTAATTCCAACTACTAATTTATTTCCCTGTTCATTTATAGAAAAGATAGATTCATCATTTTCTTCTTCTAGTTCTTCTTTAATTCTATATAAGTCATCCTCTTCAAGAGGTGTTCTTAGAATTAAATATCCTTTTTTAAAAGTGCTTACTGTTGTCATGTTTTATAAGTATTTGGTTTGTTTTAGTATTTGTTCTAAATCATAATATAGATTTCTTAGTTCAATAAAAAAAGCAAAATCAGGTCCTTCTTTTATTCTTGATTTAATTCTGTCTCTAAGCTCCTTTATATATATGGGCTTTGTTAATGTGTAATAGTTTAATAGAAAATAAATTATAACTCTAGGATTGTTCTTGTAAGGATTAAGAGTTATTAGAGAGTTGTATAAATTCACCGGAATAGATATTCTTTTGTCATTTCTATAGGTTTTTCTATGATAGATATTTCTATATAATGAAGGGTCAATAAGAGCTAATACTTTCCTCTTTCTTCTATATTTACCATCATATTTTGGTGATAAATATTCAGCTCCTTCATCTAAAAACTTATAGTTTGGAAATAAACTAAGCTGTTCAATTGTCTGATTGTGGTGTTTGTATAATGCCTGTAGATCTTGATCTTCTTGCTGCATAGTTTGTTAGCTCAATTTCTTCTAATGAAGGAAAGTTTGTGTTTAATCCTGCTATATTTGGTGGTACTTTTGGTGGATCTGTTACAGATGAAGGGTATACTAATTTGGGATTATCTGTAATTATTTTATGCGGTAGTTCTATAGATATCACATCTACTCCTCTAAATGAAAAGGCAAGAGGCGCTAGTATAAGAGGATTGATAACAATTGTATTTACATCTAATAATAAATTAGTATCTAGATTTAAAGGACTTACTACTGTACATCCTGAGGGAATTGATACTCCATATACATCTCCTACTTGTATTGTAAAAGGTTGTAAGTATGCTTGTATCTGAGCGGGAGTTAATAGTTGTTGTTGCTGTGGTGTTAATGTTGGAGGCTGCCAAGTAACAACTAATTTCTCTCTATTAGCTAAATGTCTTTGACTATTTACATATGTAGTAGTGTGCTCCCAAGTTCTAAATGAAGGTATAAGTGTGTTTGTTATAGGATCTAATTCCTGTGTAGAAGAATATGTGTCTACTCTAAATTCTTGTGTTATTTGATAATAAGATGAGGCTTTATATGTCTCATTGTAACCGCCTAAATCTATTAGCTTTATATCCTTTGCTGTTGCATTAGGAAAAGAATAAACTTTAAAACTTCTATATACAATGTTCTTATTGTTATCTACTGTTTGTACTGATACAGGTTGTAACTTGTTTAATGGCCCTATAAAAGCATTTATTGTTTGAGGTGTGTTGGAATATATTGTTGCCATGTATTTGTTTTTTATTAGTTATATAGTAGGGTAGTGTTAATTTACTATATATAAAGTTTGTGCTGTTACTTGACTTATAAAACCACATGGAGTTGTATCTAATAAGCTTGCTATTGGTAATCCATCAGCTAATAGTATTGTATTAGAAGTTGATATAATAGGGCCAACATGTGTTAAGTCTGTTAGTCTGGCGACTGGTAATCCTTCTAATATAAAGGTTGGAGAGGCAGTGCAAATAGGCGCTCCACATCCATAAGAGAATGGACCACCACAAACTCCACATGATCCAATAAGACCACAACATGTGTCTAAAATTCTAGCTGCAAACATTGTCCTTACTCTGTATATTACATACTTCTTTAGTGTTTAATGTATCTGTATTACTACTACTACTACTTAAACTTTCTTCTAATCTCTTTTTAGTAAGTATATCTTTATATATACTTGGCCAGTCATTTCCATATAATAACTTTAACTCTTCTATTTCTTGGGCCTCTTCTAATGATGAATTAATAAGAAATAATGAAGGATTAATAGTCAGCACTATTTGAGGTAATTCTATCAAAAAGATGTTTGACTGCCTTTTTATATTTACCCTTGTTAAAAGTATACATAACTCCTTGAAGTTTGAGAGGAACTTGAGCATAAATTACTACCTTGGGTGAATTGAATATTTGTTGACATCTCTTAGTTACAAACTTCCTTACATATTGATGGTATAAAATATTATTGCCACTATATGAATTAGGTATCTTATAACTAGTATATCTATTTATATCATTAAATACTTCTTCTGTCTTGTTCTTTATATCTAATTCTAACTCTAATTCTTGATTGTTTATATAGTCTTTACTAAGTTGTAATAACTTGTCTAACTTGTTTAAGTCTTGTTGTATTTGTTCTTTCTCTGTCATTTTTTTATATTTATCATTGTATTTATTACAATAGTTTTACACTACCTTATTTTATTAAGTGATCATCTACTTATTTATTAAATGAGTAAATGTGAGATTAAGATGAAAATCTTTGTTTTTAGGAGTACACTAGCGGGTTTTTGAGCCTTATATATGTAATTGGTACACCCCCCCGTACCCCAGTGAGTTTTTTTGCTGCAAAAAGAAAAGAGATACCATTGCAAGAAAAAAAGGTACTCTCAATAATTTAAAAGTAATTAGTCAGCTTACGCAGGCCCTTCTTATTAGCTATGTGGATGCCTCAATGCCCATAGTAGAAGGATATGTTATGTCTCAGTTCATTAGTGTGTTGCCTAACTACTACATCTACTAAGACCAATCAACGTACCTACTCTACTATTGATGTAGAGTGCTGGTGCTACCCAGTACCTAGACTAGCCAACACTAGGATGGTAGGCACACACTACACT
>Ga0068876_10003443_pt1 | contig 11342 bp, 4 predicted proteins | sample NOAtaG_6_FD_66442 | JGI IMG/M metagenome (GOLD analysis project Ga0068876, IMG submission 66442) | Freshwater lake microbial communities from Lake Erie, under a cyanobacterial bloom - NOAA_Erie_Diel5S_2200h metaG | ecosystem: Environmental > Aquatic > Freshwater > Lake | place: USA: Ohio, Lake... | reverse complement strand
TCCACCGCGGCACGTCTCCTGTTCCTGTCGGAATCGGATGAAACCTTCGCCAAAACTTTCTGGATTTCAAGCGGATTTCAGATTCCGCCACCCCATAAGCCAGCGTGGATCGAACAATGGTTCAAAGCACAATCAGCGCTTCACCTCTGCGTAAAACCCCACGAGTCCTCCTACCAATGGCAGCAGTCAGCCACCCACATCCTAAAGCGCAGCGGTATTCAAAAGGACGATTTTTTGCAGTGGGTTCAAGGCACCTATCTCCAGCCCGAAGAAGGGTTGATGATGGTTTTCATCTCCGACCAAGGACCCGAAAAACCGATTTTTCTGGCCATCAAAGTACATCACGCTTTGCTTGACGGTTTGGGTGTGGAAGACCTTTGGCATGATTTCCTGAATGATTACCAAGCCGAGACGGTCACAACGCTCTCTTTGACGGCGCCCGAAGAACAGCCTGTCGAAACCGAATTCTGGCGCAATTACCTTCAAGGCGTCCGGGTATCCGAATTGCCCTTCCAACGGAAAAATGCGGTAATGCCACTGGGGAAAAGATGGACCAAAGAACTATCCCATGAAGAGTCGGGGGCCATCCAATCACTTTGCTCCACCTTGCATTGCAGTGCCTTCGAAGCCGGTTTGATTTTGTGGACGAACCTCTGGCATCGTTTTTTCCCGTCGGGTGATTTTGCAACCGGGATTCCGGTCAGTGCACGTGAACACAGTTTGAGTGGCAACCTCCAGGCCATGTCCGTGAATTTGTTGCCTTTCCGGGTCCAAACCGACAAAAAGGAAGAGATTTTGGCCGCTTGGAGGAATGTGTTTTCCAAGCGCAACCAACCATTTGCAGAAATCGCACGGCTTGACCAATCCGAATCCAAAACCGGACAACCCTTTTTCAACACCAGCTACCTCTACCACGCAGTGGATGGGACAGACCATGGGGTCGAAGCCTTGGACTTCGGGAGGGACTGGGCGGAATTTCCCGTTTCGTTGGATTTCATGGAGACTGATGGCAAACGGGTCTTTTCTTGGGAATATCGCGCCGACTTGTTTTCAGAAAAAGCCATCCACACCCTCCACGAAATTTTCTTCCAAGGACTGCCAATAGAAAAAGTGCAGACCGCAAGTTCCCCAGGCTTGGATTTGATGGCTGAATGGCAAAAGGTTGTCGCAAAATGGGGTTCCAAACCTGCCATCGTGCATGAGAAAGGCGTTTGGACGTACACCGAATTGGACGAGCAAATCCGGAACAGGATGGACTACAACCCACCTGTCGGAATCGAGTTATTGACATTGGAACGGCAACCGGATTCATTGGCCATGATACTGGCCTGCCTCCTTCAAAAAAGACCGTTTCTCCCCGTTGCCTCCGAGACACCCTTGGACCGCATCCAAACCATCCAATCCCTGTTGTCGGCTTCCAACCCCGACATCAATCCCGAGGGGGGCGACTTGGCCTACGTGATTGCCACATCCGGCACGACCGGCGCACCTAAGCTTGTGGGTGTCAGGAGGTTGGGGTATGAGGCAGCTGTAATTGCCTGGCGAGAAGAATACAACATCACAGATCAGGATGTTTTGCTCCAAGCTGCATCTTTTTCATTTGACGTGTCCTTGGGTGATGTCGGTCGATGCTTTTTCAATGGGGGCACCCTGGTTTTGTTGGGGAAGGAGGGACGGCAGGATCCTTCGGCCATGTTGGAGGTGATTTCCAAACACAAAGTGACCTTGTTTGAGACCACCCCCGTCGTGTTGCGTTGGTGGCTTGAGGATGGCTTCGAATTGTCGCGATGCCCGGACCTAAGGCTTCTCATCGTGGGCTCCGACAGTTGGAAAATGCGGGAAATGAGACGTATTGCCCAAACCAAACTTTCCCACCAAAAAATCATCAGTTCTTACGGACTGTCTGAGACCACCATCGACAATAGCTTTTTCGACATTGACAAGGACGACTCCGACAGTTATGAGGCTGAAATGACCGTGCCCATCGGCAGACCCATGGGTCATGGAGGCATGACGATTGGCACCGAAACGGGAAAACCATTGCCGGATGGCTTGGAGGGTAAAATCTCCTTCGATGGCCCTGCCGTGGGCTTGGGATATGTGATAGATGGCGTTTGGAGCAATCCGCAAGCCGTCAGATGGACTTCGGCAGACCGGGGCATGCGGGACGAATTTGGCGTGTTCCACTTCAAGGGTAGAAGCGACAGACAGGTGAAAATCCGAGGTCAGCGGGTGGAATTGGAAGAGGTCGAGCGGATGTTGGGTCAAATTTGCTCCGACAGACAATGGGTGGTGGTCGATTTCCAAAACCAACTTTCCACGGAGATGGCGGCATTTCATACAAAACCTTTGTCGGCCGAAGAAAAATCAAGCCTACGAAAATCCATCGTGGAACACTACCCGGCCTATTTCTTGCCCTCAGGTTTCATCGAGGTGGAAACCTTTCCTCTCAACCAAAATGGCAAGGTGGACCTCAAACCTTTGCGGGTATTGGCTGAAAAAAAGCTTCAAATAGAGGCCATCGCCACCTCAGGTCAAACGACCCTTGCCAAGCTTTTGAGCCACTTCCAACAACTATTCAAGGAGGAAATCAACCCGGAAGCCGGCTTTTTCAGCACAGGAAAAAACAGCTTCGAGGCCATGCAATTCGTGCGGACGTGGAATGCGTCCAATCCTGAAAAAATGGCCGTACACCAGCTTTTTTCCGCAAGCACCATGCAAGGGCTGGCCCAAGTATTGGTTCCTGTTTCTTCGGAATCTATCGGAAACACATCAAACCAAGCCATCTCCAAAGCCCAAGAAGCCATTTGGTTCGAAATCAAACAAGGGAAATCCACCCTGTACAACCTGCCCCACCTCATCGAAATTCCACATTCGATGGACCAGGACCGCTGTGAGGAGGCCTTTGAAAAAACTTTGAAGCGACAGGAGGCTTTGTTCGTTCGGTTCGAAGAAGATGCACACGGCAATGTTTTCCAAGTCCCGGTTTCCTCCGAGGGTTTCCGATTGATCCAAAAGAAGGTAGACGACTTGGATGCCGCCTACCGGAATGAATCCCTGAAGCCCATCGACTTCTCCAAAGGACCATGTTTCCACGCCGAGGTTTGGATGCAGGCTGAAAGGTCCTTCCTGTTTTTTTGTCCCCACCACCTGGTTTACGACGGAGGCTCCGACGCTCCTTTGTTGGAAGAATTCATGGCTGCCTACGAGGGCAAGCCTGTTTCGATTCAGCCCCAGACTAGTCATTCGAAGACTGAAAAAATCGATTGGAACACCTATTTCCACTTGGCCAAGCCACCCACGGTTTGGTTTGAAAAGGTGAACCATGAGCTTCAACCCTCCTTGAATTTCCGGATTGCCCCAGATTCTTGGGAACTATTCGGAATGGCATCCAAACAACAGTCATGTACCCTTTCCGTCGTGTTGTCATATGTCTTGGGCAGAGCCTTGGACCAAGTCGGATTCAGGATGAATTGGCTCTCCATGGTAGTGGATTTGCGGCATTCAGATTCTGTGGGCATGCATATGCGGGCTTTCCCCTTCCCTTGTTTACGGTCCGATATTCCGGCGCAGGATTTCCTTGCACAACAACAATGGGCCCTGTCTCAACTGTTCAAAGCAGCCGACCAACCCGTCATTTATCCCGAAGGGGTGGTGCAGTCGGCCTACCACCAAATCGGATTGGTAATCCAACATCCCTTCCACTTGGAAGACGCGCCCCCTTCTGCCCAAACCTCTTGGAGTCGCCCCAGGCTACCACTGACGTTGTATGTGGAAGAATCCAACCATGGCGTGAATTTCCGATGGGAGTTCGATCATCATTGCATGCAGGAATCCGTGGTTCAGGACCTACACCGCCTCGTATTGGAAGAAGTCAAATTGCTGCAAAACCTTCCCAAAACCACTTCACCATTCAGCCCCGTATCACCTGAAGACCACTTCTCAAGTGTGGATGGCGTCCAAGACCCGGTTCTGGAAGCCATTTGGTGCCAATATGTGGGATCAGAGGCGAGCTCAGGTCACTTTTTCGAAGCGGGAGGCAACAGCATCAAGGCCCTTCTGTTGCTGAGGGACATCGAGAAAAAAACAGGTCAGAAAATTTCAGCTTCTTCATTTTTCAAACAGCCAACCTTGGCTTTCCTCCAACGATGTCTGCAGGAACCCAAACCGGACCAATCCATTTGGCAAATCCAATCAGGCAAAGAGGGACGTGAAATCTGGCTATTCCCTCCCATCATGGGCATGGGCCTGATTTACAACTCGCTTCGTCTGCCCTCCGACCTCAGGGCATTGGCATTCCATTATCCCGAAACAAATGGAGACAATTCTTGCACAAGCATTGAGGAAATTGCGCTGACTTTGATGAGGGCCCGGGAGTCTATGGGTCACATGCCGCAAGAGGTTGTACTGCTGGGATATTCCATGGGTGGTTTGGTGGCGTTTGAAACTGCCAAATGGCTTGAAACCAAGGGCATCCGCACGGTCAAACTCGTGGTATTGGACAAAACCGCCCAACCGGAACCGGGGATGGATATGGACCAAGTGCAATTGAAGTCGGAATTATTGGATATCGTGCAACAAATCGCACCCGATGAAAACGAGGCCCAAACCATGCGGAGGTACTTGGAAAAACACGAGAGGATGATTGAGAAGTACCAACAAAGCGGTTGTATCAAATGCCCGGTGGAAGTATTCCATTGCCTGAATGGTTTCAAGTTGGAGGATTTCCAAAATTGGAACCGCTTCACCATCGGCAAAGTTTCCCTTCACCCCATCGTTGGAGTTTCCCATTATGGAATTCCCAAAATCTGGAATGAATTGCCTCTTGGGCTGGGTTAAATTTATCGGAATTTGAGACCGTCAGCCCTGGGGATGCGATAGGCCAAACTCAACATGGTGTTGCTCGCAAACGGCGCACCGAAATACCGATAATTGGAGATTTTGGCACACATGGCCCCGACTTGAAAAGCAAGGTAATAACCAGCCAAATATCCGGGCTTGATAACGGCAGGGCTAAGGTATTGTTCCTTCGTGTCCATGACGTTGTTGTCGATTCTGTTTTGATAAAATGCGGCATCGGCGTCATCATTGAAAGATTGCGCAAAAGGCACATGAAGTCCGCTGATGAACCCGCCAGTGATGGCAAAAAAGGAAGTTGCATCCCCCATGTCGAGCGTATAACCCATCAATCCAAGAATCAAGGGTGAGAGGTCCAATCCGTAGTTTACATACATGTTGACCATCCCGAGATGGCCCTGACCTTGCTCGTAGGACTTGATGAGCCTCCTCCGGTAGGTACCTTCACTTTCACTTTTTGTTTCCAATGCGCCACCATGCCCTACGCGACCGGCTTCAAGGGTGACACCTCCGTCGAAATAGCTGAACCGACCCTCGCCGACGACTCCCACCATATAACTTGCAGGAATGTAATCGGTACGAACCGGGTTGATGTAGCTGAACTTGGGACCAAATCCCACGTGGGCACCGATGTCCTGCACCCCCATGGTTGTCTTTTGGACGCTGACATCATAGGTGTAATCCACACTTACCTCGGCAGCCTCAATCCCGCTGTATGGGTTGAGTTCGTATTTGGAGATGTAGGGATCTGATTTCTGGACATTTCTGATTGAGGTGATGGTGGCATCCACATCGATGTAATCTGGATCATATCGCCATTTCAAAGCGTCCAAGCGGAATGTCAGACTTGGGTTCATGCCGATTCCCGGGACATTGTCGCGACTTTGGGAATCCACTCCCAAAAAAAGATTGAGGTTGAAATCCAAAGAACCAAACGGCAAACGGACTCGGTAACCGGGATTGATGCCCAAGTAATAGATCCGAGAGTAAGGGTCGCCGCTTGGACCTAGCTGATTTCTGAAACCGATGTAACCGAGTTCACCTCCAATCACCGGATGGCCACGGAATAACGAAGAATTGCTGTTGTATGTCCCGAAGGTCATGCGGGTGAGCGGGAAGGACATGCCTACGCTTCCTTGATTGACGTATGCATCCATGCCGGGGTCATACCCAGCCGAGTCGAGGCTCACACGTCCGGTAGCAAATTTGACGGTTATGATGTCCGAAAGGACATCGATTCCAACCCAGGGCATGGAGGAACCGTTGACTTTGGGCATCACTGGCCTAGAAAAGGAAAACCCGATTCCACCATAGCTCACGTCCAGATTCCGATAGGCTGTTCGTTCTGCTTCAAGGGCCTCGCGGTGCCTGACTTTATCGAGGCTGTCGTTCTGGGCGAAGGCTGAAAAGGATCGAAGGTTGATGACAAGGACAACCAAAAGGATTGTTTTGAATGCCTTGGAGAAGGGAATTTGCATCATGGTAAAGTGGTAATGGCCGCCAAATTACAAAAATTAGAAACCTGCAAACCCATGTCCACTCAAGTCTTGGCAAATGATCCTGAACAAAATTGGAATTTCCCTTGGTATAACCGGGGCCGAATGTTGAAATGAATCAAAGGTTAGGCCAGACCGTGGGCAGCCGCAAATGGGCAAGATTTTATTGTCTGATTCAAGCCGCTTTGGCCCTCCATCAGCTTCCGCCGCTTGAACCGCACGATGGTCGGTGTAGGACGATTGGCACCCAAATCCCGCCTGACTTTCGTGTCCAATGTTTCCAACTCCAACTCGAAATGCCTGAGCAAGTAGGCTGCGATCAACATCATTTCGTTTTGGGCAAAATTCATCCCTGGGCATTTGTGCATACCGCCACCAAAACTCATGATGGCATGTTTGTGTGATTTGTGGGTGCAGCGAGTGGCTTCAAAACGCTCCGGGTCGTATTGTTCAGGCTGTTCGAACACTTCCGGCAAAAAATGACTCACCTCACCGGTCACGAATACAGCCCATCCCTTCGGAATCAAATGCCCCGCCACTTCCCAATCTTGCTCCGTGACCCTGATCTGGACATCCGCACTGGGTCGCATCCGGGTGGTCTCATCCACGGCCCAACGCAATTTGGTCAATTGCACCAAGACCCTTGAATCAGGTTGAGGGTGGGCGGAAAATACGGCATCCACTTCGGCCTTGACTTGTTGGTGGTAGCCGGGATGTTGCAACAATTGAATCAGCGTCCAAGCTGCCTGCCCGGCGGTGGTTTCATGGCCTGCAAACAGCAATCCGATGATCAACCCAAGGAGTTCCTCGTCAGTGGGCGGGGTCCCATCGGCGCGGGTGGTCTGAACAAAATCCTGCAAAAAATCATCATAACTCATCGGATTGGACCGCCTTTCCTGCAAGATCGGCCTCAAAATGGCCATCATTTCCTTCCTCGCCCGGTCGCGCCGAATGAATTTGGGCAGGGGTAGTTTTGGGGGCAACAAGGGGTCCAAAGCCTTCCCCATGATGTTGTAAAGATTCCAAAACCGGTCGCCTGCAAGCTGCATGAACCGATCGCCCATGATGGCCCTGCCTGCCACTTCCTGCACCAACTTTTGCATCGCCTCGGTGAGCTCAAATGAACCGCTGTCGGGCAAATCTTCAACCCATTTGCGGATCGTTTCGTCCATCACCGTCAAATAACGCATCATTTTCTCCTTTTGAAACGGCTCATACAACACCGGCCGTTGATTCAGATAGGTGGCATGGTCCGCGACGAAGGTTACCTGACCGAAAAGGGGAGCCAAAAACTGATAGGGCTTGGACATGTCCAGAATCTTGTCGGTCTCCCGGTAGAATTGGGCTTGCAACTCTGGGCCGATGAGGACCGCGGCAGGCTTAGGACCCAACATGATGCTGAAAACCCGGCCATGACTGTCATACCCTCGCTTGAACAACTTACCTCGGTCCTTGGCAAATTCAAGGGCATGACCAAGCAAAGGGAGGCCACCTCCCACTCGGGGAGGCAATGGATTGATTGTGTTCGGAGTGCGATTCATGAAGCAAATCACCTTCCTATTCCATCTACAGTCGACCTTGCCACCCGAAACGTGCGTCCATCTGCCGTGTACTTGTCCACTCTACGTGGCTTGGACAAACCAAACACCCAACTTCGTTGCACCTCGCCTTCAAAATGCATAAGATTGCCCCATCCCATGATTGCTATTTTGTACATCGCCATAGCGCAGTTTGCATTCGGTTGCCTGCTGTCCCTTTCCAGACCTAAAAAGCAGTTGGCCGACAAGTTGCTGGCGACCTGGTTTGCCTTGATGGCCGTCTTCATGACCTTGGCCCTGCTGAAAAACCTGTATCCTGAGAGTGGGTGGGCGAAGCTTCAACTGTTTCCTTTCGCGTTCACGTTCGGCCCTTTCTTTTTTCTGTACGTGAGGGCACTCACCACGGAGCATGCCCGACTTGAATTCGCAGACAGCCTGCACATGCTCCCTTTCGCTGTGTTTTCAGCTGCTGCCGTCTCCACCCCCCTCAGCGTGGACGAAGATGTATTGGCGGGGCAAGCCTTCCATTGGAGGATTTTACTGTTTACGTTAACTGTTCTGATTTCTATTATTTCATATATATTGTTGACGCTTAGGATTCTGAATGTTCACCAACGTAACATTTTACAGTATTTTTCCTACACCAGCGAACGCATCACCTTGCAATGGGTAAGGGGGGTGGTAATTGGATTCACGTTGGTAATGGCCCTGACGATGGTGGCCGCTGTCCTGAACGTTTTCGCCGGTAAACTGACCCTTCATCCCGGTTGGTTCCTCTTCACCGGATTTGCTTTGTTCGCTTTTTCATTCACCTATTTCGGCACCCGACAGCCGGCCATTTTCGTTAGCAGTGGCGATGAAAGGTTCGTTGACAGTTTGGAGGAGGAAACCCAATCTGAAGCATTGGACAAAACAGAGCGATACGCACGTTCAGGATTGAGTAAAGAACAAGCAATGCGCTATTTGGAGAAATTGGAAGCGTACATGGTTGGTCAAAAGCCTTACCTCAAGCGTGACCTCACCCTGCAAGATGTGGCCGATGCCTTGGAGATTCCAGCCCACCACCTCACCCAAGCGCTGAACGAATACCTCAACAAAAACTTCTACACGCTGGTGAATGAGCACAGGATCGAGGAGGCGAAGCAAATGTTGCGCAATCCGAGATACAACCATTTGACAGTTTTGGCCATTGCCCACGATGCAGGGTTCAATTCCAAATCCTCCTTCAATATGACCTTTAAAAAATGGGTCGGAGTGACGCCAAGTGAATTCAGGCTGGAGGTTTAAGCCGTCATTTCGGCATGGCTTTTGCGAAAAGGTCTGAAGTCTAGCTGGGGAGCGTTGAAAAACAGTCCAAGGTTAGGTTCCAATTGCATTAATTTGCATTAATACCATCCTGTAATTTCATGAATCACGGGCTTTACCGCATAGTCGTTTTGGTCTTGATGTTGTCGGGCATCCGGATGTTGGCCCATGGACAACAGTCTTGGTATGACCAAGCCAAAGCTGCCACGGACAACAACCGCAAAGTGGCTTTTTATACCAAATCCTTGGAATTGGAGGGCGAAAGCGCATTCACATATTATTACCGCGGTTGGGCTTACTACAGTTTGGGTAAGTACGAAAGTGCGGTCAAAGACTTCAGTGCGGCTGAAAAAGCAGGGGGCATTCAGGTTCATCAAACTGCCATTTCGAAGGGATGGTCCCTGTATGCCAACGGGAAATATGACCAAGCCTTGAAAGAGGCCGACAGGGCCTTGGAGGCCAAAAACAACTACGCGGATGCGTGGAATCTAAAAGGATGGTGCAAATACCAATCCAACGATGCGGCAGGTGCCGTGGCAGCTTTCGACAAACTGGTCGCGGCAGAACCCAACAAGGCAGAAAGTTACGCCAACCGCTCGCAGGCACTTTTCATGCAGGGGGAGTACGCGAAAGTATTGTCAGATTGCGACAAGGCCTTGGGCATGAAGGCGGACCTCAAACAGGTGCAACAAACCAAGGCCTTGGCCTTGATCAAACTTGGCAGGAATGAGGAAGGGATGGCTTTGGTGAAAGACAAAGTGAATTACACTCCCGATGACCCGGCATCCATTTCCCAGGTGGGTCGGATTTTTTACGACAACGGCGACTACAAATCCGCCATCGAATACCAAGGACAGGCCATCCGTCTATATGAGAAGAAATGCCAGCTCGACCGTGAGTATTTGAAGAAAAACCTGGAATCGGTCTACAACATTTTCCTGCAACGGGGCATGGCCTACCAAGCCTTGGACGACAAACAACGGGCCTTGGCAGACTTCAAACATGCGACCACTTTGAATCCCGAAGATTACAGGGCTTGGATCGAAATCGGAGAAATCCAGACCTTCCAAAAAAACTACAGCGAGGGCGCCCAAGCCTATGAACGTGCATTTGCCATCAACCCGGACCTGAAAGATGGTTGGGTGAACCTAGGCTTTTGCTACGACCGCATCAATCAACCCACGAAGGCCATCAGCGCCTACACCCGGGGCATCCGCAACAACCCCGATGTGGGTTTGCTCTACAACAACCGCGGTTTCGGTTACCTTGAAATGAACCGCTTCGAAGAGGCCTATGCGGATTTGGTGAAGGCCATTGAGGTGGAGCCCCAAATTATGATGAGCCATGTGAGTCTGGGAGAATATTATTATGCAAGGAAAATGTACGCCGAGTCCATTGCCAAACTCACGGAAGCCCTCAAAATGGAAGAAGGAACCGAATCTTCCTTCACAGCAGCCTACTACACCCGTGGTCTGTGTCATTTCGACCAAGGCCAATTTGAAAAAGCCAAATCGGACTTTTTGCTTGCCATACAATCCACCCACGATCATGTGATGGCCCATGAAAAACTTGGAATCTCCTACTACAACCTCGGCGACCATTGCAATGCCTACAAAACCTTGAAAAAAACCTTGGAATTGGAAAGCACAGTATCCAATAAGGAGGCCAAAGAGGCACCCAAATACCTTGGGAAGATGACGGTAAACCCATGCACGAAATGACTTTCATGATTTTCGTTAGATTCATGTCCAGCTATGATTTGTTTCCGATTTTTGTCCCGAATCCATTGAAACAAGCGATATTCAACACCATGAACATGAAAATCATCCCTTTGATTCTACTCACGTTGGCTTGGGCCGGCTCGGCTTGGGCGCAACAGCCGATACAAGACGGGACGGGCCGCAATTTCACGATGGTCACCACCCGCGAGGCTTCTTATCCGGGTGGGAACGTGGCGATGGCCAAGTACATTTATCGGAATATGATGTACCCCGAAGCCGCCAAGGCCAACAAAATACAAGGCGACATCATGGTGGTGTTTTTCGTGGAGCCTGATTCTACGGCTTCGGAGGTGAAAGCCATGAAGGATTTGGGTCACGGCACCAAAGAAGAAGCCGAAAGACTCATCCGTGCGGCCAAGTTTTTA
>Ga0068876_10003440_pt1 | contig 11344 bp, 8 predicted proteins | sample NOAtaG_6_FD_66442 | JGI IMG/M metagenome (GOLD analysis project Ga0068876, IMG submission 66442) | Freshwater lake microbial communities from Lake Erie, under a cyanobacterial bloom - NOAA_Erie_Diel5S_2200h metaG | ecosystem: Environmental > Aquatic > Freshwater > Lake | place: USA: Ohio, Lake... | reverse complement strand
TTTTCGATCGGCATCTCAGCGGCGAACATGGGCATCAGGCGCGATGTCAGGTCGTGGAAGACATGCGGGACCAGACCAGTGCGGCGGTCCACGAATTCGCGGCGCAGGCGCTCCAGCGACAGCAGCGGGTTGGATATGCGGTCGTCCACGGGATCATCCTTTAGGCGGGACCGCAATTCGAGTTTGGCCAGTTCTCGAGAGTCGCTTGGCAAGCGCGCGCAATAAGGGCAGTGTGAGCGCGCAAGGAATCGGTGCTGCCGACTGGCTAGCGTGTCGAGATCAACGCGCACGATCATCCGCTCAAGCGGATGGCTGCTGCCGGTGGCGGGAAGCTCCATGGCCTTCCCAATATGCGCTTGGCAGGCAGCTCGCGCAGCAGGTGAGAGTGGACCGATGGAGTCGCGGCGGCGAACTACCCGATCACCAGCCTCAGCGTTGTACCAGCGGTGGCCGTCGCGATGGTTGTTCGCTAGCCAAGACTTTAGGCACATAAAGCAGCCGGAACCGTCCGGTCGCAGCAAAGGCCCGATAAGCATCGAGCCCGGCTCCACGGTTATGAACAAAACGGTCTGGCTGCGGGCGCGGGCCGCATTCTGAGTGGCCAAGATTTCTTCCCAGCCTTGGCCGCTTGCGTGCACCACAACGAGGTCAGTTGGATTCTCCGGCGTGCCGGCACCGAGACGGATGCAGCGCGTGTGTGCGGACAGCGCGGCCAGGGAGTCTTGGGCCATGACGTTTTCGTCGTGGACGAGGCAGATGAACGGGTCGCGCTTACCCATGGGGGATAGCTCCAGAAAGGAGCAGGCGCCCGCAGCAGGCACCGGGCGGAAGGCCGGCTCCTGTCCACAGTTCGACGCGCGCGCCCAACGCGTCGATCAGTGCTGGCTCTATGATCGGCAGATCGGCCAGCCAGGCATCGGGATCGGCGAGGTCTTGCTCGACGCGAATGGGCAGCGCCGCGAGCGGAGGATAGGCCACCCCGGACCCTTCGATCTGCCAGCGGCTACAGGCTTGGCCGATGGCGTCTTCAATGACGGCCGACGCTTTGGCGCCGTGCGTGCTGGCGAGCAGCACACCACCTCCGAAGCATTCGGCATAGAAGGCGGGTAGACGGGGCAGGAAATGCATGCGGATGCGCAGGGGCTGCGGCTGGTATAGACGCAGCAGCTTGATCAGCAGGCGGGCGCGCGCGCCACTCAGCGCGGCCGGATCGAAGCCCACAGTCTGCGCTTGCGTACCGAAGGCAGCGCTACGCACGATAGCGGAAGCCAGCGCAGCGGCATGCCATTCGTCGAACTCGAAGCCCACGTCCAGCGATGCGCCTGGCAACTCGGCCTCGGCGCAGATGCGAAAGGCGTCGGCGAGCGCGCGCCGACCGGCCTCCTCGGCGTTTAGGCCCCAGCCGATCGCGAGGCGCAGCGCAGGCGCCGACGCCGTAGCGGCGGGGAAACGCACGCTAATCGCTTCGTGGAACAGAGGGATCTGGCGCAGGGTCTTGCCAACGTCGGTCTTAAAACGACCTAACAGGGGATCGAACCAAGGCGCAGCAGCGAGGCGTAGGAGTTCGTAGGCGCTGAGCGGCCGGTCGGGCGGCAGTTGAATGGAAACGGGGATGGCAGGGGCTTCCGGTGCTGCGACTGATAGGACCAGCGCGTGCTCCACTACTTCCAACCAAGGCGACACGGTGACGATGTGGCGTGCCAGCGCCTCTCGGCGGATTTCGAAGTGGTGCCGCAGAGCGCTGTGGGCTGCCACGCAGCCCATGAGAGATAGGCTGGCGGGAGAGTGGGCGCCACCTTCCTCGGCTGCAGGCGCGGCGGGCAGGAGGTGCAAGTTGGCATCCAGCGCGTCCGGAGACATGGGTCCAGGCGGTAGAACGAAGGCATGGCCCCCGCGACAGCCGGCCAGCAGGCAGGCGGCTTCGGTGGCCTGGCTGTGGAACGCGCAACGCTGAGCCAGCGCCGCATCGAAGTCGTCGGCCACGTACAGCAGCAGGTCGCATGAGGGCCAAGGAAGGTTGCCGTGCTTTGGCAGCCAGCGGTAGTCACGGCCCTCAACCCGGCCATGGCGCAAGAGGACATCGTTCAGTTCCGCGCGCTCCTGGCCCAGCCCCGCAGGGGAAGCTACGCAGACGCTGCCGACGGCCGATTCAACGAGAACGTTGAGCGCAGCCTTCAGGCTGTAACCACGTCCTGCCACGAGCACGGTCTGCCCGCGCCAGAGCGCGAAGCGTCGGGCACAGTCGGTGCTAGACAGATTGTCCTCAAGATAACGATAGAACTGCAAAGCGTATGGCGGAACAGCGGCGCGGGCATCCTCGGCCGCGCCTTCGAGCAGCATGCCATGAGATAGCAGGGCGCTAAGCACATGTTCGAAGACGTCTCGCAGCTTCTCCGGCAGTCCGTGCCGAATTTCGTCAACCGTGTGGCCCGCGTCCATTAACTGGACGATCTTGCCAATAAGGGGGTAGAGGTTCTTCCCCTTCAGGACGAAGGATTGGCGGCCGGCGTCGAATAGGGTCCCTCCGGGGATCTCCTTGAAGAAGACGTGGTGCTTCAGACGGAAGCGCTGCACTTCACTGGTTGGCCGCACGTTGGCGTCCCTCCTCTTTCACGATACCCAGGATCTGCTCCCACGAAATGCTCAACGCGCGTTCGGTAGCGTTAGCTACCACTAGGCAAAGGGAGAATTTCTTCATCGGCGAGATGCCGAGCAGAGGAAGCAGGTAGTAGAAGAAATTGACGGTTGTGCGGTAGGACAGGAATTCTTGTGAATTCAACACGCGTTGGCCTGCCTCCTGTTGCATGGCTGTGGCTACTGCGCTGGGAGCGCGCTGCTGCATGCGCTCCACTTCGCGCGCCGGGATGTGGGTGACCGTTTCGGTAGCGAGGCGGTCGAGTGTGTCATCGGCGACGAGGCGAGCGTGATTCTCCCGGACGATGGCATCGTTCTTGGCGGCAGTGGCCGCGACCAACGCTTCCCAGCGCCGCATCAGCGCGAGCAGTTCGTCCGGCAGCGGCAGTTCGTCCACCCGTCCGTTCAGCACGGAGCGCACGACAGAAGCCGAGGTTTCGGCCGTGGCCGCATCGAGTTGATCCAAGCGCCTGCGCAGCGCCTGTTCACCGTTATCGTAGGCTGCGAAGAAGTACTCGGCGTGCGAACGGAATGACAAATAGCCGCGAGACAGTCCGCCTTGGCGGTAAGACTGGCCCAGCACAGCCATCATCGCAACCAGGGTCAGAAAAAAAGCGTCGGGGTCGCGTCGGCGTGCGTCGAGCAGGTCCAGTGTGAGGTCAAGCGAAGCGCAGAGGAAGTCTTCTTTGGCGCCAGCAATGGCGGCCAGCTTAAGTGCGCGCGAGGGCTGGTAGTCGCCGCGCAGGACGCGATTGTTGGGAAGTAGAGGCAGGAACGGGCCACGTTCCAACTCCGTCAAGGCAAGCTTCTCGGACAAGGCAGCATAAGCGGTCGGCTCGATTTCCTCGTTCGAAGGATGGGCGGCGAGCCAGTCCGTGAACAAGGCGGCGCAGCGCGGATAGACCTCGGTCTCGAAGCGGACCGCATCGCAATCGAGGACTAAGTCCAAATGGGGGCCGAATTTCCAGTGCGGGATCAACATAAGGCGGCCGATGCGAAATCTGGCGCGCAGCATGGCGATACAGGCGCGCACGGGCTCCTCCAGCGCGCCGACGAGATGGTCACCATAATAGACAATACGGATGGTTTGCCACATGATTCAGGCGCGCACAGTGTCGGCGCGGGCCGCCGAGCCGCGCTCCGATTGGTCGGGAGCACCAGTCGTCCGCGTCAGCTCGAACTGGAGTTCTGCCACGTGCGGTTCGCCCGCAACCTTGATGTGCTGGTCGTCCAGCGCCGGTAGGGCTTCGGCCAGAAAAAGGGGAAGGTGGTTCTTCTTCATCGCGCGCTGCATCAACCGCACTAGGTGAGGATGGTCGAGGCGTACATAGAAAGGCTTCATTTCCTTGGGGTTCAAGTCCCACCAAGATTCATTCGCGGCAGGGTCGGTATCGAGCGGCAGGTGGCGCGCGAAGAATTCGACCGGCAGGCCGTGTTCTTCCCGCCACGACTGAACAGCACGGAAGAAGTCGAAGGGCGTGGCATCCGCCGCCGGCTGGAATCCGGTTGGTACTACGTGTGTACGACGCAGCAGAACAAGATCACCCAAAGAGATGCGCGGCAACAGGCTTACCTTGTCCGCGCCGATTGCGCGGCTGCCCACCACGACCGTGAAGGCGAAGTTGATGTGGCCGTCCATGGCAGCCAGCGCCAATACGCGCTGCACCGGCGGCAGCAGCGACGGAATAAGGAAGCCCAAGTACCACAGGTCCAGCGGAACGCCATCCGCGTCGTGGAAACAAACGGCATGGCGTGCTGGGTCGTAAGTCGCTGAGAGTTTTTCTAGTGGGAGTTTGGCCGTGTCAGGCCAAGCGTTGGCGAAGGGCGGAATGGTTAGTTCGAGGTCGCCTAAGCGTGGATGGCGATTGGCGTTGAAGCCGAAAACGCCGGAGATGGTGGCATAGTGACCATGCGTACTGCCGGCTGCAAGGTAGCGGCGCACCTGATCCAACGCGGCATCGTCGACGGATTCGAGGAAGCGCGACAGCATGCTGGAGCGCCCGCCCAGCATCTGGTTGACGACGAACTTGGCCCGCCCCCCCTTCCGGCAGATCTGGCCGAGGAAGGAGTGCGACGCCGACCGCTGACGCACTTCGGAGGGCAGCATGCCTACTATGGCGCGCAGTTCGCCGCGATCAAGCGACACATCGATGCCACCGCGCAGGGCAACGCCCAGCAAGGCAAGGAAAGCCTCGACTGCCTGGATCTGGCGGCGCGTGATCTCACTGCGTTGGTCCTGTGCGTCGGCCGGCGCGGGGCCAAAGAACCGGCCAGGGCGGTAGTGCTCGTCGAAACGGCGCACGAAGCTTTCGACGTCCGTGCAACGTCCGTTCCGGCCGAACTGAAAGAGGAAGGCGTCAGCCATGTCGGAGCGCACCTTTTGGTTCGCGTCCAGTAGCGGAGCCAGTTCAAGCAACAGGCTTAGGTCTTCATGGAAGGGCGCCATCGCATGCCAGCCTGGTGCCTGCGTTGGCGCGTGCAGGTAGCAGTTTTCGAAGAACGAAGGATGGGCGATCTTCGTACTCGGCGCGCTGCCGAGGGATTCGGCCAGATGCGCCACTTGGCGGCGCACGGTGCCCACGATGGTGCCTCGGCCTGCCGCGTCGACATGGGGGAAGGCCTCCATGCCCACTGCGAGGGCGTTGAGTAGGACACGCTGCTGCGCCGCCACTTCGCCGTCCAAGGCTGCTAGTGCGGCGGCGAGCGTGTCTATTGGGTTTTGTTGTTCGTGGAAGCCCGTGTCTGGCAGTAAGGCGCCGAGTTCAAACAGCTGGCGAAGCACGCTTTCAACCACGTCGGCTGTCAGCTTGGGCGCAAGCGTGCAAATCGCCGCGATCAGCGCATCCGCCTGCAGCGACGTATAGTCGCTCTTGGCGAAAATGTAGAGGATGCATTGAATGGCGCCGTTGATGCGAATCTCGGTTTGCGACTCGCCGGTGCCGTACGTGCGTCCCGTTACTAGACTGCCCGGGGCCACGCTGCGCCAAAGAACGCGGTTGGATTCCAGACGCAAGCTCGGGTTTAGGCGCAGTTTCCAAGCGCCCCGCGCGCGGGCGTAGTCCGCAAGGAGCGGTTGCAATAATTGACGCGCAAGTGCAGACTTGAATTCAACGCGCGATTCGAATCTGCCGTCGTAGGCAACTTCGAGGTCAGCGCCTCCTTCCTTCCAAGGGTTCAGTTGAACGAGCGTGAACGAAGACAGGGGGCTGACCTTGGTACTGCAGCGTAGGACATACTGCATCAGTGTGTCTTCGAGGTTGCGGCGTTTCTTCGCGTCGCCCGTGTGTGTGCCCAAAACGAAGAAGCGCTGCAGCTCATCCTGCAGTTCGGGCTTGGTGTAGCTGATCCCAAGATTGAGGTTGCGGCGCAGTGCGGCGCGGCGCAGGGCGGCGTGGCCCTCCACAAGTTCGTCTTGGTAGGCCTCTGGCAGTGTGGCGCGCAGCGCGTGCAGGCGAGCGATGTCCTCGTTGAAGTGCGCCAGTGCCGCGCCGTGCTCTGGCGGCAGGACTGCGGCCAAGCGTGAACACTTGGCTGAGGCGATCCCGCGCAGGTTGTACACATCGCGCTTAGCCTGCAGAAGCATGCGGGCGAGGGGATCAGCGTTCAATGCAGGCAGGCTTAGCTCAAGCGCGCTGGCGAGTTCGGCGGCGCGCTTGCGCAGGTCACGTTCGAGCTGCGCTGCCTTGTCAAACAGGGCAGCCGTCCGGCCGTCCGGTGCAACGAGCCAAGCGGGCTCGCTCGCCACACGCAGCGCGAGCAGAGGGTGAACCAGCGTCGCAACTGAAGTTGTCATGCCCTAATTCACGAATGCGCTCAGGCAAAGGAACGGCGGAACAAGTCGCGAGCGGCCAGAGCGAAGGTAGTTCCCATCGCGACCGCAATGATCGCTGGCGACCAGCCCGCGCTCGTGAAAAATTGACCGTGCCAGCCGAGACGCAGCATGTCGACTACATGAGTCATGGGTAGTACGTTTGCGGCGCGCTGCAGACCGAGCGGCATCTGCGACAGTGGGATGCTGGCGCCAGAGATCAGCAGCATGATCTGAAATAGCACGCCGCCGGCTGCGTAGACGGTGTTTGCGGCGCGGCAGATGGACGCCAGCAAGAAGCCGAGTGAGAATAGGCAGTAGGCGCTGAGCACAATCGCGACGGCCATCTGTAGCAGATTGCTGGGCAGCTTGTCGAACATCAGCCAGCCCACTACTACGATCTCTGCGAATCCGATCAGGAAGGTCACCAAACCTTTAACCATGGCCGAAAGCCAGATGGCCGAGGTGTCCAGAGGCGTGATCATCAGCTGTTTGAGGAAGCCGAACTCCTTGTAGATCACGAGCGAGGTCGCGATCCCCATAAGGCTCACGTTGAGCAGGGCAATTGCAACGAAATTGGACGTGTAGTCGTCGTAGAAGTCGTACGGTGTGTCACCCTCGGGAACGTGACCGAATATGAGGCCGAAAAAGGCATACATTCCCACCGGCAGGGCGAACTGGAACAGCAGCACCAGCGGTTCGCGGAAGGTCAGTTTATGGTCGACCAGCAGGTAGGCCCTGAATCCACGGATCATCGTGCGTGCTCCCGTTCTGCATTCTTGGCGAAGTGGGCGTAGGCGTCGTCGAGGTTTGTGCAGTTAGGGCCGGCGAGGGCGATGATCCCCTCCGCGCTGCCCTCGGCGATGATTAGTCCGTGCGAGATCATGACGATGCGATCGGCCAAAGCATGGGCTTCCTCCATGTAGTGAGTGGAGAGCAGGATGGTCTTACCGTCCTTGCGCAAAGCATGGATCAGCTCCAAGAATTCGCGCCGCACAATGGGGTCGAGCCCCGTGGTCGGCTCATCTAGAAAGATCAGATCGGGATCGTTGATCAGGGCCAGTGCCAAGGCCAACCTCTGACGGTAGCCGCCGGACAGGGTTTGGACCTTCTTGTGCAACTGATCCTGCAGGCCGAGCCGGCGGGCCAGTTCGACGGGGTCGACGGTGCGCGTGTAGAGCGCTCCGAAGAACTGAAAGTAGTCGGCTACGGTCAAGCGGGCGAAAAGGCTCGTGTTCTGAAACTGCACTCCGATGCGCTCGCTGTGGGCGCGCGGGTCGCAAACGATGTCCCTGCCTAGCACGGTCACACTTCCGCTGTCCGGCTTTTTCAGGCCCACGAGGAGGTCGACCAAGGTGGATTTGCCCGCCCCGTTCGGGCCAATCAGCACCATGGTTTGTCCGGTGGCAACTTTCAGAGACACGCCGCGCAGCGCGTGGACCAAAGCCTCACCCTTGCCATAGGTCTTTATGGCGGCGTCGACTTCAATGGCCCAACCCGCGCCGGCCTGCAAGGGAGACGAACCCGCACCGCCATCGGGAGCGTAGATTGGACCGCTCTCATTTTTATTGGGCCAAATCCGCAGCATGTTTGGTATCAGAGAAACTTTGGACATGTCTTACCCATGTGACATTGGGCCGTCGTTCGCACAACGAGAGAAAGGCCAGCCGCGTCCGGTTAGCCTTTCGCACTCCTGTTTAAGAGGGTTTCCTCAGGAAGGATCAATTAATCAGATTGCTGCTGTCGCTGCCGCAGGAGCCGCAGCAGGAACTCGATCCGCAGGTCGAGCAGGACCCGCAGGAGCTCGTTCCGCTCGAAGCGCCTGTTTCTGGCAAGGCGAGAGCGTCGCTCGTCGTTATAACTTCAAGTCCCTCGATGCCGACCGAACCGACATCGATGTCCTCGAATTTAATATCTTCAATCATTTTAGTTTCCTACTTGGGTTGAGATAATGTCATTCATTTGTTGTACTTCTCATGCGCAGAATGACGAGGCGCATGCTCCTTGTACTCCAGACTTGATGGATAAACCGACTAAGGACGTCAGTAGTGTCCGGTTAATTTTCGAACAGAATCAGTTGGTTATCGTTTTCGGGGTAGAGCGGAGCGGTGGCGTTTGCTGTAAGGGCTTGTTTTAGAGGCATTTTCTCGAAGAGCGTGACCGAGAGGACTTGCAGAATGGCGTGCATCGAGGCGGTCAGGCCGAGGCGCTTGGCCACGATGGCCACCAGCACATAGACCGACACCGCGATCCAGATTTGCGTCTTGACCGCGTTCTCCGAGGTGCCGAAGAAGCGCTTGATCCGAAGATGCTGCTTGATCCAGCGAAAGAACAACTCCACCTGCCAGCGGCTGCGGTACAGCGCGCAGACCGTCAGCGGCGGCAGCGCCAAGTGGTTGGTCAGGAACACCAGGCGCTGCCCGGAGTCCGGATCGCGGTAAGCGATGCGGCGCAGCGGCTCGGGGTAGTGGCGCGCACTGTAGAAGCCGTTCAGGGCGACCCGTTGGTCGCACACCAACCCCTGGCCACGGTCCACCGGCTGCGAACTGACGCGGCGCGCATCGAGGTTGGACTTGGCGCGAGTGACGAAGAAACTGCCCACACCGTGCAGCAGGTACAGCCGCTCGAAGTCCACATAGGCGCGATCCATCACGTAGAACACCACTACTGGGGACGTGAACTCCGATTTAACCGGACACTATTCAGTCGCCAGAAAAGTTAAGCACCGAACCGAAACGATGTCACGTGAATATTCACGTCCATTGCCGATGGATCGGGTCGCGGCGTCGTACCAGGGGGGTCTTGGTGATTTTGCTGCACTTCTCGGGCACGCTGCCGTCGGCGGGCGATGTCCCCAAACCTGTTGAACGCGGCCGGATGACGGCTCCTCACTCGTGATGCTACGCGGCCTTGCGCTCGACGTCGGCGACGCTGGCGGACTTGGCATCCAATGCAGCCAGCAGAGCCTTCATGTCGCGGTGGCCGCGCAGCTTTCGGAAGCGTCCCTTGGCATCACTCAACGCTCCCGCGATCCAGCGCAGCGTCATCTGCCCGTCCTTCCAGCGCTTGACGTTGCGCGTGAAGTGGGCAATCGAGCCGTTCAGATTCTCGATCGGGTTGGTGGTGCGCAGCGTGCGGTACAGCGCCCCGGTGATGTCCAGCGCCTGTACCGTCAAGGTCTCCTCCAGCCCCTCGCGCAGGCTGGCCGCGGCGCCGGGATGCCTGGCGCTCAGTGAGGCCGCCAGTCGCTGCAATTGCTTCTTGGCTAACTCGGCGTTGCCGCCATCCCAGGCATCGCGCATGGCACGCCCGACGCTGGCGTGCAGTTCCTGGGGCAGGTGCTCGATCACATTGCGCCGCTTGTGCTCCTGGCAGCGCTGGATCAGCGCCAGGGCGCCGAAGCATTCGACGATGGCCTTGCGCAGGGCCTTGCCGCCGTCGATCACCCACAGCCGCGCGCGGTCGGCATCGAGCCCTCGGTCGACCAGGTCGCTGAGCAGCGAGCGCACCAGGCGGCTGGCCTCGGTGGAGCCCTCGCGCAGCCCCAGGACGTGCTTGTTTCCCTTGGCGTCGATGCCCAGCGCCACCAGGATGACACGGTCGCGCAAGTGGATGCCGTCGATCATCACGACCGGCAGGTCCAGCTCCTTGATCGAGGCCGACAGCCACTCGTGCAGTTGCGCCTGGCTCAGCGCCACCCAGCGCCGCGAGACTGAGCTCCTGGACACCGACAGCGGCTCGTCGGGCTCGGGCAGCTTGTCCAGGGTGCCGGCATAGCGGCGCGTGGACACGCCTGCAGCCAGCGACGCCACGGTGGCCTTGTCCAGCGGGTCGGTGTCGGCCGCCCATGCAAACGTGGGCAGTTCCAGCTCACCGTACGCGAGGCTGCGCGCCCGAGGCTTGGTGACGACGATGCGCTGGCCGCCCAGCACCACACTGGAGCGCGTCGTGCCGCCACGCACCGCCGTGCGGCGGGCGTCGGGCACGTTCCTGGCGCCACACAAGGCCACGCGGTCGGCCTCCATCATGGCCGCCAGCACCTGCTTGCCGGCGTTCACACACAGACCGTAGAACGCCTGCTGCACATCGCGCAGCACGCCTTGTACGTTCAACGACAGCTGCACCTGTGCAGCCGGTACTGCCCGCAGAACGGACTTCGTGCGAGACTTCATTTCGGTGGTTCCTTTCTTTGCTTGATAGGCACCTGGATGTTCGCATCCAGGCGAAAGGAACCGCCACCCTCAGCTCATCCGTTCAACAGATTTTGGGACATCGCCTCCGCATCCGGCTCCAATGGTCGTAGCCCCTCGGCGCGCGCGTCGGCGAGTTCCGCAATGCGCAGCCCGCTATCCCTAAGCAGCACTGCGGCAGCGCGCGCTGCACGCCAGCGCCAAGCCTGCGGTGGCGCCGCCTGCTCGCGCAGCCACGCGTCCAACGCACGCCAAGTTTCGACGCTGAGCGCACGCTCGATGTCGATCCGGTTGGCCGTGGCTTTCGGCGCCGGCACGCTATCCCACGGACTACCTCGCAGCCATCCCTGCCGCGAGAGAAATTCGAACAAGCCGCGCAGAATCACCACGGACTGCGCCGCGCTGCGGGGCGAGAGCGGCCCGATGAAAGGCCGCCAGGCCGGAGAGAACCGCGCCACCATCGGTCCACACCACCGCTCGCGCGGCTGCGGGTCGAGCAAGAAGTCTCGGTAGGCGATGCAGTCCTCGACCAATAACGACGACAGCGCTTTTCCGCGCTCGACGATGGCCCAGGCGAGGAGTCGCTCCGCCTCGCGCCGATACGCGCGATATGTATTCGGCGAGCCGGACCAGCGCGCGAGCCAGGCGAGGATCGCCTCGTAGTCGTTCGTCGCGGCCAGCAGCGACTGCTCGGGCGGTGCGCGGTTCGCGC
>Ga0068876_10003436_pt1 | contig 11349 bp, 10 predicted proteins | sample NOAtaG_6_FD_66442 | JGI IMG/M metagenome (GOLD analysis project Ga0068876, IMG submission 66442) | Freshwater lake microbial communities from Lake Erie, under a cyanobacterial bloom - NOAA_Erie_Diel5S_2200h metaG | ecosystem: Environmental > Aquatic > Freshwater > Lake | place: USA: Ohio, Lake... | reverse complement strand
GCCGTTCGTGATCTACGGCGTCACGACGAACACCTCGATCTCGGCGCTGTTCGTCAGCGGCATCGTGCCCGGGCTGATCATGGGCCTGGGCCTCATCGTGGCCTGGAAGCTGGTGCTGCGCGACCTGAGCCTGCCCGAAGGCACGCCGCTGCCGCTGAAGGACCGCTTCAGGGCCACCGGTCGCGCGTTCTGGGCCATCCTGATGCCGGTGATCATCATCGGCGGCATGAAGACCGGCGTCTTCACGCCGACCGAAGCCGCAGTGGTCGCCGCGTTCTATGCGCTCTTCGTCGCGACCGCGATCCACCGCGAACTGAGCCTGCCGCAACTGCACGGCGTGCTGGTGCGCGCCGCCAAGACCACCGCGATCGTGATGTTCCTGTGCGCCGGCGCCCAGGTCGCGAGCTACATGATCACGCTGGCCGACCTGCCCAGCGTGCTGACCGGCTGGCTCGGGCCGTTGGTCGACAACCCGCGGCTCTTGATGCTGGTCATGATGATCGTGCTGGTGCTGATCGGCACCGCGCTGGACCTGACGCCGACGATCCTGATCTTCGCGCCGGTGATGCTGCCGATCGCCGTGAAGGCCGGCATCGACCCGGTGTACTTCGGCCTGATGTTCGTGCTCAACGGCGCGATCGGCCTGATCACGCCGCCGGTGGGCACCGTGCTCAATGTCGTGGCCGGTATCGGGCGGCTGCCGCTGTCGGCCGTGATCCGCGGCGTCAACCCGTTCCTCGTCACCTACATCGCGATCCTGCTGCTGTTCGTGGCCTTCCCGCAGATCGTGACCGCGCCGGTGGCGTGGTTGCGCTGAACCGAGCCCTTTTTCGCCCCTGCTTTTCGACCCCAAGAAGGAGACCCACCATGACGACGATGCGTCGCACTCTCGCCCTTTCGATTCTGGCCGGCGCGCTGTTCGCGGCACCGCTGGCCACGCTCGCGCAGGACATCAAGCCAAGGCTGATCCGCTTCGGCTACGGCCTGAACGAGGTCAGCAACCAGGGCCGCGCGGTCAAGCTGTTCGCGACTGAAGTCGAGCGGCTCTCCGGCGGCAAGATGAAGGTGCGGGCCATCGGCGCCGCTGCACTGGGCCCGGACGTTCAGATGCAGCAGGCGCTGATCGGCGGCGCGCAGGAGATGATGGTCGGCTCGACGGCGACGCTGGTCGGCATCACGCCGCAGATGGCACTGTGGGATACGCCGTTCCTGTTCAACAGTGCCCGCGAAGCGGACGCCATCCTGGACGGACCGATCGGGCAGAAGGTGATGGACACGCTGCCGGCCAAGGGCCTGGTCGGACTGGTCTACTGGGAGAACGGTTTCCGCAACCTGACCAACAGCAAGCGCGCGGTCAACAAGCTCGAGGACCTGGACGGCATCAAGCTGCGCGTCATGCAGAACAACGTCTTCCTGGAGAGCTTCAAGACCCTGGGCGCCAACGCCGTGCCGCTGCCGTTCTCGGAGCTGTTCAGCGCGCTCGAGACCAAGACCGTCGATGGCCAGGAGAACCCGTTCAACACCATCTTGTCGAGCAAGTTCTTCGAGGTCCAGAAGTTCCTGACCGTGACCAACCATGTCTACAGCCCCTGGATCGTGCTGGTCAGCAAGAAGTGGTGGGACGGGCTCTCGAAGGACGAGCAGAAGGTGCTGATGGACGCCGCCGTCACCAGCCGCGAGTTCGAGCGCAAGGACACGCGCGAGGAAGCCGGCCGTGCCGTCGCCGAGCTGAAGGCCAAGGGCATGCAGGTCAACGAGCTGCCGGCCGCCGAAGCCGCGCGGATGCGCGACCGGCTGACGCGTGTGAACGCGAGCATCGGCGCGAACGTCGGCATGGACCTCTGGAACGAGACCCAGGCCGCACTCGCCAAGCTGCGCGCCGCGCCGGCTTCGACCACCGCCAGGAAGTGAGCCTTTCTCCCTCTCCCGCTCGCGGGAGAGGGTTGGGGTGAGGGTGCGGAAACGACGAAAATCCGTCCATGGACACCCGAACCTCCCCCCACCGCCTGCGCCTGTCGCAGTTGCGCGACGCACTGCAGGCCGAAGGCCTGGACGCTCTGCTCGTGCCTTCGGCCGACCCGCACCTCTCCGAGTACCTGCCGGGGCGCTGGCAGGGGCGCGAATGGCTGTCGGGCTTTACGGGCTCGATGGCCACCCTGGTCGTGGCACGTGACCGCGCGGCGCTGTTTGCCGACAGTCGCTACTGGGTGCAGGCCGAACGCGAACTGCAGGGCAGTGGCATCGAGCTGGTGAAGATCGCCGCCGGCACCAGCCCCGAACACCTGGCCTGGCTGGCGCGCGAGCTGCCACGCGGCGCGACGGTCGCCGTCGACGGCCAGGTGCTGGGCCTCGCGGCCCACGACGCGCTGAAGTCGGCACTCGACGCCGCCGGCATCGCGCTGCGAACCGACCTGGACCCGCTGGATGCCGTCTGGTCCGACCGCCCGGCGCTGCCGCAACGACCGGTCTACGAGCATCAGGCACCCCACGCCGCGGTGCCGCGCAGCGCCAAGCTGGCACGGCTGCGCCAGGCGATGGCCGAGCACGGCGCGACGCATCACTTCGTGTCGACCGTCGACGACATCGCCTGGGCCACCAATCTGCGCGGCAGCGATGTCGAATGCAACCCGGTGTTCATCGCCCATCTGCTGCTTTCGGCGGACCGTGCGACCCTGTTCGTCGGCGCCGGCAAGGTGCCGGCCGATGTGGGCGCGCGCCTGGCCGATGATGCGATCGTGCTGGCGCCCTATGCCGACGCCGGTGCGGCGCTGGCGGCTCTCGGCGTCGGAGACACGCTGCTGGTCGACCCCAAGCGCGTGACGCAGGGTCTGCGCGCCCGGGTCGGCGCCGGCTGTCGCGTCGTGGAGGCCATCAACCCCAGCACACTGGCCAAGAGCCGCAAGACGGCCGAAGAGGCCGCCTTCGTCCGCGAGGCGATGGTCGAGGACGGCGCTGCGATGTGCGAGTTCTACGCCGGCTTCGAAGCGGCCTTGGCCCGTGGCGAACGCATCACCGAGCTGACGGTCGACGAGCGCATTTCAGCCGAGCGCGCCAAGCGGCCCGGGTTTGTCGGACTCAGTTTCTCGACCATCGCGGGCTTCAACGCCAACGGCGCGCTGCCGCACTACCGGGCCACGCCCGACGCGCATGCCGTGATCGAAGGCGACGGCCTGCTGCTGATCGACAGCGGCGGCCAGTACCTCGGTGGCACGACCGACATCACCCGCGTCTGGCAGATCGGTCAAGCCAGCGCCGCGATGAAGCGCGACTTCACGCTGGTGCTGAAGGCAACGATGAACCTGTCCCGTGCGCGCTTCCCGAAGGGCACGCTGTCACCGATGCTCGACGCGCTGGCCCGAGCGCCGCTGTGGGCCGAGGGGATCGAGTTCGGCCATGGCACGGGCCATGGCGTGGGCTACTTCCTGAACGTGCACGAAGGCCCGCAAAGCATCAGCAAGGCGGTGCCGAATGCCGACATGGCGATGCAGCCGGGCATGGTCACCAGCATCGAGCCCGGCGTCTACCGCAACAGCCAATGGGGCGTGCGGATCGAGAACCTCGTGCTCAACGTCCCGGCGGCCACGCCCGAGGGCAACACCTTCGCCGAGTTTCTGGAGTTCGAGACGCTGACCCTGTGCCCGATCGACACGCGCTGCCTGGACATGGGCCTGCTGCGCGCGGACGAGATCGCCTGGCTCAACGGCTACCACGCCACGGTGCGCGAGCGCCTGGCCCCCAAGCTTGGCGGCGCCGCGCTGGCCTGGCTGAACGAGCGCACCCAGCCGGTGTGAGGCCGGCAAGCGTCGGTTACTTCACCAACCGGTTCAGCCGCTCGCCGTCGAAGCGCTCATCCTTCTGCGCATCGTCCGGCACGCAATCGGTGGCGGGCAGTTCACGGGCGCCGCCGCTGAGCTTTTCGATCGCCTGCCAGAGCAGCGCGATCTGGTGCTCGTGGCTGCTGGCGTTGTCGATCAGGCCCTTCATGGCCTGCGACACCGGGTCGTCGCCCTGGGTCACGCCATAGGCCGAGAAGCCCATCTTCGACGCCGCCTCTTCGCGCTGCGCGTCGAGCGACTTCTGCACGATGCGCGCCGGGATGCCGACCGCCGTCGCGCCCGCAGGCACGGCCTGCAGCAGCACCGCGTTCGATCCGACCCGGGCGCCGTCGCCGATGGTGAAGCCCCCCAGCACCTTGGCGCCCGCGCTGACGATGACGCCGCGGCCCAGCGTCGGGTGGCGCTTGGCGCCCTTGTTCAACGATGTGCCGCCCAGCGTGACGCCCTGGTAGATGGTGCATTCGTCGCCGATCTCGGCCGTCTCGCCGATCACGACGCCCATGCCGTGGTCGATGAAGACGCGGCGGCCGATGGTCGCGCCGGGGTGGATTTCGATGCCGGTGAAAAACCGCCCCAGGTGGGACAGGAAGCGACCGAGCCAGCGCCAGTCGCGCCGCCAAGCCGCATGGGCCCAGCGGTGCACCAACAGCGCATGCAGGCCCGGGTAACAGGTGAGCACCTCCCAGTTCGAACGCGCGGCGGGGTCGCGTTCGCGGATGCAGGCGATGTCTTCGTGCAGGCGGCTGAACATGGGCACTCGCAAGGGATCCGTTTCGGCGGGACGAAGCCAGTGTAGCCAGCAGGCCTCAGGTCTGCTGGCGACGCCGTCGCGGCACCTGGACCGCAGCGGCAACGCCCCGCAGGATGTGCACCTCGTCGTCGCTGAGCTGCAGCCGAGTGGCCAGGTTCTGCAGTCGCGGCAGCAGCTTCTTCGGTGCCGCCGGGTCGAGGTACCCGATCTCGGTGAGCACCTCGCGCCAGTGCGCGAGCAGGGCATCGAGCGCGGCGTGGTCGGCCCAGCGCACCTCGGGCGCGGGGTAGACCGTGTCGAACCCGCCAAGGGCCTGTCGCCATTCGTACGCGATGAGCTGCACCGCCTGGGCCAGGTTCAGCGAGCCGTAGGCCGCCGCGGTCGGGATCGTCAGGCAGACCTGGCAGCGGTAGACATGCTCATTGACCAGGCCGGTGCGCTCCGTGCCGAAGACAAAGGCCACGCGGCGGCCGCGGCTGGCCAGTTCGGCCAGATGCGGCCGCGGCGCCGCCACCGGCGGCCCGAAGTCGCGTGGCGACATCGCCGTCGCACAGGCCCAGTCGATGCCCTCCAGGGCCTCGGCCAGCGTTGCCACGGTGCGCGCCGAGGCCAGCACATCGGCCGCACTGCAGGCCATGGCCGTCGCGTCGTCGCGTGTCGTCAGCTGCGGGTCGCGCGGACTCACGAGAACCAGATCATGGAAACCCATGACCTTGATGGCCCGCGCCGCGGCGCCGACATTGCCGGCATGGCGTGGCGAAACGAGCACGAAGCGGGTGGTCGGAGGAGTCGGAGGGGTCAAGACTTCTAGAATCGAGGGTTTTCCGCAGGCATTGTCCAGCGGGTTGCTCTTTGCCACCGCCGCGCCCTTCTTCTTCGAGATCCGAACCCCATGTCGCAGACCCTGCACCCCATGCTCAACATCGCCATCAAGGCGGCTCGTGCAGCGGGATCCATCATCAATCGGGCCGCGCTGGACGTGGAGAACATCAAGGTCGGAGCCAAGGGCGCGAACGACTTCGTCTCTGAAGTCGACCACGCGGCAGAAGCCGCGATCATCGACATCATCCTCGAGGCCTACCCCGGCCACGGCATCCTGGCCGAAGAGTCCGGCCGCGACCGCGGGGCACGCGACAGCGAGTTCCTTTGGATCATCGATCCGCTGGACGGCACGACCAACTTCCTGCATGGCTTCCCGGTCTACGCGGTGAGCATCGCCCTGGCGCACCGCGGCGTGGTGCAGCAGGCGGTGGTCTACGACCCGACGCGCAACGACCTGTTCTATGCCAGCCGCGGCCGCGGCGCCTTCATGAACGACAAGCGGCTGCGGGTGAGCAAGCGCACACGTCTTTCGGACTCGCTGATCGGCACCGGCTTCCCGTTCCGCAAGGGCGACAACTTCAAGCGCTACGTGAAGATGTTCGAGGAAGTGATGCAGTCCTGCGCCGGCCTGCGCCGCCCCGGAGCCGCCGCGCTGGACCTTTGCTACGTCGCGGCCGGTTGGTACGACGGCTTCTTCGAGACCGGCCTGAACCCCTGGGACGTGGCCGCCGGCTCGCTGATGATCACCGAGGCCGGTGGCCTGATCGGCAACTTCACCGGCGAGGCCGACTTCCTGTTCCAGCGCGAGGTGGTCGCGGCCTCGCCGCGGATCTACGGCCAGCTCGTGACCCTGTTGGCACCGTACACCCGCGTGATCGCGTCTGAAGAACCCGCTGCCGCCGCGGGCGTCGCGGGCGTCGCGTCAGGCGGGCCTGTGGCTGGGCCCGATCCGACCACGGCCTTCGTGGCCCAAGCCGAGGGCCAGGCGCCTGCAGAGCGCACGGCTGCGCCGCGCCCGGCGCCCCGGCGCATCGCCCGCGGGGACGTCGAACGCTCAACAGGCCGCGACGACGCGCCAGTCTGAGCCTTCATCGGGCCCGGCGCAGCGACGACACCGCCGCCAGCAGCGCCACCGCCGCCAGCGCAAAGCCGATCGCCGCCCAGGGCGCCCAGGCCTGCACCTGGGCCGCCGGCGGCGCCACGGTGGCCACCGCCACCAGCCGCGCCAGCGCAGCCAATGCCAGCGTGGCCTGCAGGGCGCCGTTGAACAGACCTTCGCGACCACCGGCACCCAGCGCCAGCGCACCGGCGAACGCCGCGCACAGCAGCAGCGCCCAGCCGATGCCGGCCAGCGCCTGCGCCAGGCCCAGCATCGTGGCGGTGTTGGCCAGGACCGCCAGCGCCACGCCGCAGGCCGCGAGCACGGCGCCCAGGGTCATGGCCGGCAGCGGCGAGAGCCAGCGCGCCAGCTGGCTGGCAGGCCAGAGCGCCAGGTTGAAGGCGACCCAGAACAACGGAAGCAAGGCCGGCAGTTGGGCCGCGCCGACATGGCGCAGCCACAGCGGCCCGCTGGCCAGGAAGACATGCGCCTGGAAAGCCAGCGCGGCGGCAACGCAGGCGGCAACGAAGAAGCCACCGGCTCGCCCCAGGCTCGGCGCGGGCATGACTGAGCCGCCTCCCGGCCGCGCCGAGACCAAGGCCCGTTCAGCCGCGACCATGCCCAGCGTCACCGCCGCCAGCACCAAGGCCGACCACAAGAACGGCCCGCGAGGATCGACCCCCTTCAGGCCCAGCACGACATAGGGCGCGATCGCATTGGCCACCCCCAGGCCTAGCGCGACAAAGGCCACCATCGCCGGCTGCGACGGACGCGCGACGTAGCGCCCGAGCAGCGTCAACGGCGGTGCGCGCAGTGCCGACGAGGTCACCGCCCAGACCACGGTCAAGCCCAGAAAGATGGCCAGCGACCCGCTGCCCGCTGCAAACGGCATCAGCACGAAAGCCGCGCACGACAGCAGCGTCGCCACCAGCACCCAGCGCGCGATGCGGCCCTGCACGGCCGCCGCGCGGTCGCTCCAGACCCCGACGGCGAGGTCGGTGACCAGGAAGATCAGCTGGTCGACCGCGAGCAGCCAGGGCACCCACTTTCGTTCCAGCCCGACCTGGGCCAGCAACTGCGGCAGGTAGGCGGCATAGACGATCCAGCCGAGGACGAACAGGAACTGGACGCCGGCGAGATAGGCACCGACCGCGCGCGGTGTTGAGGCTGAAGCAGAGGGTGACATGGATTCCGAGTGCCCGATGCTGCCGGCCCTCGACCGCCAGCCGAGCCCGTGTCAACCCGCAGGCCTGGCCCAGAGACCGTGCATCTGCTCGGCGAGCAAGGCAAGACCCTGGCCGAGCAGCGGCCCGGCTGGACGTTGCGACGACGTGGCGACAAACAGCCGGGTCCCCAGGGTCGCGCGGCCCTTGCCCAGGCGGATCGGCTGGGCGCGCAAGGGCGGGCCGGGCGGGAGGTCGCGCAGCGCGTTCGGTGCCAGCACGGCGGCCAGCGAATCGTCGTCGGCGACCAGCGCCAGCAGCGCGGCGATGCTTTCGATCTCCAGCGCCACCCGCGGCTTCAGCCCGGCCTCGGCGAGTGCGGTCTCGACGGCCATGCGGATCGAGTGCGGCCGGCTCGGGATGACCAGGCCACGGGCGGCCAGTTCGGGCAGCGACACGCTTTCGGCCATCCTGCACTCGCGCGGTGAGGCACCGGCGGCCGGCCCGGCGGCCCGGCGGCGCGCGGGTGCCGCAGTGACGAGCAGCAGCTTCTCCTCGAGCAGGGGCTTGAGTTCCACCGCGGCGCTCGGCGCCACCGGGTAGACCACTGCAGCGTCGATGCGGCCCTGGGCCAGCCACTCCACCAGCGTCGCCGACAGGCCTTCGACGATCGCCAGCGTCGCCTTCGGGAAGCGCAGGCGGAAGGCCTGCACCAACGGCACCGTCAGCGTGCGGCCGACGCTTGGTGGCAGCCCCAGCGCCAACCGGCCGACCGGCGCGCCGCGGTGTTCCTCCAGTTCGGTCCGGGCCCGCTCGAGCTGCTGCAGCAGGCCCTGGCCATGGGCCAGCAGCACGCGGCCAGCGTCGGTGAGCGTGACGCCGCGGCCGTTGCGCACGAACAGGTGCTGCCTCAGCTCGGTCTCGAGCGACCGGACCTGGCGGCTCAGCGCCGGCTGGGCGACCCGCAGCACACCGGCCGCACGGCTGAAGCTGCCGTGTTCTGCGACCCGCACGAAGTACTCGAGCTGCTTGAAATCCATGTCTTCTCCGGCTGTGCCATGCCATTTTGTTCTAGCTGCTAGGGGGTGGCACGGCTTGCGGCCAGGCCGATGGCTTCAAAGAATGCGGCTCTCATGGTTGAACCCGTCCCCATCCGAGCGATCTCGTCGATGGCCACGCGCGCCCTGCTCGCCGAGCTGGCACCCGCGTGCGCGGCGAGCGCCGGCGTGACGCTTTCGGTCGAGTCCGTTGGCGGTGTCGATGCCGCGAAGCGGGTGCGGCAAGGCGAGGCCTTCGACCTGGTGATCCTCGCCGCCGATGCGCTGGACGCGCTGCACGCCGAGGGTCGGGTCGACGCCAGGATCGACCTTGTGCAGTCCGGGATCTCCTGCGCCGTACGCGCGGGCGAGCGCCAGCCCGATGTGTCCACCCTGCAGGCCCTGACCCAGGCGCTGCTCGGCTGCCGGCGCGTGGGCGTGTCCACCGGCCCCAGCGGCGTGCAGCTGATGGCCCGCTTCGAAGCCTGGGGCCTGATGCCCGGGCTGCGCGAGCGCGTGGTGCAGCCGCCTCCCGGAACGCCCGTCGGCCAGTGGCTGGCGCTGGGCGAGGTCGATCTCGCATTCCAGCAGACCGCCGAGCTGATCCACCTGCCGGGCCTGAGCCTGCTGGCGCCGCTGGCGGCCGATGCGCAGATCCTCACGACCTTCTCCGGTTCCGTCGCACGACACAGCACCGCGCCCGAGGCCGCGCAGCGGGTGCTGGCGCACCTGGCCAGCGCGGCCCACGACGACAGCAAGCGCCGGCACGGCTTCGAACCCGTGCCCTGAAAGCCACCTGCCATGATCATCGACATCCACGGCCACTACACCACCGCACCCAAGGCGCTGGAAGCCTGGCGCAATGCACAGGTTGCCGGCATCGCCGACCGCAGCAAGAGACCGCGCGCGTCGGACCTGAACATCAGCGACGACGAACTGCGCGAGAGCATCGAGACCAACCAGCTGCGGCTGATGCGTGAACGCGGCGCGGACGTCACGGTGTTCAGCCCGCGCGCGAGCTTCATGGCCCACCACATCGGGGACTTCGAGGTCTCCAGCACCTGGACCGCGATCTGCAACGAACTCTGCTTTCGCGTCGCGCGCCTCTTCCCGGCGCACTTCGTGCCCGCGGCCATGCTGCCGCAGAGCCCGGGCGTCGATCCGGCCAGCTGCATCCCCGAGCTCGTGAAGTGCGTCGAGCAGTACGGTGCGGTCGCGATCAACCTGAACCCCGACCCTTCCGGCGGACACTGGACCAGCCCGCCGCTGACCGATCGCCACTGGTACCCGGTCTACGAGAAGATGGTCGAGTACGGCATCCCGGCGATGATCCATGTCAGCACCAGTTGCAACGCGTGTTTCCACACCACCGGCGCCCACTACATCAACGCCGACACCACGGCCTTCATGCAGTGCCTGACGGGCGATCTGTTCCGCGACTTCCCGAGCCTGAAGTTCGTCATACCGCACGGGGGCGGCGCGGCGCCGTACCACTGGGGGCGCTACCGCGGCCTGGCGCAGGAACTGAAGAAGCCGCTGCTGCAGGACCACCTGCTGAACAACGTGTTCTTCGACACCTGCGTCTACCACCAGCCCGGCATCGACCTGCTGACCCAGGTGATCCCGGTGCAGAACATCCTGTTCGCCAGCGAGATGATCGGCGCCGTGCGTGGCATCGACCCCGAAACCGGCTTCCATTACGACGACACGAAGCGCTACATCGAGGCCAGCACCCGGCTCACGCCGGCTGAGAAGCAGATGGTCTACGAGGGCAACGCCCGGCGCGTCTACCCGCGGCTTGACGCCGCGCTCGCGGCTCAGGGGAGATGAGCATGTACGAACTCGGCGTCGTCTACCGCCACATCGAGCGCACCCCGGCGCACATCGCGGACGCGCTGGGCCCGTTCGGCAGCGCCACCGTGCACGAGGCGATGGGCCGGGTCGGCCTGCTGCACCCGGAGATCCGGCCGATCCAGGCCGGCGGGCAGGTCTCGGGCACCGCGGTCACGGTGCTGCTGCAGCCGGGCGACAACTGGATGATGCATGTCGCGGCCGAGCAGATCCGGCCGGGCGACATCGTCGTCGCGGCGGTGACGTCGCCGTGCAGCGACGGCTACTTCGGCGACCTGCTGGCGACCAGCTTCCAGGCCCGCGGCGCCCGCGCCCTGGTCATCGATGCCGGCGTGCGCGACGTGAAGGCGCTGGCCGAGATGCGCTTTCCGGTCTGGAGCCGCCACATCAGCGCCAAGGGCACGATCAAGGCCACGCTGGGCTCGGTCAACATCCCGGTGGTCTGCGCGGGTGCGCTGGTGCGCCCGGGCGACGTGGTCGTGGCCGACGATGACGGCGTGGTCTGCGTGCCGCGTGCCATGGCCGAGGCCGCACTGGCCGCCGCGACGAAGCGCGAGGCGCTGGAAGCCGACAAGCGCACCCTCCTCGCCGCCGGCGTTCTGGGCCTGGACATGTACAAGATGCGCGAACCGCTGGCCGCAGCGGGGCTGCGCTACATCGACGGGCCCGCGGCATGAACGTCGCCTTGATCGGCTACGGCGAGGTCGGTCGCATCCTGGCCGAAGACCTGCTCGCGGCGGGTCACCGGGTGACCGCGTTCGACCTCAAGCTCGGGCGCACCGAAGGCGCG
>Ga0068876_10003434_pt1 | contig 11349 bp, 14 predicted proteins | sample NOAtaG_6_FD_66442 | JGI IMG/M metagenome (GOLD analysis project Ga0068876, IMG submission 66442) | Freshwater lake microbial communities from Lake Erie, under a cyanobacterial bloom - NOAA_Erie_Diel5S_2200h metaG | ecosystem: Environmental > Aquatic > Freshwater > Lake | place: USA: Ohio, Lake... | reverse complement strand
GTGCCTGTCAGCGATGATGCCTTTGAGCAGGTGCTCAGACAGATTGACAGTGTCGAGGCTCACCCTCTGCCCGTTGCACCAGACATCACTCCCGCAGATCCGTCGCTTCCCAGGGTGCTTCAGTCCTTGATCCCCTCAGGGCTCGACGCGCTGCAATGGAAGCGCATCGGTTCACTTCGTTCCTCGCGTCTGCGGTTTGGTGATCCTGCGCGTGAGGTGGCCCTGCAGCATATTTCTGCGGGCGGCAAGATTCTTGAGCACGGGCATCGTGGTGCAGAAGTCACGGTCGTCATCAACGGCAGTTTCTCCGATCACGATGGCTGCTACAGAGCCGGGGATTTTCTGGTACGTGGACCCGAAGACATACACCGGCCTGTGGCGGCACAGGACGCGGATTGCCTGTGCCTCGCCGTACTCGAAGCGCCCATCCGACTCGAGGGCTGGGTAGGGCGTTTGGCCAATCCCTTCATGAAGATCCATCCGCGCTGAGAGCCCGTGAGGGCCCCGCCTTCAGGGCCTTCCGACCTCAACCAAAGACGCCTTGCGCGAACCATTGCCCGGTAGTGCGTTCCCGGAATACCCAGAGAAGTGACCCATCTTCGTGCTGCGCGATGAAGTAGTCGCGGCAGTGCGGTGTGGCCCACCAGGCTGTGTCGATGCGCTCCGGTCCTGACAGCAGTGTGAGGTTGCCGTCCCACGCAGGGTGACCGTTGCGCAGCTCCAGTCCCACGGGTTTTTCCAGCAGCCAGCAGGGTCTCTCTGGGGCCGCGCTCCCGAATATGGGTGCCGAGGGTTCCTGTATGGCGCTCCAGGCTTGCTCGGGCAGGTGCGAGTCCCGGACATAAATCCCGTGTACCCGCTCGTTGCCGAGGCGTAGCCGAAGACGGTCCAGTAGCAGGCGCTCGGCCTCCGGGTCACTGTCCTGTGCGTGAGCGAAGAGTTGGCCTGCCTGAGCCTCCAGCGAGGCGCTTTCTGCGCAGGCCAGCTCCAATGATTCGACGCTGCCCCCGAGTTTCAGTTTCTCGAGTGCGAGTTTCGTCAGCCCCAGCAGCGCATCGACACGATTATGTTGCAGCGAGCAGGCGACGGGCAGCGTTTGTCCGGCTCCACGTGTCATGCCGAGCCGCCATTCGAGGCGCTGGCAGTAGAGTTGCCGGCGATCGAGGAAGCGCCCCATGTCTCCCAGCAGGCGTTGCATGGGAAACAACAGCATTGCTGCATCTGCGATGGGTTCCAGGAAATGAACCCGGTGTGCGAAATACTCGCGAGGCCGGTGCAATGGGCGAGGGTCTGGACGCTCGCCGTGCAGGCGGGCGAGATACACGCTGAAATCCTTGCCGAAGCGCTTTCCCAGCGCCGCGCTCGGCAGCGCAAACAGCTCGCCTGTCCGGCCTAGCCCCATCCGCTGCATGGCGAGTTGTTGTTTGCCGGGGGTATCGAGGAAGTGTATGGGCAAGGCGTAAAGCGTATGCCGGAATGCCTCCGGGTCATGATGGATGGCCCATGCAGGTGGTGCCGACGGCTTGCAGGGCAGGGCGCGCGCAAACAGCTCTGCCGAGAGCGGCGTGGGGCCCAGACCGTGGTGCACGTTGTGGCCACGCGCCGACACCTCTGCTTCCGCGGTCTGGAGCAAAGAGGCTACGCCGCCGAAGAGCCTCAAGCTTGCCCCGATCTCGAGCAGCAGGCGGTCGGGTGGTGATATCGACACCTGCGAGCTGAAGCTGCAGGCCCAGTCTGCCAGCGTGGCGAGTGTGCTGGCCTCGTGCGCGGGTTCGCGCTCGCGCAGTTTCAATGTGTCGGACAAGGCCAGGGCTGAACTGGCCGACATGTCCAGGCGCACGCCGAGCGCGAGAGCGGCCGCGTTCGCTGCGCATATACGGTGTCTCTCGACGATAGCCAATGCTGTCTCTGGTACGGCCTGCCGGGCTGGCGAGAAAACCTCCAGAGGCAACCGGTGGAAGTGGATACACAGCCAGAGCATCGGCTTTAGTGCATGGATGGCTGTGGCAGGGATGATGGTGCCACGGGCTGGATTGTCGCGGAGAATCTCCGGCTTTCCTGAAATTCGCTGCCGATGCCGGAAACACAGGTAGGCAGCAGTGCAGGAAGCACCCGGGGAGCGAGTAAGCGGGAGGAACGCCCGATCAGGACCTCCTGCCCGGCACGGCCTCCGCGCTGCTTGAGAATCCGGAGCCTGAGCCCTCCCGGCTCATGCTCCAGGCGGATCCGGAGGGCTGCCGGTGACAGCGTGGCAGCCGGGCCCGGGCTGCGGAACAGGAAGACAGGTCCGGGAGTGTTCCGTGCTGCAATCTGCAGCCGCCGCATGCTGGCGTAGTCTGCTGCGGCGCGATCCTGTTCCAGCCAGCCCAGAAGGCAGCCACAGCTGCCGGAGCGCAGGATCTGTTCCAGGCTCCAGAGGAGCTCGCTTCGTCCTTGCGGCCGTAACACCACGATCTGCGTGAGTTGCAGCTCCAGAGCCTGCAGCGCAGGCGCATAGGGGATGTGTGGCGGTGCCACGAGGAAGACTCGCCTGCCGCCCCGTGAGATATGCGCCAGCGTGGGTGCGAGAAGCTGGATCTCGCCTATCCCGCAACGCGTAGCCAGAAGTTCTGTCAATGCCGCGCGAGGCCATCCTCCCTGGTGGAGCGCAGCATCGAGCGCAGGATACCCGCTCGGCAGGGTGTGGCCTGGCTCGTTTGCGGCGGACACCCTGCCGGCCTGCCAGATATCGGGCCTGGCAAGGATGGTCTCCAGAGGATCAGAAGCGTCTTTCATACTGTAAATATATACAGCTAAAGTGCCCTCTGCCTACCCCTTGCGCGCGTCTTTTGCGGGTGCCCTGCGCGACGGATGCCACCTAGAATGCGAACTGGATTACGGGAGCGAAGCAATGCGCCAGCAGCTGATCACCATGCTCGAGATGCAGGAGAGGATGAACCGCAAGGTGCACCCTGACTGGATCGCCCAACGCTTTGCGTGGCATCGGGCGCTCTGGATTGAATGTGGAGAACTGATCGAGCACCACGGCTACAAGTGGTGGAAGAAGCAGGAGCCAGACTGGGAGCACGTCAGACTCGAAGTCGTGGATGTCTGGCATTTCGGCATGAGCATGCGTTTCGACGGGAACAGCACGCCTGTCCAGATTGCTGACGAGATGCTGGAAGAGTTGAGGAGCGAGCCCCCCATTGATCTTCCACTGCTTGAGGCCGTGGAAGCGCTGGCCAGCATCGTGCTCGGGGAGCGTCGTTTTCCGGTCAGCCGCTTTTGGTCCGTGATGGCTGCATCGGGGCTGGATGCCGAGAGCCTGTTCACCGCCTATGTGGGAAAAAACGTTCTCAATTTCTTCCGGCAGGACAACGGTTACAAAGACGGAACCTACCGCAAGCAATGGGCTGGCAAGGAAGACAACGAACACCTCTCCGAGCTCATGAAACGCCTTGACAACACGGATTCCGCGTTCCCGGAGCGCCTTTATGAGGCTCTTGCAGAGCGTTACCTTCAGACACGAAGCCCTTGACCTTCACCTGCCGGTTATGCACATGCGTTCGAGGAGTGTGCAGATACCTGTAAAAACGAAACAATTCTGTCATTTTGGTTTCTTTAAACTTTAAGTTACCTTCGTAACATAATGATTTAAAACATAAATATGCAAATTGTGCATTTTGTGATCAATCTGAGGCGGGCCCAGCAGAGGCGTGGGTCAGAGACGCATACTCAGAACTTATCCTCACACTTACCCACAGAATTTGTGGACAACTTGAAGGTCAGATTTGATGCCTGAGGCAGACGCCTGGTTGTCAGGAACGGCACTTGCCCGCCGTCTGAACATCCCGACCCGTGAGCTGTTCCGGATCCTCTCCGAGCACGGCTGGATCCAGCGCCAGGGTGAGCACTGGCGACTCACCGGCCGCGGCGAATTCGAAGGTGGCAGGTATCAGAACAGCGAACGCTTCGGTACCTGGATCGCCTGGCCTGAATCGGTGTTGCAGCACCGCCTGTTCACCGCAGACCAGGATCACAGCCTCCTCACATCCGCCATGCTCGGTGACCGTTTCGGGCTGTCGGCAAGGCAGACCTCGCTGCTTTTGCACGAACTGGGCTGGATGCGGCGAGCGGTTAAAGGCTGGGAGCTCACCCCGCGCGGCAAGGCGCTGGGCGGAGTGCAGGAGGAGTATCCCGACTCGGGCGTGCCTTTCGTGCGCTGGCCCGCGGTTCTGCAGAGGCATCCTGTGCTCCTCCAGAACCTCCGCGTGGTGCAGGCGCTGGAGCACGTGGGTGAGGCCCATGAGGGAGAGCTCTTTGCCGATCCCGAGGCCGACATCCGGGTCGACCTTGGCGGCGCCGACGCGCATCGTGCCTTGGACGGACATGTGCTCCAGAGCAGGGCGCATCTGATGATCTGCCACTGGTTGTACATGTCTGGCATCGTCCATGCCGCCGGGAGGCGCCTGCCAGTAGAGGGCGAGTACCGCTGCGATTTTTACCTGCCGTCACTGCAGCTTTACATCGAGTACTGGGGCGATGAAATCGCTCCCGGCCAATTGAGCGCCAAGCTTGCCAAGCGCTCGGTCTATGAGCGCCACGGCCTCGCCCTGCTCGAGCTCGATGCCGAAGACCTGCCGAAGCTGGACGAAGTTCTTCCCCGCAAGCTCCTGAAGTACGGCCTTGCCGTCTATTGAGCTGTCGCTCCACCCGCGAAGCTGTTCATCGCCTCTGCCAGCAGGAAATCGAGTTCCGTGACGCCGTCGGCATCGTGGGTGCTCAGCTGCACTTTCACCCGGTTGTAGACGTTGAACCAGTCGGGGTGGTGATCGAGCTGTTCGGCCCGCATCGCTGAGCGCGTCATGAAGGCGAAGGCAGCGGAGAAATCGGTGAAACGGAATTCACGCAGCAGCTTGCTGTCGTGGTGAGTCCAGCCAGGCAAGCTGGCGAGACGCGCGGCTACCGTGTCATCCGCCAGTCTGGAAGGTCTGTTCATTGCGTGGCTCCGTTGTCGGATTTTTCGAGCACCACGCCACACTCCATGTGCGGCGTGTAGGGGAATTGATCGAAGAGTGCGGTGTGCAGCAAACGATAACTGCTGCCAAGCGCCGCGATGTCACGGCAGAGCGTCACCGGATTGCAGGACACATAGACAATGCGCCTGAAGCCCGCTGCCAGCGCGCGCGTGTCCTCGTCCATCCCGGCGCGCGGCGGATCGACCAGCAGAACTTCCGGACGGAAGTCTTCGAGGTCGAAGCCACGCAGACGACGGAAAGGACGGTCGCGCGCCATGGCAGACGCAGCCTCTGCGCTGGAAAGGCGGGCCACGAACGTGTTGTGGATGCCGTTTGCCGTGAGGTTGTGCTGGGCTGCCGCGATGGCGCCAGCGCCGATCTCGGTGGCCAGAACACGGCGGAAACACCCCGCTACGGCAGCCGTGAAGTTGCCGATGCCGCAGTAGAGTTCCAGCAGATCCCGCTCCGCTATGCCTGAGCAGGCGCGCTGCGCCCATGTGAGCATTGCCGTGTTCACCATGGCATTCGGTTGCGTGAAGCTCCCCTCCGGCTGGCGGTATTCCAGCGTGCGTCCGTTCACCATCAGACGCTCCGTCACGAAATCTCTTTCCACCACCAGCCGCTGCCCGCGTGAGCGGCCCACGATGGCGATGCCCAGCCGTGCCGCCAGTTCGCTGGCAGCGCTCTGCCAGTGCGCATCGAGTTTGCGGTGATACACGAGGGTTATCAGGCTCTCGCCTGCGAGCGTGTCAAGGAACTCCACTTGCCACAGCCGCTGCCGTAAGACGGTTACCCGCGCGAGTTCCGCGGCAAGCTCCTCCATCAGCAGATTGATGCGTTTTGACGCCACGGGAAACTGCGCGAGGCGGTGCGGTTCTCGCGAATCCTTGCCGCCGAACATCAGGTAGTGCGTGCGTTCGTCCTCGTGCCAGATACGGAACTCCGCGCGCTGGCGAAAGTGACTGGCGGGAGACGCATGGATCTCGGGTTCGGGGGCATTGAAGGGGCGCAGCAGTTCCAGCAGGCGCTCGCGCTTTACCGCCAATTGCGCAGCGCATGCGTCTTCGCTGAAGTCCTGGGGCGCGTCATTCATGTGCGCGAATCCGGCAGCGCCGAGCGCCGTTGCCACAGTTGCCTTGCCGCGTCGCGTGCACTGTCCATGTCGCTCACTTCATCAAGAGCGAGCAGTGCCACGGCTGCAGTGCTCAAGACCGTTTCGATACCGTAGTCGGAATGCGAGCCCTCATCCCACACAGCGCGCAGCGCCGCGACCGAAGGGCATTCGGGTTTGGGGCTCCGATGCGCAAGGCTTCGTGCCAGAACGGCATCGCTTACCGAGCCTGCGCGGACCATAGAGAGTGGTGTATCCGCATCGGCGCGCACTTCGCATTCGCCACCCTCGCCCCGGAACACGGCCACGTTGTTGCTGCCCAGTGCCAGCGCAGTTCCGACGTGCAGCGCCGCATACGCCGGGTGGTGGAGGCTCCGCAAGCCCGCACGCGCGCGTGCGGGGTCAATGTGCCGAACGAGGGTGTTCACAGGCGAGCGCAAGCCGAACTCGGCCCGCCGGTCCATCAGCGCCTGCAGCGCCGGAGAGGCTACGCCAAGCGGCAGGTAACTGAAATGCCGTGCATCCAGTTGCCTTTGCATGTCGCTCCACGATGCAGCCGGAGCGATGCCGAGCTCTTGCAGAGCCGCGTCCGCGAAAAGCCGGTCTGCAGCGTGTGGCGAGCATCCGTGCATCAGCACTCGTCTTCCCGAGCCGGCGAGTAGCAACGCGGACAACAGATACCACGGATGATGCTGGCGTTTGCCTGCATAGCTGGGCCATTCCAGATCAACACGTACTTCGACACCAGACGCAGAGCAACGTGCGCGCGCCGCACGGACCATCCCCGCGACTTCATCAGGTGTTTCCTCCTTCACGCGCAGCAGCATGAGGAAGGCGCCGATCTGCGCCTCTGTGGCGGCACCATCCAGAATCATGCCGAAGGCTTCCTCTGCCTCGGTATCTGTCAGCGCGCGGCGAGCGGTCTTGCCACGCCCGAGCAGTTTCACGAAACCCGAAAATGGATGGGGCGAACACCCGCGTGTGCTCGTCACAGGCAGTGCTCCGGGCGAGGAAGACCTGCAATCCGCGCTGCGAGCTTAGCGGGGCTCCCCGGGAACAAACCAAGCAGATACACACTGCGACCTTTCTCGACGCCCAGCTCGCGACGTATCAGACTCACCAATGCACGCATGGCGGGTGAATGCTCATGTTGGCTGAAATACCGGCGCAGCACCTGCAGGATTTCCAGATGCCGGTCGTCGAGCGTGATTCCTTCCTGCCCGGCAAATGCCTCGGCGACGCTCTCGCTCCACGTTGCCGGGTCGAGTAGAAATCCATCGCTGTCCAGCGGCGGCAAAGCTGTGTTCATCCCGGTATCAGAACCAGCTCACGCTGCGCGTATGCTCGCAGGCGAGCAAAACGAAGCCTGAGTAATCCACCATCGTGATGCGTGCGGAGATCTCCTTCAGGCCTCGCGCCCTGCAGTCTTCGTCAAGCACGAGCAGCGAGATGCCTGCGGGTAGTGTTTCCAGATGCCGCGCAGCCTCGCTGCCCTCGGCGGCCGCATGCACCCCCTCGCCCAACAACAACAGCGCATCACCGTCGCCGAGGGCGCTACAGCACTGCGTGAGAAGCGGCGTTTTGGTAGGTGAAACAGAGAAAATATGCAGTGTCACAGCTGATTCACGCCGAGAAAACCAGATCGTTTTCGCTGATCAGGGAGGCTACGGCCTCTTGCCCGAGCAGCTGGCAGCCGCTGACCAGATGACCCTCGCGTATGCCGCGTTCTGCGAGCGCTTGCGCGTCAGCCAGGAGCGGTTCGATGCCGTAATCGGGCAGGGCGCCCAGCAAGCGCTCGAGGCCGCGCGTTGCTTCGCCCGCCTGCTCTGCGACCAGATTCCTCACACCCTCGCCGCAAAACAGCAGTGTTACGGGCTGGTCGAACGCAGCGAAAGCAAGTGCGATGTCCAGGGCCTCCCGCGCACGGGGCCCCTCACCGGCAGAACTCCGGCAGATGACCAGAACGCGTTTCGATGCGTGCACGTCCGCTCAGCCGCCAAAGCTGATGAGGCGATCGCAGCGCAGCGCTGCGTCCACGAGCTGACCCAGCCCCGCGAGTTCGAAACCCTCGCGCAGACTGCTGGCAGGCAGGCCATACCGCGCGGCTTCGCGCGCATCCAGCACACCCCGACGCGTGGCAGATCCCACGCAGGCCAGAAGCTCCACGCCGTGTTGCTGTGCCAGCGCTTGCCATGCGGCGGGAAGATCTGTCTCGGAGGCCGGCGAAACGAGCATGGCATTGCCATGTGCTGCGCCATCGCCATGAAAAAACACGCGGGCTAAGGAATGACCTGTAGCCAAAAGCGCTTCTGCGAAACGCAGCGCTGCCAAGCTTGAAGGCGCACCCGAGGGGCCGCCGTGCACCAGCAGCGTGAACAGCAAGACTACGGCTCGCTACCGATGCCGCGGGCCGTGTGCGATATCAGTCGTCACCGCCGCCGAGGCCGACAAGGTGCAGCAGCGTTGTGAACAGGTTGTAGATCATCACGTAGAGCGTGACGGTGGCGGAGATGTAGTTGCGCTCGCCGCCATGGATGAGCTGGCTGGTCTGCCAGAGGATCATGCCGGAGGACAGAAAGAGGAACATGCAGGTGAGCGCCAGTGCCAGTGCCTGGATCTGGAGGAAGGCGTTGGCCAGTGCCGCCACAAATGCGACCAGCATGCCCGTGGTGAGGAACCCCGTGGCGAAGCTGAAGTCCTTGCGGGTAACGAGCACATAGGCCGAGAGGCCGAGGAAGATAGTGGCCGTACCGCCGAGGGCCGTCAGGACCGGTTCGAAGCCGGAAATGCCGACGTAGTGATTCAGAACCGGGCCAAGGCTGAAGCCCATCCACCCTGTCAGAGCGAAGACCCAGAGCAGGCCCATGGAGGAGTTCTTGTTCTTCTCGACGAGGAAGAGCAGGACGAAATAGGGGAGAAGCATCCAGAGGCCCATGTAGGGCATCTTCAGCGCCATCGAAATACCGGCCGTCACGGCGCTGAACATCAGCGTCATCGACAGCAGGAGGTAGGTGTTGCGCAGGACACGCGCCGTGCTGGTATCAGTGGTGGTGGTGCCGACAGTTACGATGGGGCTCGACATGCTCTTGCTCCGGATGGGAAACGCGCCTGCAGTCTAGCCCGCGACGGTGGTGCAGCGAAAGCACTCAGGGAAGCGGAAGGCCGCGGCTACTCTTGAATTCCCGCAGGCTGAAGCTCGACTCCACGTTACTCACTCCGGGGTAGCGCAGGATGTGTTCCATGCAGAGCTCCGAAAAATGCTCGATGCTGCGTGCCACCACCTTCAGAAGGTAGTCGTAGCCCCCGCTCATTGCATGGCACTCGATGATGTGCGCCTCGTCTGCCACCTTGGCCAGGAAGCGGGCCGGATCTGCGTGCTTCTGCTTGTCCAGCGTCACCTGTACGAAGGCCATTACATCCAGCCCCAGCCTGCGCCGGTCGAGGAGTGCGGCATAGCCTGCGATCACGCCTGATTCCTCCAGCTTCTTCACCCTGCGCAAGCAGGGTGACTCCGAGAGGCCGATCTTCCGCGCCAGCTCGACGTTCGAGAGTCTGCCGTCAAGCTGCAGGGTGCGAAGGATATTTCGTTCATTACGGTCAAATGCAGGCAGATTCTTGCTCATTGGTTCTATCCAGTGGTGGTTTGATTCTAAAGACGGGCGTATCAGACCAGAAATAGAGGAAAAACGCCCGCGATGGATCCTTATCATGCCCAGCATCTTTTAACTCGGCGTGTGTTCTGGAGGGAGGCGGCTCAATGAGCGATCTTTTAGACAATCCCATGGGCCTGGACGGTTTTGAATTCATCGAATTCTCGGCGCCTGAGAACGGACTCATCGAGCCAGTGTTTGAGGCACTGGGCTTCAGCAAGGTAGCGGTGCACCGCTCGAAAGATGTCTCGTTGTGGCGGCAGGGGCGCATCAATCTTGTGCTCAACCACCAGGCTCGCAGCCCCGCGGCCTACTACGCCGAGGAGCATGGCCCTTCGGCCTGCGGCATGGCATTCCGCGTGAGAGACGCCCACCTCGCGTACACGCGTGCGATCGAGCTGGGTGCGCAACCCGTCGAGGTGCCCTGCGGTCCGATGGAGCTCAAGTTGCCCGCAATTCGCGGAATAGGCGGCGCGATTCTCTATCTCATCGACCGCTACGAAGACGGCGCTTCGATTTATGACATCGACTTCCGCTTCCTACCCGGCGTGCCACGCCGCCCCGAGGGGCACGGCCTGCTCGATATCGACCACCTGACCCATAACGTCTACCGCGGGCGCATGAGCTATTGGGCGCGTTACTACGAGCGGCTCTTCAATTTCCGCGAGATCCGCCATTTCGATATCAAGGGCGAACACACTGGCCTGCAATCCCGCGCCATGAGCGCCCCGGACGGCAAGATCCGCATTCCGCTGAACGAGGAGCGCAGTGGAAACGGCCAGATCGAGGAGTTCCTCATGGCCTACAACGGTGAGGGCATACAGCACATCGCTTTTTCCTGCGAGAACCTTCTGGATACGTGGGACCGACTCTCGGCCGCCGGTTTGCGCTTCATGACCCCGCCACCTGGCACCTACTACGAGATGCTGGAGGAGCGCCTCCCGGGTCACGGCGAGCCGGTCGCTGAACTCAAGCGCAGGGGGATACTACTCGACGGCTCCACGGAGACAGGCGACGCGAGGCTCCTCTTGCAAATCTTCTCGGAAAACATGGTCGGTCCGATTTTCTTCGAGTTCATCCAGCGAAAACGCGACGAGGGCTTCGGGGAAGGGAATTTCCGTGCGCTGTTCGAGTCGATCGAGAGGGATCAGGTGAGGAGGGGGGTGATTTCGCCGTCGAAGCAGTGATCATTCACTGGGTCTGAATACACCACCGTCTCGAGTGGTCTCAGCGCTCGAGCATGCAGACTCCGATCGTGGGCTGCGTGAGTCCCTTGGAAACAAAAAAGCCGCTGAAACAGCGGCTTGAATCGATCAACTGGTGGAAGGGGTGGGATTCGAACCCACGGAAATCTTTCGACTTCGCTGGTTTTCAAGACCAGTGCCTTAAACCGCTCGGCCACCCTTCCTCATCCATGCCGTTACGCGCATCCGAAGATACGGGCCCTCAGGCGTTTTCGGCAATGCCTTCCCCACTGGCAACTGCGGGCGCGGTACGGCCGATCCGGGGGTCGTTCGCAGCGCGCGGTGGACGCGGACGCGTGGATACGGGCAATTCCACCGGCGGGAAGCTCGACGGATCGATGACAAGG
>Ga0068876_10003431_pt1 | contig 11352 bp, 6 predicted proteins | sample NOAtaG_6_FD_66442 | JGI IMG/M metagenome (GOLD analysis project Ga0068876, IMG submission 66442) | Freshwater lake microbial communities from Lake Erie, under a cyanobacterial bloom - NOAA_Erie_Diel5S_2200h metaG | ecosystem: Environmental > Aquatic > Freshwater > Lake | place: USA: Ohio, Lake... | reverse complement strand
ATCCCGGATAACCGCATCCAATGAAGCGATGATGGTATTGGGGTTGCCGGGAATCTCAGGAAAATTTCTATGTATTTCTTGAAAAGCGACTCCCAAGGGCCATCCAATTTGTGATTCCCAACGGAGTTCCCCAACGTATCCCTCTACATTGCCATCTAAAAGAATAGTACACAAGGAATTGCTCAAAGGAGAAATTGTTCCACATCGATCGATACTCGCCATTTGGTAACAATAGCTGAAATCGTCTGCAAAAACTCCCGTTTCATCCTGCATGGTGGTTAAACCCGTACCCAAAATTGTATCAATCGCAGTCAAATTGCCTTGATCGAAGGTGGTTGAACGGTACAAAACAATTCCGCTCAAATCTCCATTTGATGGGCTTTCCAAATCAAGGTCGATGGATTGGTCTCCAATCGCAACGCTGACATTGCAAAGATTTGGCACTCCTGGTATCAGCTCTTGGTGTTGGATCAGTACCGTGTCGTGTACTTGACTGCTCAATCTACAGTCAAAAGTATCTCTTCCTGTCATGACCAAGGAAAACAGCTGATCGGACAATTCGCAGGGTACAGTCCAACACACATTTCCCTCTAAAAGGCTATCGATTCGAACTGAATAAGTCACGGTGGGTGCAGGGCTCGCCAAAAATAATTGTCCGTTTTGGTCCAAGACCGCTACTTCATACCGCAATGATGTCGGTCTCAGAGTATCCTCAAGTCGAAATTGAAAACAAAACGTGTCTGCATCCTGTACGGTCAACAAGTCGTTGTTCGTGGGTCCTTGGTTCAAATCATGGCTGATCAAAGGGACAGGTTTGATTGGTTCAGTGACCCTCACCCAAATGGTATCCAACACCGGACTGAGAATTCCACATTCATTTTCTTGGACGCCCTGAGCCACGAATTGATAAACCAAATCGACATTTTCGCATGACGGGGTCCAACAGACACTTCCAGTAAGGTTGGGCGAATTGGACAGGATGGTTGTCACGGGCGCATTTCCCGGCGCAGGTGTTCCTGAAGAGGTTTGGAGAATGGCTGCAAAATCCAAATCCACCGAAATTCCGGAGGTATCTGATACCGAAAACGAATAGCAAAATTCAGAAAGGACTTCGGCCAAAATCGTATCGCCATTCAGTATGTTGCCCAATGTGTTCAATTGCATAACCGGTCCTGGATTCTCGGGCGTTAAAACCCTCAGAAAGACGGTGTCACGGGTTCGGTTGTTGGGTGGACATTGGTATTCATCCTCTCCGGTCACGACTATCATGAAGGATTGGCCATAGTTACATCCCGTTTCCCAACAAATCGATCCAGATAAAACGTTTCCATTCACCGATGTATTCACTACCTGAGATTGAGGTAGCAAGTTGCCATTGATGTCAAAAGTCCTCACTTCCGCATCCAACAATCCACCACCCAAGGTGTCGATGACTTGGAAATTGTAGCAGAAGTTTTCATTCACGCCCAAAAGTATCGTGTCACCGTTGGTGGGCAACAAACTGATGTCCTGTTGAACCAAAGGCGGCGCTTCAGGCGGAGGGATGATCCGAATCCAAATGGTATCAAAGACGATGTTGTAGTTCGGGCAATCGTTGGTGTCTCTCGCCGAAATGATGACGGGGATGACGCTCCCAACGTAATCACAAGCTGGTGTCCAACAAATTTCGCCGGTAACTGGCGGTGTGGTACCGTTTACCGTGACAGTAGCGTAGGGCGGAGGGAACCCACCGTTTCCACCAAAAATTGTACTGATGGGCGTGACTTGAATCACTGAGGGAGCCAAAGGATCCGTCACATTGAAGTTGAAACAAAATGGACGGTTTCCTTCCACCAAAATGGTGTCTCCATTCACAGGCAGCGAACCTGTGTTCGTGGTGAGCACCGGTGGCGGCCCTTGGAGATTGCAAGGAATCACGTGGAATTGAAAATCGCGTTTGTTCTCGCTCAGAAATACTCCGTTGCGGAACTCCCTCACCGAAATAGCCATCACATATACCCCGGGGTTCTGTGGCAAAGCAGACAAATATCCGGTTTGGGGATTGATGGATGTAGAACTTCCCGGGCCAAATGGATTGGTGAAACTGTGGCCAGGTGCAAAAACCACGTTTTGATAGGGTGGTGGACCCATTGGATTGGCCGGACTGACCGCAGGGTTCAGTGTAGAACCGCATGCTGGAATTTGATTATTGCCCGTGCCGATGCCATTGATATTTGTTCCGGTGAAGGGGTTGGAGATGGAATAAACCAATGAGTCCCCGTCTGCATCCGTAGCGGAATAGTCGAAGTTGTATACCTGGCCCGCACACAAAAACACGCTTGGGGTGTTGGAGAAAACCGGCATGGAATTGCACGCCGCGGCGCTTACAGGTGGTACTGCTGCCAAAAAAGTCACGCCCTCGCACTGAGGGTCGGCCAAATTCGTGATGGTGCTGTTCCTGCAACAGCGGGACCAAGCGAAATAATAGCCCGAATTGTTCGGTGGAAGGTTGATGTTCGTGACGTAGGTGGCACGTTCGATGCACAATTGGTAGGGTGTGGCCACGCATGCATCCCAGTTTTCCGGAACAACTGAAACAGCAGAGGGCGCAGGTATGGTGATGGTGGTGTAGACACCGTTGTTGGCTCGGTTGAAAACATACAATTCAATAGGGTTGTCGAATTGTGTTGAACTGTTGCAGTCCCGGTAAAGGGTCAAACGGACATTGTAAAGGCTGTTGCCGGTGCAGGTATATGTCAATTCTGCTCCCACGATGTGGGAACCCTGAAGTTGATGGGTCAACAACATCCCCACTACCAAAATCAAAAACCTATATATCAATTTCATTCAAATCTCATTGAGGTGTTCCAACCCGAGCTTTTCTAGCACAGGACACCGAAACACGTTCCCTCAAAATTACGGAAAAAAAATGCCGATATTTGGCAAGAAGCGCCTCAAACCATGACTGTAATTTCCTTTCGTCACATCTGCTTTTTTGCCTTCGTTTGCATGCTGCTCAGCACGAAAACATGGGCGCAACCCAACGATTCGCAGCCGTTTTTCGTGTTTTTGAATCAAAAGGCACCGGTAACCTCAGAATTCCTGCAGGGCTTCCACCCCAATTCGATGTTGAGACGGCAAAAGCTTGGCATAAGCTTCCCTCAATGGAGTGATTTGCCTTTTCATGCACACCATTTGGATGTGATTGTTTCCACAGGTGCCACCATCCGCCATGAACTCAGGTGGATTGGAGCCGTGAGCATCAACGCTTCAGACAGTCAAATCAATGAAATCATAAAATTTGACTTCGTAGACCACGCGGAGGCCATGAATTGTTTCCAATCCTTGCCAGCGGAATTTGATTTTCCCGAATTACCGAAGGATACCGCTCGCCAGGCGCGTCTGTACCACATGGTCCGTGACATGATGCAACTTGACACCTTGCAAGATCTGGGACTCACTGGCAAAGGGGTTCGCATTGCGGTATTCGATGCCGGATTCACTGGAGCCGATACACACGGGGCATTCGATCACCTCAGAAATTCTGGCAGAATCGAGACCACTTGTGACTTTTATGGAGGCAAAACAACCGATGTCTACCATGGAAGCAAGCATGGCACTGCTGTTTTAGGATGTTTGGCAGGCATATCGCATCTGGGGCCCATTGGCGCAGCCACGGAAGCCACCTACCTGTTGGCGCGGACAGAACACAACCAAAAGGAGAAACCCATCGAAGAAGACCATTGGATGGCCGCAGCGGAATGGGCTGACCGTTTGGGAGTGGACATCATTTCCAGCAGTTTGGGATATGCCCAGAAGAGGTATTCGCCCCAACAAATGGACGGCCTAACCTCGAAAGTGAGCCATGCAGCAGCCATGGCCGTTCGCAAAGGAATCCTGGTGGTTAACAGCGCCGGAAATGAAGGTCAAGGGAAATTCCGGACCATCGCCACTCCTGCAGATGCTGATTCGGTACTCAGTGTAGGTGCAAGCTACCCCATGGTTAAATTCGTGATGCCCTTTTCCAGCACAGGCCCCAATGCGAGGGGTGTTTTGAAACCTGAGATTTCGGCACCCGGATATGTTTTTACCGCCGGTCCGTTTGACAATTGGGTGGAAATGCCGGGCACATCCTTTGCCTGTCCTTTGGTGGCAGGGGTGGCAGCCTGTTTGTGGCAAGCGAATTCCACTTGGAACAACATGCAAATCAGGGAAAAAATCATCCAAGCTGGGCATTTTTACCCCTATTTCGATGCGGCACTCGGAAACGGTGTCTTGGATGCTCGATACCTTTTTGTGGACCATCCTGAGTTTTCGCCAACTTTCAAATTGTTTTTTGGAAGGGATAGCCTGTTTTTCGTTCCGGATGACTCCGTGCTGTCAAAAGGAAGCTCCCAATCTCCCAATGGCATGCCCCTTCACATTGCGAACATCGGTGCGGATGGTAAATTGATTGCCTACACCCAAATGCGTTTGAGAGGGCCTGAAAAACGAGTATACCTCCCCGATCCAGCCTTGGGAACGGAACTGATGCGTATTTGGTGGCAAGGCTACCTGATGGAGCTCAAGAAAAACGAGTGAGGTTCATTGCAGGCCCGCCAAGGTTTCCTTGAGCATGCCCAATTTGATCTCGGCATCCGCTTTTTTCTTCTTTTCGATTTCAACTACTTGAGCAGGAGCACTTTGTACGAACTTCTCGTTGCTGAGCTTTTTGTCAACGCTGGCCAAAAAACCCTCCGTGTAGGCAATATCGGCTTTGAGCTTTTCGATTTCGGCCGCGACATCTACCTGACCTAGCGGAATGAAAAATTCAGTGGTCCGGACCCTCAAACTTCCAGCGCCAGCCGGTCCTTTGTCAGCAAAAGTCACATTGCTCGTGTTGAGGAAGCGCGTAAACATGGGAAGGTTGTCCTTGAATATGCCAGCCTGAGGGGTATTGATATACAGGTCAATTGTATCCTTGGACTTTAGCCCTTTTTCGTTCCTGAAACCGCGGATGGCCGTGATGGATTCTTTGACCAGTTCAAAATCATCCAAATATTGGCCGTCGTGGGACTGGATGCTGTCCGGTTTCAGCTGGGAGGTCATGATGCTTTCCCCTGGCTTGCGCTCACGCAGGGATTGATAGACTTCTTCCGTGATGAAAGGGGTGAATGGGTGGGACAACTGCATCAACTCTTCGAACAAGTCCACAACCTGTTGATGGGAACGTTGGGACATGGCATTACCGAACTCAGGTTTCATCATCTCGAGGAACCAAGAACAAAAATCATCCCAAATCAGCCTGTAAACTGTCAAAAGGGCATCTGAAATCCGGAATTTACTAAAGTGCTCGGTTACTTCCGCCTTGGCGGCATTCATCCGCTTTTCCATCCAATTCAAGGCAAGTTCATCCAGATCGGAGGGGGGCACATCGGCTGAAACATCCCAATTCATCACCAACCGGTAGGCATTCCAGATCTTGTTGCAGAAGTTCCGGCCGTTTTCGCACAACTTGGACACCAAAGGCTCCTTTTCAAGATTCAACGGGGTGTCGAATTGCAAATCATTTCCGGCAGGGGAGGAGAGCAAAATACCTGTTCTGACCCCGTCGGCTCCGTACATGGCAATCAAATCCAATGGGTCTGGACTGTTACCAAGCGATTTCGACATCTTGCGGTTGAGTTTGTCGCGGATAATGCCCGTGAGGTAAACGTTATTGAAAGGTTTGTCACCCAAAAACTCGTATCCTGCAACTACCATTCGAGCCACCCAGAAAAACAAAATGTCCGGCCCGGTCACGAGGTCGTTCGTGGGATAATAATATTTGACTTCTTCATTCCCAGGTTCCGTCAGGCCACGGAAAACTTGGAAAGGCCATAGCCAAGAGGAAAACCAAGTGTCCAGTACGTCTTCGTCCTGTTTCAAATCGGTCATCTTGTAGGGTTCTTTAGACTTTCCGTCGACCAAGGTCTTGTTGTTGATTTCCTTGTTGAGGATTTCCAAAGCTTCTTCTGCTGTTTCCGCGACCACCATCTCACCGTCGGATGTATACCAAGCCGGGATTTGATGTCCCCACCACAATTGCCTTGAAATACACCAATCCTTCACGTTTTCCATCCAATGACGGTAGGTGTTTTTGAATTTCGGCGGAATCAATTGAACGGTGTCGTCCATGACTGCATCCAAAGCGGGCTTTGACAATCGCTTCATGCTGAGCCACCATTGCAACGAAACCCTCGGTTCTACCACTGCATCCGTCCGTTCGGAATGCCCTACCTTGTGGGTATGCTCCTCGATTTTCACTACATGACCGGCTTCCTGTAGATCGGTCACAATCTTTTTGCGAGCCACAAATCGGTCATCTCCCACGTAGAGTTGTGCAGCCTCGCTCATTTTGCCATCTTCGGTCAATATGTTGATGGTTTCGAGCTGGTGACGTTGCCCGATTTCGAAATCGTTCATGTCGTGGGCAGGCGTGACTTTCAATGCACCCGTCCCGAATTCCATTTCCACATAGCTGTCGGCGATGATGGGTACACGTCGGCCGATGAGCGGCACGATGGCGTATTTCCCTACCAAATTCCGGTAGCGTTCATCCTCTGGATGCACGGAAATAGCAGAGTCCCCCAAGATGGTCTCGGGGCGCGTGGTGGCAATGGTGATAAAGGTATCATCAAGACCTTCTACGGCATACCGGACATGGTAAAGCTTGCCCTGCTTTTCCTTGTAGATAACCTCCTCATCGGAAAGGGCAGTCAATCCTTGGGGGTCCCAATTCACCATCCGATAGGCACGGTAAATATCACCCTTGCGATAAAGGTCAACAAATACTTTCAGGACGGCTTTGTAGTAGTCATCGTCCATGGTGAACCGTGTGCGGTCCCAATCGCAGCTCGCACCCAATTTGCGCAACTGTCCCAAAATGATGCCGCCGTATTTTTCTTTCCACTCGAAGGCATGTTTCAAAAACTCTTCCCGGGTCAGGTCACGTTTTTCGACACCCTTGGACTTCAAAAGTTGCACCACTTTGGCCTCGGTGGCAATGGAGGCGTGGTCGGTACCGGGTACCCAACAGGAATTGTACCCTTCCATGCGCTTGCGCCGAATCAAAATGTCCTGGATGGTATTGTTGAGCATGTGGCCCATGTGAAGCATGCCCGTGACATTCGGAGGCGGAATCACGATGGTATAGGCCTTACGGTGGTCAGGAGTGCTTTTGAAGAGGCCGTTTCTTTCCCAGAAATCGTACCAATGGCCTTCAAGCTCGGCCGGTGTGTAGTTTTTGGCGATGCGCATGATGCAGCAGGTTCAAATGATGCGCTAAACTACTCAAAAAGGGATAGATGACCATTTTTTGAAATCAACCTCATTCCAAATCGCCTAAAAAAATGGTCAATCGGATAGGATTTTACCCGATTTCAAATTTCCATTGCATGATGATCCGGTCGTCCCCGCAAGAAAACAATCGGTTTCCCAACCAAAGCAAACGGTTAACGCCATTCCAGTGGCAACCATTTTTTTCAAAATTAACCACTTTGAGAAGGTTGAGGTCGCGGTCCCAGACTTTGATACTTTTGTCCATGCTGCCGCTCACCAAATACGGTCCTTCACCCATCCATATCAAATCATTGATCGCATACAAATGGGCCGGAACGGCGGAAACAGGCAGTCCGGATTGACTTGACAAATCCCAACTCCTGATCAAAGCATCCCGCCCAGTGCTGTACAAGGCTCCTTTTGGGCCCTGCTCCCATAAAACCCTGAAAACCGAGGGCGCATGAGCAGTCCAGGCCGATAAAGGGCTAGCTTGATTGTCAAACAAATAAATGTGATTGTCACTGCAACCCATGGCCACCAAGCCGGTCGAAGGGTGTATGCTCAGGGTGCGGATGCTGTGGGCAGAAATCCTGATCCTTTGTAGGCAAACCAATGTTCCTGTATCCCATACGCTGACCGTTCCGTCCTTTGAGGATGCCCAAAAATTCTTGCCTCCGGGGTCAAATTGTATGTCAAAAACGCCAGATGAATGGACTTGAAGACGTTTCAGCATGATGTTTTGGCGCATGTCTGCTACGGCAATTTCTCCATTTTGCAGGCCCATGAACAGAAGGCCTGTTTCCTTTTGGAGTTGCAGACAATAAATCGCGCATGGTGCTTGAAGAACCTGACGAGCCTCCAAGGTTTCCAAATCCCATTCCGCTACAACGCCATCAGCACCCGCAGAAAAGAGGTGACCTTTTGACATGGATGGACTGAGGGCATAGATTGCTTGTCGATGCCCGCGGAGTTCAGCCTCCTTGGTGACCTGGAATGTAGTGCTGCCGCTCATGAAAAAGCGGAGAAACGGAAAGACCGCTCCTCCGCATTGAGTGTGTTGATTTTCAGCAGTACTGGTCGAAAATGGAGTCGAGCGCAGAGGCAATCATTTGTGCCGAGCGGCCTTCGATCATCCTTCTTTCGATGAGCTCCACCAATTTTCCGTCTTTGAACAAGGCGATGGAGGGACTACTTGGAGGATAGGGCAACATGTAGGAGCGTGCCCTTGCCGTAGCCTCTTGATCTACACCTGCAAATACGGTAGTCAGTTTGGCTGGCAATTTCTTTGCATGGGAGACAGCGTGCAACACCCCTGGACGGGCGGCGCCTGCTGCACATCCGCACACCGAGTTCACCACGAGCAATACGGTGCCCGAATCAGGTGACAAGGATTGGTCAACTTCTTCTGCCGTACGGAGTTCGGTGAAGCCATTTCCGGAAAGTTCCTTCCGCATTGGCGCTACAAGTTCTGGTGGATACATAGTCTATTCGTAATTGATTGTATATCAGGAATGATTTTTACATAAATCCCAATTCTAATTTGGCTTCCTCGCTCATCATGTCTTGAGTCCAAGGCGGCTCGAACGTGATTTCCACATCGGCTTCCCTTACTTCGGGAATGATGCTGATTTTGCCTTTCACTTCATTGGGCAATGAGCCAGCGACTGGACAATTGGGTGAGGTGAGGGTCATGGTCACGTGAACATCGCCGAAAGGGGTTACCTGAACCTCATAAATCAGCCCCAATTCGTAGATGTTGACCGGTATTTCGGGGTCGAAGATGGATTTCAGGCAATCGACGACCTTTTCCTCGATGACCTTCATGCGGTCGGGGTCCATTTGTGTCAGCTCTTCCGTCATTTCAGCATGGTTACGGCTTTTTTTAAGGCGGCACCGAATCGCTCCACCTCCTCCATGGTGTTGTAAAAGGCGAATGAGGCTCGAATGGTCCCGGGAATTCCGAAACGACTCATCAAGGGTTGGGTGCAATGATGTCCAGTCCTCACTGCGATGCCTTCCATGTCCAACAAGGTGCCCACGTCGGAAGGGTGGCAAAAATCGGATATAAAGGAAAGGACTGATACTTTATTTGAAGATTGGCCAATCACCCTGAAGCCTTGTTCCAAAACCTGTTCGGTCGCAGCGGACAAGAGTGCATGCTCATGGCGTGCAGCAGCTTGCAAATCCACGTTTTTCAAATACTGGATGGCCTCACCGAAGGCCACCACTCCCGCAATGTTGGGGGTACCGGCCTCAAAGCGATGCGGCGGAGCATTGAAGGTAGTGTTTTGAAGCGTGACCACGTCAATCATGTCGCCGCCACCTTGATAGGGTGGTAGTGCCTCCAACCAATGAGATTTGCCATACAACACACCTACCCCGGTCGGTCCAAACACCTTGTGGCTGGAAAAAACATAAAAATCGACACCCAAATCTTGGACATCAACCTGCATGTGAGGCATAGCTTGGGCCCCATCTACCAAAACCGCCGCTCCAACAGCATGCGCCGCCTCTACGATTCGTTTCACGGGATTGATAGTTCCCAATGTGTTGCTGACGTGGGTGACCGCCACCAATTTGGTTTTGGAAGACAACAAGGTATGGAACGTCTCCATGTCCAACTCACCATCTCCAGTGACTGGGATGGCTTTCACTTCGATGCCCGACCATTCTCTCACCATATGCCAAGGCACGATGTTGGCGTGGTGTTCCATGCCCGAGATGATGACCTCGTCGCCCGGATTCAAGAACTTTCTCCCGAAAGTGTTCGCAACCAGATTGATGGCCTCCGTAGTGCCCTTGGTGAAAATGACTTCTTCCCGTTTGGATGCCCCGATGTAAGAAGCCACCTCGTCACGGGTTGATTCGAAGGCACGTGTGGCCAAGTCACTGAGATAGTGTACGCCCCTATGGACGTTAGAATTTTGGTGGAGGTAATAATTTCGCTCGGCCTCGATGACCTTCAAGGGCTTTTGTGAAGTGGCTCCGTTGTCCAAATATACCAAGGGTTTGCCCGGCCTCGTTTCCGTTTGGAGGATCGGAAAATCACGCCTCAAGGCTGACACATCAAAAGGCGACACCAATTGATCCACCGATGTCTTCATCCTGGGTTCTGGGTTAGTTTGTGAAGTTTTTCTTCCAAACGACTCTGCATGAAGGCCTTGGAGGGACCCTCAGCCACGCGATCCAAAACATCTGCGGCGAAGGCAAAAGTCAAGAGGGACAACGCAGAAGCGCGACTTAGCCCACGGCTCTGCAAGTAAAACAATGCTTCCTCGTCCAACTGCCCGGTGGTCGCTCCGTGAGAGCATTTCACGTCGTCGGCGAAAATCTCGAGCTGAGGCTTGGTGTTCATCCGGGCTCCCGGCGTCAGAAGTACGGTCCGGTTGCTTTGGAATGCATTGGTTTTTTGGGCATCAAGGCGCACAAATACTTTGCCGTTGAACACTCCGGTTGATTGACCTCCCAAAACCCCTTTGTACAGTTCATTGCTGTAACAATTGGGATGGGCATGGTCCACAAGCGTGTGGTTGTCCACATGTGAATTCCCATCCAACAAGTAGACACCATTCAGGTAGGATTCACATTGCTGGCCAAGATGACGCACATGCAGATTATTGCGGATAATATTGCCCTCGGTGGAAAGGACCGTGGAGTGGTATTGGCTGCCGGTTTCTTGATTCACTTGGGTGAATTGCATCAACTGTGCACCTGAAACCGACTGGACCACATCATGCCGGCAGCTTGCTCCCGCGCCTAGGTTGACTTCCAAAACATCGTTTTGAAGAACGTCGCCATTCACGATATGCCAGGTTTCAAACAATTGACAAGACGCACCTTTTCCGATTTCTACCAAAATCCTTCCGTTGCTGAAACTGTTGTCGCCTGATGAAACAACGTGAATCAACCCGATGGAGGGAAGAGAGTGGGTGGCGGCAGCTATCTCCAGCCTCAAGACTTTTTGAACCAAAGCCGCATTCAAATCCACAAATGAGCTGTCGGGAGATTCCACCAATCCCAAGTCCTGTGACCGGGCAACTTGGATTTTCAGTCCAGAAATCTCAAGGTTTTGAC
>Ga0068876_10003425_pt1 | contig 11379 bp, 10 predicted proteins | sample NOAtaG_6_FD_66442 | JGI IMG/M metagenome (GOLD analysis project Ga0068876, IMG submission 66442) | Freshwater lake microbial communities from Lake Erie, under a cyanobacterial bloom - NOAA_Erie_Diel5S_2200h metaG | ecosystem: Environmental > Aquatic > Freshwater > Lake | place: USA: Ohio, Lake... | reverse complement strand
TGCTGTCTCGCGAAAACGCCGCGCCCTGAGTTTCGTTTCACCTGCTAAGAGATCTGCTTCCATCTGCTTTGCTCCCCCTGATGCATTACTTTCGCTCGCTTAAGTCTGCCGCCCCACCCATCCCGCCTCAATCCAGTGCGTCCGCTCGCGGCTAATGGGCCAGGCCATAAAGCGCCGCGGCGTGTGATCGGGCAGCACACGCTCAGTGAGATGGTCAAGCCATTCCCCGGTCCTAGCCACACGCTTTGCGAGTGTCTGGGTTGTGACCGGCTCGGCAGAAAAAAATTCAAGCTCATGAAGATCGGCCGAGGCTGTCTCACCTGAAATTCGATCATGAAAGCTGGCCCAGTGTCGACCCGCCAGCATGAGTTTGATTTGACCAAGCTCAAATTCAATGCGCTCCAAGCTCTTTTCGTCTTGGTAGCGCAGCTGCCCAAGCACATTACAAAAGAGCACCGCATGGTTGGAGTGGCGGGTCAGTAACGCAGGCAGCACCCGCTCAAAGGTTGAGGGCACCCAGGTGGGCTTTGGGCTGCTCGGGGTGTCGCCAGCTGCCTGCGTTTTTGGCCGAAATCGCCTCTGAAATATGGCCCGGGCGGCGGGATCGGGATCCACCGCAATGACTTCCGAAAAAGACTCTAAAAACCCCTGGGTGGGCAGGCACCAGCCCCCACTTGGGCCCAAAAGAATGAGCCCATCGGGCCGCTGGCCTTCGCCAAATTCAAGTTCGACCTGCCAATCCGATAAAAACCGCTCTACCCGATTATTAAAGTCACTCCAAAGGCCACGGTGCCGAAGTAGGGCCTTGGCATGCCAGAGTAAACCACCGCTTTCTGAAATCAGGGCGGAGCTTGGCACGCCTACTTAAAGACAATCATCTTGGATTCAAGCTTCTCGAGCATATCGATGGCTTCAGCCTGAACACCGCGGAATGCACCCTCGGGGTGCAGGCCCTGCATGATCATGGCCTGTTTTTTGGCTTCGATATTGCCTAGCCGTCCTGAGATAAACAGATATTTAAAGGCCTCGAAGTCATCTTTCTTGGCGTTTTTACCATCCATGTGCTGCTTGGCAATCAGATAGCAGGCATCAATCGACCCCAGTTCGAAGCCTTTTTTCAGCAGATTCATGATGTTTGCGGGGGTGGCCAGTGGCAGGTGGGCGCCTTCATTCATGTAAAGCCGGGCCAGCGCCACAAAGGCCTCGGGGACTTCCATATTGCAGGCGAGGTTAAAGAGCTCAACTGCTTTCTCTATATTTTTGATGCTATAGGGGGCCCGCCAGTAAAGAATCGCTAAGTTATAAGTGGCCTGGTGGTTACGGTTTTTGACCTCTTCGGCCATCAGTTTCACAGTCTGGGCAAGCTCCTCTTCCAGCATCTGCTTATTGAGCGCCATCTCGGAGAGCTTGTAATAGGCCGGATCCTCGGCGTTGGCGCAGAGCATCATAAAGATGTCGAAGGCCTGGCGGTAGGCGCCAATTTTTACGGCGCGCTCACCGTCCTCTAGATCGTATGCCATAAAACCTTTACAGTTCTTCGGATAAAAACAAGGGGAGACAAACCATGGCAGCGTTGGCACTGGGCACACGCTTTTTACCCTGGGTCAGCACCGGGATTCTGGGCCTGATTTTACTCGGGTTTGGGCAGTGGTTTTTGGCCTTGGCGGCCTTTGGCTTATTCGGTTTGGGTGTCATCGATATACGCCAGCCCCATCAGGCCGTGCGCCGAAATTACCCCCTGACTGGCCGGCTGCGCTATGCCCTGGAGTACATCCGGCCCGAGATCCGGCAATACTTTCTGGAAAACGATGAGGAAAAAATCCCGTTTTCCCGTAACCAGCGGGCCTTGGTATACCAGCGCTCTAAGATCCAAAACGATAAACGCGGTTTTGGATCCATTAAAGATATGTATTCGAGCGGGGCGGAGTGGATTGGCCACTCGGTCGTGCCCACGCACCCGGATCCCGCGGGTTTTCGGGTTCGGGTGGGCGGGAATGCTTGCGCGAAGCCCTATGACATTTCTGTTTTTAATATCTCTGCAATGAGTTTTGGGTCTTTATCGGCCAACGCCATCATGGCGTTAAATCGCGGCGCCAAGATGGGCGGCTTTGCGCATGACACGGGCGAGGGGTCAGTTTCGCCCTATCACCGCACCCATGGCGGAGATCTCATTTGGGAGATTGGCTCGGGCTATTTTGGATGCCGGACTGCCGATGGCCACTTTGATGCCGAAAAGTTCGCGGCACAGGTAGCCAGCGATCAGATCAAGATGATTGAAATCAAACTCTCTCAGGGCGCAAAGCCTGGCCACGGAGGCGTCTTGCCGGCCGCGAAGGTCTCAGAAGAAATCTCCGAGACCCGCGGCGTGCCGATGGGCCAGGATTGCGTATCGCCTGCATCGCACTCTGAGTTTTCAACGCCCGTTGAGTTGATGCAATTTATTGCGCGGCTGCGTGAACTCTCGGGCGGCAAGCCCGTGGGCTTTAAGCTGTGTATTGGCCAGGTCTGGGAATGGTTTGGCATTGCCAAGGCAATGGTCAAGACTGGGGTTACGCCCGACTTCATCGTGCTGGATGGTGCAGAAGGCGGCACGGGTGCAGCGCCGGTGGAATTTTCAGATCATGTGGGCATGCCCATGCGGGATGGGTTACGGCTTGTACATAACACTCTGGTGGGCCTTGGCCTGCGGGATCAGATCAAAGTTGGCGCATCCGGCAAAGTAGTCTCCGCTTTTGATATCGCGCGCTGCTTAGCGCTTGGTGCAGATTGGTGCAATTCCGCCCGCGGGTTTATGTTTGCACTGGGTTGTATTCAGTCCAGAAGTTGCCACACCGATCATTGCCCAACCGGTGTCGCGACACAGGATCCCTTGCGGCAGCGGGCCTTGGTCGTGACCGATAAAGCAGAGCGGGTGCGTAACTTTCATCGCAATACGCTTGCGAATCTTGCGGATCTATTGGGTTCGGCAGGCCTTGGGCATCCGGATCAAGTGTCTGAGTCGCACATCATGATTCGCGATGGCTCAGGCCAGGCTAAGCCCTTATCCACGGTGTTGCCGCATGTGAGCAGTGGCGCGCTTTTGACTGCCGAGCATGATCATGTTGCGTTGGGCAGCCTACCCGAGCCGTTTAAGTCGTATTGGACCAAGTCTCGGGCGGAGACCTTTTCGACTAGTGGGGCAGGGAACTCATAACTCGAACACCGAGTTTTCGTGCTGCATGAAATAAGGCTTTGTCGTTAGTCCAAAGACCGCAGGCTATAACTTTGCAGGCTGCGAGGAGCTGCATATCGATGAGCCCCAGGCCCACACCAAAAAGCCCGTGCTGATCGATAAAGTAAAGCAACTCGGATTGCTTGATAAACGGCGCCTGAGGAAGGCGGCACAGGTGATCCAGTGTTGCTCTCCGAGTCTGGAGATTCCCGCAGGCCAGTTCACCAACAATCCAGTCGTGGCAAAGAACTGTTTGATGCTCTAGCGCTTCTTTTAGGCGCTCATCTCCGTAGCGGAAATGGTGAATCCAGACTGAGGTGTCAACCAGATGCATTTTTATTTTCTTGGGCGCCGGCGGGGTGGGGCGCTGGCGGTTTTGTCCTTGCCGCCTAGGGCGGCAAGTCTTCGGCCGCTTTCCAGCTGAATGAGCGTGGTAACGGCATGGCGAATCAATTCGCTGCGCTCTTCAATGCCCGTGAGCTCTGCGGCGATCTTCATTAATTGGTCGTCAAGGGTCACAGTGGTTCTCATGGGTCACCTCTTTTGCATCAAAATAAACATCATTTGATGTATATTTTGATGCATCAGGGGCCGAACGGCAAGACCTAAATTTTTACCGCGGCCTTAAGTTTTTGCTGCTAGCCGTCTGGATAGGCCAGCCGTCGGATTGCCCGCTAGCGGTATTCCGTGATCGTGCAGGTGGCCTTGATCAGCTTGCCGTGAGCTGGCTCATAGGTGAGCTGATGAATCTTGTTTAAGCGGTCGTGATAGAGCGTGAACTTTTCCTCTGGGTTAGAGATATTCACGCCCGAGAATGTGCCATTAAGCGCCCGGGCCAAAAACCGCACCGTATAGGTCTTGCCATCTACTGTTGTCGTGGTGAGCGGAAACGTTAAATCGCGCTCATGCTTTTGGCGGCTATACCAGGTGGTGGAAAACTCCGCACCCCCGCACTGAAACGTTGCCTGGCCGAAGGCCAGGGCTGGCGGGGCTAAAAGGGCAATCAGCGCTGTGGCTAAGGCAGCGCCCGCCAAGGCGATCCGTTCTTTAAAGCTCGTGTGCATGTTGTGCTTTCTACAGCAAGTTTTTTGCCGCATCAAACCACTGCTGCGCAGGGATCGCTAGCATTTCTTCTAACGGAATGCCACCTGTTCCGATCTGAAGGGTTCGCGCCTGCGGGTATTGCCGTTTGAACTCTGCCAAACCAGGCGCTGCGCGCGTCTGTCGACCGCTTTTGACTTCAATTGCCAACAGTGCCGATGGCGTGTGCAGCACAAAATCAACTTCTTTGTTGCGATCCCGCCAGTAAGCAATCTGCATTGTCGGATTGAGCGTGTTCAGAAGATGTGCGCCCACTGCTGATTCGGTTAATCGACCCCATAGCTCAGCGTTGGTTCGAAGCGTGCGTATGTCCTCTCCGAGCAGGCTTGCTTGAAGTGCCGAATCGAACACCTGCAATTTAGGGCTTGAGCCACGCGTGCGGGTCTGGTCTCCGGCATGTTTGTTAAGCCCGGTCACAACCCATGCGGCAGACAGTAGCTGAAGATAATGGGCGAGCGTGGTGGTGTTCCCAACATCCTGAAGCTGGCCAATCATTTTTTGATATGACAGGATCTGGCCTGAATAAATGCAACCCAATTGCATGAGCCGGCGCATCAACGCGGGTTTGTCGATGCGCGCAAGGCTCAGCACATCTCGCGAGATCGTGGGCTCAATAATGGCATCCTGCATATATCGAACCCAACGTTCGGGTTCATGAATCAGGCCCGCCGGGCCCGGATAGCCGCCAAAAATCACATATTCATCAACAGTGAAGTTAAACGCCTGCTGCATCTCGGCAAAAGACCAGTGGGGCAGGCGGACGACTTCAAAGCGGCCCGCAAGGCTCTCGGTAAGACCCGTCTGCATGAGGAACTGAGATGAACCCAGCAGTACCAAATGAAGGTTCGGCGGGCGTGCATCCCATAGGCCTTTGATCGTTTCAGACCAACGGGGGATCTTCTGGATTTCATCTAAAACCAGCACGCAGGGCGGCGATCCCTTGGTTTGATTGGCGCTGACGATCAGGGCCCGTTGCCACTGCTGGGAAATCCAGTCGCTGGTGGGTGCTGCTGGCAGGTCCGCTGCTGCGTAAAGCAGGGATCCCGGTGGTAGCTGCGCCTCTGCTTGTCTAATCAGAGTGGTTTTTCCAACCTGACGGGGGCCCGCCAGAATCTGGACGAAGCGCGGCGGCTCCTTCAGTCTCGTCAGAAGCGTCTGCAGTTGGGCTCGGTGGAACATTTTCACATTTTACTCAAAGTATTGAGCAAAATTACTGATCTGAATGAGTATTTCTCCTGAACCACTAATCAGGGGACAGATCGTGGCCCTGCGCTAGGTCGGCCCGTATCGATCTCTGGAGTTAGCCATTTTGATAATGATCTCGCTGGCAAGATCTTTGCCCTCTGAGAAATCATTCATCGGGTAAAGGGTCTGCAGTAAGAAGAGGTTCTTCTTGGCTTCCTCGTTTTTTTCTCGTGCGGCGGCCATCATGTATCCGAAGGCCTTGGTCAGATCCTTTTCGACGCTCTTGCCATTCATGTACATCAGCCCCAAGGTATTACACGCATTAGTGGATCCCAAATCGATCGCAGCCTGAAGGTGCTTTAGTGCCCGAGGAATATCCAGTGGCTCCTGATTGGTGTAGATGTAGGCAAGGTTCACATGCGCCTGGGGCACCAGCTGATCACAGGCCTGGTTGTAATAAAAGATCGCAGTATTGAGGTCTTTCTCAACCGTAAGCCCCCGTTCGTACATCGCCCCGAGGTTAAAAAACACTGCCCCCCAGCCGCGTTTGGCCTCCTTGCCCAAAAAGCCCTGTAATTCAGTGAGCTGCTCGCCGATGATCTGGCCCTTCAGGAGCATATCCCCAAGGTACATCACGGCATGCTGGTCCTCGTTTTTTGCGAGCGCCATAAAAATCTCATAGGCGGTCCGAAGTCGCCCATTTTTTAAAGCCAGTTTGCCATCGTCTAGGATTTCGCTCACGCCCCAGATTTTAAAGCAAAACCTGGAAAAACTCGCCAAAACCGATACTCACAAACCCGCCCCTTCGCCCCCAACCGAAGTAAAAGCGCAGCGACGCTAAAAACCACTTAAACAATAAATTTGAAATTTGAAGTTGATAACGTCGCGCCGCCAGTGTAGCGGGCGATTTTTACTGCATTAAATTTTTTCCCCGTGCCGTCTCGATCAAGGTAGATATCGCCTCTGGCAGAGTCGACGATAAGCCGTGTTGTCGCACTAATTGCCTTGGTGGCATTGGCCGAAATAAGTACGTTGCTTGCCGTTAGTGGACCAAAGAGCGAGTTTTTCAGTGTCAGAGTGTCGTTACTGCCCATTTGAGTGATCGTATTAAACTTTTTGTTGCTATACGCGCCGTTAAGAATCACCTCTTCTGCAGCCGAGTTAGATAGCTTAACGTTATTGATGGTGCTTCCGTAAGCGATCGCAACGTTGTTGCGGCCCGAATAGCTTGATCCTGCAGCAGACAAAATATTAATGCTAGAAAACTCACCGGCATTAAGGTTAACGATACTGGAGCGCGTCAGCGCACTGAGATCAATCGTATCTTCAGTATTTTTTGAGTACAGGGTTCTAACATTGTTTCCGGTTAGGCGAAATGACCCTGAGCTTGCCGTAGATCCAGTCTGGTTTACGCCGTAGAGATACTGAAGTGCTGCGACATCAAATAGCATGGGGGTTTGGTAATACACCCCTTGTGTATAGGAGCTTGGGTTATATGACATCATCGAGTACTGCTGATTATCGAGATTTGCAGGTAAAAACGGTGGCGTGCCACCACCACCCCCTGCGTTGTAATTTCCTGGATGCTTTAAGCCTAGAGCATGACCAGTTTCATGAATGATGGTCGACCAGTTGTAGCTGCCGGGCGCAAAGCTGGGCTCTTGTGAGTAGGTGCCATTTTTTGCCAACATGACATACGTTTTGTTTTTTGTAGGGGTGCTATTCGGAATGTATGCGTAGCCATTACTTTGCTCCTGCGTATTTGCACCAAATGCAATATCTGCGTTTGCCTGATCAGCAGTTTCATCGAACCTGACATTAATTAGATTTGAAAAATACGAAAACGCGGACCGAACTGCCGCTTTTGCATCATTACTCAGAGCCTCAAACCCATTGCTGTTAGTTGGGTCGGAGGTTAAAAATCCATATTTAATAACCGTTTTCGCGCTATTGGCGGCGAGCGCCTTTACTTTTGAGGTGATCACGGTGCCGCCTTGGGCAGGCCCACTGCCTGCGAGTAGCTGCTCGATGTTTTGCCAAAAACCCCGCCCGCCGTAAAGCACCGAGTCGATATTGCTGTCGCCGCTGCTCGCAGGCAGCTGTGCAGATCCCTTCAGGGTTGCAGAGAGCGTTCCACCGAGCGTGCCGTTTTGGGCCCGAATTGCCAGCTGATAGGTGCCAGCACTCGCAACGGTGAACGGGGTAGAGGGCGTGATACTCCTGGCCACGCCCTTGCTGTCGATAAGCGAATAAGCAATCCGTGTTCCCGGGCTACTGGATAGGCTAAGTGAGGCGAGCTGATAACGGACCCCCTGGGCAAGCTTGGGCAGTTTCAGCAGCAGGGTGGTTGTTCCGGCGTTAATCGACGCTCCAGATGTCACCGACTGAATATCGGCAGCATCGTTTTGGATGGTCACTGCCAAAAATCGCCCCGCGGTCACCACGGTGGTCACCGCCGCACCGTTGACCGCTGCCTGGCCTGCCGGCGAGATCGCTACCCGGGCCGCCGGGCCGCCAGGGCGTGGCGCGCCCATCGGTACCGAATTGGGAGACCGTTGATGGGCGAGCCCAGGCTGACTGCGCTGGGCATTCGGTATGCGCTGCGCAAGCTGAGATGTATTGATGCCTGACATGTCTTTGACGGGCGCTTTTCTCGTGAAATCCACTTTCCCAACAGGGCTTACGGCAACCCGCCCTGAAGTGTTTAGCCACCCTCACACCGCAAAAGGTCTGGGTTGATAAGGCAAAATTTGCCTAAATCAGAGAGACAACTCAGTTTTTTAGGTCTGGATGTTCTTTTATTGGGACTAAGCCTGGGCTTTATCTGGCATGGCTATTGCTCCACTCTTTAATCAAATGAACACCGCAACTGGCGAGCTAAGACGAAGTGACCACTAACATAACTACCTCCCCGATTGCGCCGCAATGGGCACCGCTTACCGAGGAGCTCAATAAACTCAGCGGTGTGGGTGACCCGATGCTGGCATCGGCGCTCTGGTTTAACTGTGGGGTTGGCTTTGCCGACCGCGGCCTGCTGCCCTTGGCGCGTGCCTGCTATGCGCAGGCATTTGCGCTTAACCCCTTGCTTTGGCAGGCGCATGCCAATCTCGCGCATGTGTTTGAGCGGGAGGGTCTTAGTGAGCAGGCGCTTGGGCACTACGAGTTGGCGCTAAAACATGAATTCCCAGTTGAAGGCCAAATTCATCTGCGCAATCAGTATGGCCGAACGCTGGAGGCGGAGCGGCGGTTTGGCTGCGCCATCAAGCAGTATGAAAAAAGTCTTGCCCTCAAACCCGACCAATCGGCGACCCGTCAGCATCTGATCTATCTTGCCCAAAAGATCTGCGACTGGAAAACGCTTGCGCGTCATCTTGAGTTTGCCCAAGGCAGTGATCAGCCTGTGGTGGGACCGCTCTCTGCCATGGCGTTATTTGATTCCGTAGCCGAGCTATCTGCAGCAATTGGCAGCTGGGTGACCGACTATCGAAAAAAGCACGCGATTCAAAGGCTTGTGATTCCCAAGCGATATCAACATGATCGCATCCGATTGGGTTATGTATCGGGCGATTTTCGTATGCATGCGGTGGGGTTTTTAACCGCTGAACTGTATCGGTCCCATGACCGCGAGCAATTTGAAGTCTATGGCTATGACTTTTCTAAAGATGACAAGAGCGTCTTCAGAGGCCGCTTGCTTGCGGATATGGACCAGGTTTTTGACATCTCAGCGCTCTCAGATGAGCAAGCCTCCAAACTTATCGCAGCACATGAAATTGACATTGTCATTGATTTAATGGGCTTTACTGCCAATGCCCGCCCCGGCATCTTTATGCATAAGCCTGCACCGATTGCAATTAGCTATCTTGGATTTCTCGGGCCCTGCCCGATTCAAGAGATTGACTACATTTTGTGTGATGCCTATGCGGTCCCCAAAGAGAGCGCTGCCCACTATGGCGCCAAGCTTCTTTATGTGGATTTTTATCAGATCAATAATCGGCAGCGCCCGGTGCTGCTGGCGTCGCCGCCGAGGGCCCGCTATGGCCTACCTAAAGACGCCTTTGTGTATTGCGCACTGAATAACTCTTACAAAATCACTCCGTCAATATTTAAGCGCTGGATGGAGATCTTAAAAAAAACCCCTGATTCAGTACTCTGGATTTTGGAAGAAAACGAGCACGTCGCCGCAAATCTTCGCGCTTGTGCAAAAGCCTTCGGTATTGCGCCTAGACGGCTTATATTTTCTGGCCCCACACAGCCTGATGAATATCTCGCGAGATTCGCATGTGCTGACCTATTTTTAGATACTTCGCCCTATAACGCGGGCATTACCGCCACCGACGCGCTCTGGGCGGGGCTGCCCGTGCTTACCGTGCCGGGCAATACCTTCGTATCACGCATGGCGGCCGACTTATTGAAGCAACTGGGACTAGAGTATTTGATTTGCAAGGATTTAAAAGACTATGTAAAAAAAGCCGTTGCTTTTTATCGAAAAATCAAACCCGGTAAGCTCCTTCCCCTATCCAAGATTCACGATGCAGCGGTGTTTGATACCCCAAATTTTGTTGAGCAATATGAAGCACTCTTAAAAGAAATCAGCCGCCCCTTGATGAATCGCAAATCATTACAATCACCTGCGAGCGTGTCATCAACCAAAAAAGAGCTCACGTTCACCAAGCCGCAAGATGTGCTAAAGATTCAACAGATCTTTTATGACCCCGCGAGCCGGGCACATCTGGATTTGGGATTTTTCCCGCTGGATAACTCGTACTCAAAAAGCCCTAAGCTTTATGAGCTTTCTGCCATTCGAGACTATTTTTCCCGCTACACACTTGATGATGAGACCTGGTATGGGTTTTTTTCGCCCAAGTTTCAGCTAAAGACTGGATTAAGTTCTGCTGATGTAAGAAAATTTTTTAATCAATACAAAGATCAGAACGACGTGATGCTGTTCTCACCGTTTTGGGAGCAGGTCAGCTATTTTAGAAATGTCTTTGAGCAGGCAGAGTTTTGGCACCCGGGCATAAAAGCCATTGCAGAGAAGTTTTTCAAAAAAATCAATTATCCGATTGATTTAGATGACCTCGTTACTTGCCGTCGCACCTCCGTATTTTCAAACTACTTTATCGCTAAAGGTAGTTTTTGGCGCGAGTGGCTCCTGCTTGCGGATCAGCTGATAAGCTGTTTGGATAAACGTCAAACAGCCCTATCAAAGAACCTAGAAAGACCGTTTCCCTATGGAGAAAAAGGGAAATCAGTGCCAGCGGCAGTATTTTTACAAGAGCGGTTCGCAACACTTTTACTCAGCTCGAACCGCTACCGTTGTGTTACTTGCGATATTTCGGATATTCCTTCGCCGCTTTTTCCGGAGGGCTTTAGTCAAGAAATTGCTGATGGCTTACGTCTTTGTGACACATTAAAGGCATCCTATCGCCAAGAGCCGGTAGTGGAGTATCTGGAGTCCTTTTATCGATTACGGGAGGCGGTGTTTGGGGATCCGGCCACACTTCGAAAAACGTTATCGCTCAGCTGAATACCAGCTTTTGGCCGCAATAGTTGAAGAAAAAAAGCTAGTCACGGGCGTCATCCCAGGCTGCGCTCTGGTCTGTGCTGAAGGCTGCGATTTGAGCGCCGGTAAGCGTACTGAGGCTACCCGTGCCTGCCAAGGCGGCAATTTGGTCTGTGGTTAATCCGGCAATGGCGGAGGTTGCAATGGCCTGGACCTCCCCTGATGTTGAGAATGTCTGCAGGGCCTCAGTTGTAAACTTCCCAATCTGCGCCGAGGAAAGCTTCTGTATCTGAGATGACGTCAGTGCTTGTGCATTATCGGTGGAGAGGTTTGCGATCTGCTCAGACGTTAGCCCTGCGATTGCAGCTGTAGCGATTGC
>Ga0068876_10003412_pt1 | contig 11401 bp, 10 predicted proteins | sample NOAtaG_6_FD_66442 | JGI IMG/M metagenome (GOLD analysis project Ga0068876, IMG submission 66442) | Freshwater lake microbial communities from Lake Erie, under a cyanobacterial bloom - NOAA_Erie_Diel5S_2200h metaG | ecosystem: Environmental > Aquatic > Freshwater > Lake | place: USA: Ohio, Lake... | reverse complement strand
TCTCCAGGGTGTCGACCATCCGCTGCATGAGCGGCTGAACCTCACGGCTGGTCGTCTCGATCTCGAGGAGTTGAGCCTCGATCGAGGTGACCTCGTCACGCTGCGCCTTGACCTGCTTCTCGAGCTGGCTGTTGTACTTCTCGAGACTCTCGGCGTCCGCGATGGCCGTTGCATAGCGGCTTGCCGCATCCTGCAGGCGGTCACGGATCTCGTTGATGCGCTTCTGCGAGGACGCAGCCGCTTTATCGGCTTCGCCTTGGGTGGCGATGGCCTTGTCGAGCGACTGGGCAGATGCCTGCTGTGCGGCAACTGCCACCACGCCTGCCACCACGACGGACGCTAGCGTCCTCGTGATCCTGGTGATGGAAAGACTCATGACGGATAGCGCCTCCTGATCTGGACGGACCGAAGCCTGTGAACCTGACGAACTTGAAAGACCGGGCAACATCGAAAAAACCTTGCACAATTATGTTTTGGCGCACTACAGGGTATGCCCCGTAGAGAACACCGCCGATGTTCAGTGCGGCCGTACTGTAGCCTCTCGAATTCGGAGTGGCAAGACAGATTCAAGCCTCAGAGAAAAAAACATTGGAAGGTCGTGGAACCCGTTCCATTCAGCGGCGAGGAGTCAGGTCTGCGCGGCAGGAAGCGCACTCTGATTCTGCGCGCATCCCGGATTGAAATTGGGGTGGACGATGTGCGCCTTGCTTGAACTATACTTCGCGCCGATCCGCGGACCCTCGGGTTCCGCTCCGGGTCGAGAGTTGAAAAGAATTCGCAGGGGAGAGGCAATGAGCGCAAGCGTCGAGGCCCTTTCACAGCACTGGGCCACAGCCGTATTCGTGCTCGTGATCCTGGTCGTGTGCGGCGCCATGATCCTCGTCTCCGCCTTCGTTGGCGGCCGGACGCGCGGGCGAGCCAAAAACGAGGCCTTCGAATCCGGTGTGGTCGGCGCCGGTACGGCCCAACTCCGACTCCCTGCCAAGTTTTATCTCGTCGCCATGTTCTTCGTCATCTTCGACGTCGAAGCGCTTTACCTGTACGCATGGGCTGTCTCGGTGCGTGAGTCCGGCTGGACCGGCTTTATAGAAGCGACGATTTTCATATTTATCCTGTTCGTGGGGCTCGTGTACCTGTGGCGGGTCGGCGCGCTCAAATGGGCACCGTCCATGCGCAAGACACGCTCCCGCGCCAGCGAGCTCCCGGAGGGCTGAGGTGGATTACAAGCTAACGCCTATCGTCGTGTCGGACCGCGGCGCACCCGCGCCGAAGAAAAGCGCTCCGGCAGAACATGCCGACCCGCTTTCGCAGCAGGTCCATCGCAGCGTCTTCATGGGCAAGGTGGAAGACGTACTCCACAAGACCGTGAACTGGGGGCGCAAGAACTCGCTCTGGCCCTATAACTTTGGCCTCTCCTGCTGCTACGTCGAGATGGCCACGTCCTTCACGGCCCCGCACGACGTCGCGCGTTTCGGCGCAGAGGTTATCCGCGCCTCACCGCGACAGGCCGACTTCATGGTCATCGCGGGCACCTGCTTCATCAAAATGGCGCCCGTCATCCAGCGTCTGTACGAGCAGATGCTCGAACCACGCTGGGTGATCTCCATGGGTGCCTGCGCCAACTCCGGCGGCATGTACGACATCTACTCTGTGGTGCAGGGTGTCGACAAGTTCCTGCCGATCGACGTGTACATCCCGGGTTGCCCGCCGCGCCCGGAGGCCTTCCTGCAAGGGCTGATGCTGCTGCAGGACTCCATCGCCAACGAGCGTCGTCCGCTGTCGTGGGTAGTAGGAGACCAGGGAATCCATAAACTTGAAGTCCCTTCGCAGCGCGAGCAGCGCCGTGAGGAAAGGATGAGCGCGACCACGCTGCGCGCTCCGAACCAGGTCTGAGGGGCAGCGTAGCGTGGGCAAGTCAGGCGCATCGACGAACGGGCTTCCGGGCAGCCAGCACCCCGTCATCGCGGAGCTGTACCAGCGCTTCGGCGCCGCCCGGATCCAGTACCAGGAAACGCTGGGCAACGTTCCCACGGCGTGGGTGTCGCGCCAGGACGCCACGGCTGTCCTGCGCTACCTGCGGCAGGCACCCAAGCCTTATTCCATGCTCCTCGACCTGCACGCCGTGGACGAGCGCCTTCGCCGTCACCGCGACGGCCTGCCCGGAGCGGACTTCACCGTCTTCTATCACCTGCTCTCCATCGAGCGGAACAACGATGTCCGGATCAAGGTAGCCCTCGCTGCCAACGATCTGCACCTGCCGACCGCCACCGGGATCTGGCCGAACGCCAACTGGTACGAGCGCGAGGTCTGGGATCTCTACGGGATCGAGTTCAAGGGCCACCCCCACCTCGTGCGCCTGCTGATGCCGCGCACTTGGGAAGGGCACCCGCTGCGCAAGGACTACCCGGCGCGCGCTACTGAATTCGATCCGTTCACTCTGGACAACGCCAAACAGGATCTTGAGCAGGAGTCGCTGCGCTTCATTCCCGAGGAGTGGGGAATGTCGCGGGGAACCGCCAACGCGGATTACATGTTCCTGAACCTGGGGCCCAACCACCCCTCGGCGCACGGGGCGTTCCGCATCGTGCTGCAGCTCGATGGTGAGGAAATCCTCGATTGCGTGCCCGACATCGGCTACCACCACCGTGGCGCCGAGAAAATGGCCGAGCGCCAGTCCTGGCACTCGTTCATCCCCTACACGGATCGCATCGACTACCTCGGCGGGGTGATGAACAACCTCGCCTACGTGATGGCCGTGGAGCAACTGGCCGGCATCGAGGTGCCGGATCGGGTGAAGACCATCCGCATCATGATGTCGGAGTTCTTCCGCATCACCAGCCACCTGCTCTTCCTGGGCACCTACATCCAGGACGTGGGCGGGATGTCGCCCATCTTCTTCATCTTCACCGACCGGATGAAAGCCTACGATGTGATCGAGGCCGTCACCGGCGGGCGGATGCACCCGGCGTGGTTCCGCATCGGTGGCGTAGCCCATGACCTGCCCCAGGGCTGGGACAAGCTCGTGCGCGATTTCGTCGAGTGGATGCCCAAGCGCCTGGACGAGTACGACAAGGCCGCGCTGCGCAACGGGATCCTGCGCTCGCGCACCATCGGTGTCGCCAAATACAACAGCGCGCAGGCGATCGAATGGGGTGTGACTGGCCCGGGCCTGCGCGCCACCGGCGTGAACTATGACCTCCGCAAGGCCCGCCCCTACGGCGGCTGGGAGAACTTCGAGTTCGAGGTGCCACTTGCGGCCAACGGCGATGCTTACGACCGCGCCGTGCTGCGCCTCGAGGAAATGCGCCAGAGCGTGAAGATCATCAAGCAGTGCCTCGAGAACATGCCCGCGGGCCCCTACAAGGCCGACCACCCGCTCACCACGCCGCCGCCGAAGGAGCGCACGCTCGCCCACATCGAGACGCTCATCAACCACTTCGTGGGTGTGTCGTGGGGCCCGGTGATGCCGGCCGGTGAGGCCTGCCAACTGATCGAGGCCACCAAGGGCATCAACAGCTATTACCTGACCTCGGACGCAGCCACGATGAGCTATCGCACGCGCATCCGCACGCCGAGCTTCCCGCACCTGCAGCAGATACCCTCGGTCATCCGCGGCGGCCTTGTCGCCGACCTGATCGCGTATCTCGCGAGCATTGATTTCGTGATGGCCGATGTCGACCGCTGAGGCAACACACATGACCGGTTCCGGGGCCCTGATCGCCAGCACGTCGGGCGATTTCGTGCTCTCCGAGGCAGAGATCCACGCGATCCGCCACGAGATGGAGCACTACGAAGATCCACGCGCCGCGAGTATCGAGGCGCTGAAGATCGTGCAGCACCACCGCGGCTGGGTGCCGGATGGCGCCATCGCGGCGATTGCCGGCGTACTTGGCATCGGCGGCGCCGAGGTCGAGGGCGTGGCCACGTTCTACAACATGATCTTCCGCCGCCCCGTCGGCCGGCACGTGATCAAGGTCTGCGACAGCATCTCCTGCTTCCTCACGGGGTATGAAGAGTTGCGCGCCGAGATCAGCCGCCAGACCGGCCTCGGCTACGGCGAAACCTCCGCCGACGGCCGTTTCACCCTCCTGCCGGTGTGCTGCCTCGGCAACTGCGACCGCGGCCCTACCCTGATGATCGACGAGGACACGCACGGCCCGGTGGCGCCCACCGAGGTCACCTCACTGCTGGAGCGCTACACATGAGCGGCGCCGCGCGGATGCAGCCCGAAACCCACCCCCTCCTGTGGCGGCTCGATCACGGCGCCCCCATCACGGAGATTGGCGCCTACGAATCCCTGCAGGGCTACGCGGCACTGCGCAAGGCGCTCTCGCAGATGGAGCCGGCCGCCGTCACGCAACTGGTGAAGGACGCCAACCTCCGCGGCCGCGGTGGCGCAGGCTTCCCCACCGGCGTGAAGTGGAGCCTGATCCCGATGGGGCCCGACGTCGGCCCCAAATACCTGATCTGCAACGCCGACGAAATGGAGCCCGGTACCTTCAAGGACCGCCTCCTGATGGAGCAGATCCCGCACTCGCTGGTCGAGTCGATGATCATCTCCGCCTGGGCGATCCAGGCGACGCGCGGCTACATCTTCCTGCGCGGCGAGTACGTGCTGGCAGCAGAGCGCCTGAACAAGGCCCTGGCAGACGCGCGCGCCAAGGGTTACCTCGGGAACAACATCCTCGGCACCGGCTGGAATTTCGATCTTTTCCTGCATACGGGCGCCGGCCGCTACATCTGCGGCGAAGAGACGGCACTCATCAACAGCCTCGAAGGCCGGCGCGCCAACCCGCGTTCGAAGCCGCCGTTCCCGCAGATCGCGGGCGCCTGGGGCAAGCCGACGATCGTCAACAACGTCGAGACCTTCTGCAACATACCTGGCATCGTGCTGAACGGTGCCGACTGGTTCACGGGCCTTTCCGCAGGCCGCAGCAAAGACGGCGGCACCAAACTCTACGGGGCCTCGGGCCGCGTGCGTCGCACCGGCACCTGGGAATTGCCCATGGGCACCACGGGGCGTGAACTCCTTGAGGAACACGCCGGCGGCATGCAACCGGGCCTCAATCTGCGCTGCTGGCTGCCGGGTGGCGCTTCCACCGACTTCCTGCTCCCCGAGCACCTCGACCTCGCGATGGACTTCGACACCATCGCCAAGGCGAGGAGCCGCATGGGCACAGGCCTCATCACAGTGGTCGACGACCAGCAGGACATCATTGCGGTCACCCGCAACCTGATCGATTTCTTCGCCCGCGAATCCTGCGGCTGGTGCACACCCTGCCGCGACGGCCTGCCCTGGACGGCCAAACTGCTCGCCGCGCTCGAGCATGGCGAGGGCGCACCCGGCGACATCGAAACACTCGAGAGCCTCTGCGGCCTGCTCGGGCCGGGCAAGACGCATTGCGCGCTCGCCCCCGGCGCGGTCGAGCCCCTGCAGAGCGCCCTCAGGTTCTTCCGTGAGGACTTCGAACGCGGCATTGCCGCGACACCAGCACATGCGCGCGCGGCAGCCGGAGGCACGCCCTGATGGCGATCATCCACGTAGACGGCAAGCAGTACGAGGTCGACGGGGCTGACAACCTGCTCCACGCCTGTCTTTCGCTTGGCCTTGATATCCCCTATTTCTGCTGGCATCCGGCGCTGGGTTCTGTCGGCGCCTGCCGCCAGTGCGCGGTGAAGCAATACGCCAACGCCGACGACAAGCGCGGCAGGCTCGTCATGTCCTGCATGACGCCGTCCACCGACAACTCCTGGATCTCGATCGAAGACGAGGAAGCAAAGTCCTTCCGCAAGAGCGTCGTCGAGTGGCTGATGATCAACCACCCGCACGACTGCCCTGTGTGCGAGGAAGGCGGTCACTGCCACCTCCAGGACATGACGGTCATGGCGGGCCAGGTGACGCGGCGCTATCGGTTCACCAAGCGCACGCACAAGAACCAGGATCTCGGCAGTTTCGTCAACCACGAGATGAACCGCTGCATCGCGTGCTACCGCTGCGTCCGCTACTACAAGGACTACGCGGGCGGCACCGACCTCGGCGTCTTCGGCGCGCACGACAACGTGTATTTCGGCCGCGTGGCCGACGGCCAGTTGGAGAGCGAGTTCTCCGGCAACCTGGTCGAGGTCTGCCCCACCGGCGTCTTCACTGACCGCACCCACTCCGCGCGCTACAACCGCAAATGGGACATGCAGTTCGCGCCGAGCGTCTGCCAGCAGTGCGCGGTGGGCTGCAACACCAGCCCGGGTGAGCGCTACGGGGAACTGCGCCGCATCGAGAACCGCTTCAACGGCGCCGTTAACCACTACTTCCTTTGCGACCGCGGCCGTTTCGGCTACGGCTACGTGAACCTCAAAGACCGCCCGCGCCAGATGCTGGCCCGCTCCGGCACCGAGTTCGAGGCGGCCTCGCCGCAGGGCGAATTGGACCGCCTCGCCTTCACGCTGCGCGATGCAGACCGCATCGTCGGCATCGGCTCGCCGCGCGCCAGCATCGAAGCGAACTTCGCGCTGCGTGAGTTCGTGGGTGAGGGCAACTTCTCGAGCGGTATGGACGCTGCGGGCAACGCACTCGCCGCGCGTGTGCTCCGGCTCCTGCAGGAGAGCCCCGCGCGAACGCCCTCGCTGCGCGACATCGAAAGCTTCGATGCCGTGATCGTGCTGGGCGAGGATGTCACGCAGACAGCACCCCGCGTCGCGCTCTCGCTGCGTCAGGCCGTGCACGGCCGCGCCGTGGAACTCGCCGCGGAAAAACGTGTACTCGAGTGGCAGGCCGAGGCCATCGCCAACATCGGCCAGCACGAGCGTCATCCGCTCTTCATTGCCAGCGTTGACGCCACGCGCCTCGACGATGTGGCGGCCGCGTGCCATCACGCCAATGCCGATGCCATCGCGGCATTGGGCTTCGCGGTGGCGCATGCGATCGATCCCGCGGCACCGGCACCGGCCACCGCGCTGGATGCAGACGCCGCAGCACTTGCTGCCAAGATCGCCGCCGCGCTTTCGGGCGCGAAAAAACCCCTCGTCGTTTCCGGCACTGGCGCAGGCTCGCTCGCCGTACTCGATGCCGCAGCCAACATCGCCCGCGCACTGTGCAGCAAGGGCTTGCCTGCAGGCTTGAGCCTCGCTGTACCCGAGGTGAACACCCTCGGCGCAGCCATGATCGGCGGGCAGGATGTAGAGCAGGCACTTGCAGCGGTAGACGCAGGCACCGTACTGGTCATCCTCGAGAACGATCTCTACCGCCGCGCACCCGCTGCCGTGGTGGATGCCGCTCTCGAGCGCGCCCGCTGTGTGCTGGTCGCAGACCACCAGCTGAGCCCCACGGCACAGCGCGCACACGTGGTGCTGCCGGCCGCCACCTTCGCCGAGGGCGATGGCACGGTGGTCAGCAGCGAAGGCCGCGCGCAGCGCTACTTCCAGGTCTACGACCCGGGCTACTACAACCTTGCCTCCCAGGTGCGCGAGAGCTGGCGCTGGATTGCAGGCCTGATGGCCTCGGCGCGCCGCACCGACATGCCGTGGCAGACCCTGGACCAGCTGACTGCCGCCTGCGCTGCCAGCGTACCCGCTCTGGCCGCCATCGCTTCTGCCGCACCGGGCGCGGAGCTGCGCATCTCGGGTCGCAAGATCGCACGGCAGCCCTCGCGCTACTCCGGGCGCACCGCGATGCGCGCGAACGTGTCCGTGCACGAACCCCGCGCCTCGCAGGATCCTGACACGGCGCTCACCTTCTCGATGGAAGGTTATGGCGGCCCTGCAGAGCCGGGCGCACTGATTCCCTTTGCGTGGTCTCCGGGCTGGAACTCGCCGCAGGCCTGGAACAAATTCCAGGATGAAGTGGGTGGTCATCTGTTGTCGGGTGACCCGGGCGTGCGCCTGGTGGAAGGCTCCGGCAGCGGCGGCTATGCAAACGCCACCGGCTCGCCCGCAACAACGTTGACGGTAGGGCCGCTCTACCATATCCACGGCAGCGAAGAGCTCTCGGCACGTGCGCCGGCAGCAGCAAGCCAGGTGCCGGCTGCGTACCTTGCGCTGAACCCGGCAGACGCGTCAGCACTTGGCCTCTCGGCCGGCGCCGTGGCCCGCTTCACGGTGGGCGCGGTAACGCTCGAGGCACCTCTCGCGCTGCGTGAACATCTGGCACGTGGTGTTCTCGGCGTTCCAGCCGGTCTTCCCGGCCTGCCCTGGGCACCGCTCGCAGGTGAAGCGCATCTGGCACAGGGAGGACAGTCATGAACCTGCTTCCGCTCCCCGATCTCCTTGCCATCGGCGCCGCCGTTGGCAAGGGCGTGGTCCTGCTGCTGATCGTGGTGCTTTTCGCGGCATACCTCAGCTTCATCGAGCGGCGGGTGCTGGCGCTCTGGCAAGACCGCTATGGCCCCAACCGCGTGGGGCCCTTCGGGATCTGGCAGTTGCCCGCAGACGTCATCAAGATGCTGTTCAAGGAAGACTGGATTCCGCCCTTCGCGGATCGCCTGACCTTCGTCATCGCGCCTGTTATTGCGATGAGCGCACTGTTCCTGTCCTTTGTGATCGTGCCGGTCTCCCCTACCTGGGGCGTGGCCGACATGCACATCGGCATCCTGTTCTTCATGGCGATGGCCGGCCTCGCGGTGTACGCGGTGCTGTTCTCCGGGTGGTCCAGCAACAGCAAGTACGCGCTGCTCGGCAGCCTGCGCTCCGCGGCACAGACGGTGAGCTACGAGGTCTTTATGGGCCTCTCGCTGATGGGCGTGGTGGCACAGACCGGATCGTTCAACATGCGCGACATCGTCGAGGCGCAACAGGGCATGTGGTTCATCGTGCCCCAGTTCCTCGGCTTCTGCACCTTCCTGCTGGCAGCCATCGCCGTCACGCACCGCAGCCCCTTCGATCTGCCCGAGGCCGAGCAGGAGCTCGGCGCCGGCTACCACACCGAATACGCCGGCATGAAATGGGCGATGTTCTTTGTGGGTGAATACGTGGGGATCGTCGTGGTCTCGGCCCTGCTCACCGCACTCTTCCTCGGCGGCTGGTACGGCCCCGGGCCGGAGTGGCTGGCGGGCCTCTGGTTCTCGATCAAGACGCTGTTCTTCGTGATGCTGTTCATCCTGCTGCGCGCCGCACTGCCCCGGCCGCGCTACGACCACCTGATGGCGGCGGGATGGATGGTCTGCCTGCCGCTGACGTTGGTGAACCTGCTGGTCACCGGCGCCGTGCTGTTGATGGAATGAGGACGCGCACATGAACATCCTCGGTAGCATTCTGGTCGGCATAGGCACCAACCTCCGCAGCATGTGGATGATCTTCGCGCACAGCTGGCGCAAGCGCGACACCATCCAGTACCCGGAGCAGAAGGTCTATCTCCCGCCACGTTATCGCGGCCGCATCGTGTTGACGCGCGACCCCGACGGTGAAGAGCGCTGCGTAGCGTGCAACCTCTGCGCGGTAGCCTGCCCCGTAGGTTGCATCTCGCTGCAGAAAGCCGAGCAGGAAGATGGCCGCTGGTACCCGGAGTTTTTCCGCATCAATTTCTCGCGCTGCATCTTCTGCGGCATGTGCGAGGAGGCCTGCCCGACCAACGCGATCCAGCTCACGCCGGACTTCGAACTGGCCGAGTACAAGCGTCAGGATCTGGTGTATGAGAAGGAAGATCTTCTGATCGCGGGCACCGGCAAGTACCACGATTACAACTTCTACCGCGTGGCAGGCATGGCCATCGCCGGCAAGCCCAAGGGCGGCGCCGAGACCGAGGCCCAACCTGTCGATGTGAGAACCCTGCTGCCATGAGGGCCTGCGCGTGGAACTGACTTTCTACACCTGTGCGCTCGTAGCGCTCGCCTCAGCGCTGCGCTGCGTCACGCATACCAATCCGGTGCACTCGTTGCTCTACCTGGTGGTGGTGCTTCTCGCGGTGGCAGGGATTTTCTTTGCTATCGGCGCACCCTTCGCGGGTGCGCTGGAAGTGATCATCTACGCAGGCGCCATCATGGTGCTCTTCGTGTTCGTAGTGATGATGCTGAACCTGGGCGCCGAGACTGCCGAGCAGGAGCGCGCCTGGCTCAAGCCCAGCACCTGGATCGGGCCGGGGGTCCTGTCCGCGATTACGCTCGGTTCCCTGCTCTTCGGCATCCTCGGGGCGCCTGGCGCCACCGGCACGGCCACCGTGGGCGCGAAGGAAGTCGGGATCTCCCTTTTCGGTCCGTATCTCCTCGCGGTTGAGCTGGCGTCGCTGATGCTTCTCGGCGCGCTGGTAGCGGCTTATCACCTGGGCAGGGACGAGACGCGATGAACCAAGGGGGCCAAAACCATGCCTGAGACGGCCGGCATTCCCATGGAGCACGGCCTGCTGTTGGCCGCCGCGCTCTTCTGCATCGGTTTCGGCGGGCTGATGGCCCGGCGCAACATCCTCTTCATGCTGATCTGCCTAGAGGTGATGACAAACGCCGTGGCGCTCGCCTTCGTGGTAGCCGGCAGCCGCTGGGTACAGCCCGACGGACAGGTCATGTTCATCCTGGTACTGACGCTGGCGGCCGCCGAAGCGGCCATCGGCCTTGCGTTGCTGCTGCAGCTCTACCGCCGCCACCGCAGCCTCGACATCGACCTTGCGAGCGAGATGCACGGATGAACACGCTGCCACTCACTTTCCTTGCTCCGCTGATTGGCTACCTGCTGCTCTCCTTCTCGCGCGGGAAGTTCTCCGAGAACACCTCCGCTGCAATAGGCGTGGGGTCGATGGGCGTGTCAGCTTCGGCCACTGCGCTCGCCATCCTGGGCTTCGACGGCGGCAGCCACGAGATGGTGCTCTGGACCTGGATGGCGGTGGGCGACTTCCGCCCGGCCTTCGGCCTGCACCTCGACGGGCTCTCGCTCACCATGCTGGGCGTGATCACGGGCGTGGGCTTCCTGATCCACCTCTTCGCGTCCTGGTACATGCGCGGTGAAGAGGGCTACTCGCGGTTCTTCTCGTACATGAACCTCTTCGTCGCCAGCATGGTGCTGCTGGTGCTGGGCGATAACCTGGTGATGCTGTATCTGGGCTGGGAGGGCGTGGGTGTCTGCTCCTACCTGCTGATCGGCTTCTACTACCGCACCGTGGCGAACGGCAACGCGGCGCTGAAGGCCTTCATCGTGACCCGCGTGGGCGATGTGTTCATGGCCATCGGCATGTTCATCCTGCTGCAGAAGCTGGGCACGCTCGATATCCAGGAGATGCTCCGTCTTGCACCGCAGGTCTTCACATCCGGCGATCCCGCGATCACCTGGGCCACGCTGATGCTTCTGGGCGGTGCGGTAGGCAAATCCGCGCAGCTACCGCTGCAGACCTGGCTGGCAGATGCCATGGCGGGCCCCACTCCGGTATCGGCGCTGATCCACGCCGCCACCATGGTGACGGCAGGCGTTTACCTGATCGCGCGCCTGA
>Ga0068876_10003406_pt1 | contig 11406 bp, 9 predicted proteins | sample NOAtaG_6_FD_66442 | JGI IMG/M metagenome (GOLD analysis project Ga0068876, IMG submission 66442) | Freshwater lake microbial communities from Lake Erie, under a cyanobacterial bloom - NOAA_Erie_Diel5S_2200h metaG | ecosystem: Environmental > Aquatic > Freshwater > Lake | place: USA: Ohio, Lake... | reverse complement strand
GACGTCGAGGGCTGCTGTGGCGCTGCGGGTTGCGACGGCGTCGATCGCCGCCTTCCGGAGCCCTTCTGCATCGAGGGACAGCACTTCTGCGGCGGGCCCGCGACGACGGGGGACAGGTGAGCCTCGAGTCGAGCGCCCATCGGGCGGTGGCCCCGGCCGCGCTGCCCCACCTCGGGCGCTACGTCCCCATCTTCCGCATCGCCGCAGGCGGCATGGCGGAGGTCTTCGGCGCCCACGCCGAGGGCGAGGCGGGCTTTCGCAAGTGGGTGGCGGTCAAGCGCATGCTCCCGCACCTCTCGGAAGACCCGCGCTTCGTCGAGATGTTCCTCGACGAGGGCCGCGTCGCGGCGAACGTGCACGGCCCCAACGTCGTCTCGACGCTCGATCTCGGGCGCGCCTCCGACGGCTCGCTCTACCTCGTCATGGACCTCGTCGTCGGGGTCACCCTCTCCACGCTGCTGCGCACCGCTGCGCGGGCAGGCGAGCGCCTGCCGGTGCCGGTCGTCGTCGAGATCGCCGCGCAGGCCGCGCTCGGGCTGCACGACGCCCACGAGGCGCGGACCGCGTTCGGCGAGCGCCTCGGCATCGTGCACCGCGACGTGTCCCCGCAGAACATCCTCGTCGGCGTCGATGGCCGGGCGCGCATCACCGACTTCGGCATCGCCTACGCCGCGATCCGCGAGACGCACACCCGCACCGGCGAGATCAAAGGGAAGCTCTCGTACTTTTCGCCCGAGCAGGCCTCGCTCGATCCGCTCGACGGACGCAGCGATCAGTTCTCCCTCGGCATCGTCGCCTGGGAGGCCCTGGCCGGCCGCCGGCTCTTTCACGCCGAGAACCCGCTCGCGATCCTCAAGAACCTCACCGAGCGGCCCATCCCTCGCCTCGAGGAGGTCCGACCCGGCGAGATCTCGGACGGCCTCGCGGCGGTCGTGCACCGCGCGCTCGAGCGCGATCGCGAGGCGCGCTTTGCGACCGCCCAGGACTTCGCCCTCGCCCTGCGCGCCGCGTGCGGCGGATCGAGCGCGGTCGCGCAGCCCGACGAGATCGGCCAGTGCGTCCGCCGCTTCGGCGAGGAGACCGTCCTCACCATCCAGAACGGCATGCGCGAGGGCGCGTCGCTCTCGGCGGCTGCCGGCCGCGAAGCAGCGAGCGGCGCGGCGCCTCTGCCTGCGCCGCCTGCTGCCGGCGCGGAGCACACCGCGAGCGGCCTGCGGATCTACGTCGACGGCCCCCGCGGCACCGAAGAGCCCGTCACCGTCCCGGCGGCGCCCCCCGCGCCGCCCTCGCCCTGGCCCCGCCGGGCCGCGCTCGCTGCGCTGCTCGGACTGGGCGGCCTGGGCCTGCTGTTCGCGGCGATCGGGGGCTCGGATGGCCCCGCGGGCGGTGAGGTCGCGCCCATCGCCGCGCCGGCCGCTCCGGCATCGGCCGATTCCGCATCGGTCGCCCCGGGGCCGGTCGCCCCGGCATCGGTCGCTCCGGCATCGGTCCCGCCGCCCGCTGGGCCCGAAGCGCCGTCGCTCGATGCGGGTCTCGGGGCCGCGCCTGCCCCCGCGCCCGTGCCCGCGGCGCCTGCCCCCGCGCCGCCCATCCCCGAGGCCCGGCGCCCCGTGAGCCGGGGGTCCTCGGGGCGGCCCGCCGAGCCGCCTGCGCCCGAGCCCCCCGCCGCCCTGCCCGAGCCGACCCCGCCGCCTCCGGCCATCGCCGACGAGCCGTCGGGGCCCCGCCGGCCGCGTGCGCGCGGGGTCGACGAGTTCGACCGTACCCTCGCGCCCTGATCCAAACCCTGCCTGCTTCTCCGAGGAGCGCCCGATGACCCTTCGCCCCGCCCACCTCTTCGTCGCCGCAGTCTGGGCGCTGTCCGCGTGTGGAAGCTCGAACGACGCGCCGCGCATCCTCCGCGTCGCGCTGCAGACCGACCTCGGGCCCGACGAGCTCCGCGGCGCCTCGTTCGCGTTCACCGTGCGTCGGCTCGACGACGATCCCGCCTCGATGCCCCGGCTCACCCGGACCCTCACCCTGGGCGAGATCGATCCCGCGCCTGCCGATCTGCCGGGCGAGGGCCTGCGCTCGCGCTTCGGCGTCCGGGCGCTCGTTGCCGAGGGCCTGCCCGAGGGCCGCTACGAGGTCGACGTCGAGGTCTCGGGGATCGATCCCGTGCGCCGCGCCAGCACCGCCGCCTTCTCGCTGATCGGGGTCCGCGACGTGACCCTGAGCGTCCTCGGCGAGCCTGGCGTGCCCTGCATGGTCGACCGCGACTGCGCGCCGCCTCCTTGCGCCGAGACCGAGTGCTGGAGCGGGCTCTGCGCGACCCTCCGCGACCCCGAGGCGCCGGCCACGTGCGAGTGCGAGGTGGACGCCGACTGCGACCGAGCCTCCCTCGGACTCTCGGCCGACGACTGCCGAACGCCGGCCTGCATCACGCGGGAGCTTCCGGACGGCACCGAGGAGCAGGTCTGCGCCGCGGACTTCACCGGCAGCGCGTGCGCCGCGGGGACCGTCTGCGCTGCGACCGACGATCCCGACGTGTTCGGGTGCACGGCCATCACCTGCGAGGGCCGCGCGCCCGGCGACGTGTGCCGGCCCGCGTCGGGCGAGTGCGACGTCGCCGAGGTCTGCGGAGACGGTCCCGACTGTCCGCCGGACCAGTTCGCCGGTTTGGACAGCGCCTGCCCGCTCCCCGATGGGGCCCTTGGAGGCACCTGCGACGGTCTCGGCGCCTGCGTCCCGCCGCCTCCCGAGTGCACCAGCACCGCCGACTGCGACGACGGATTCACCTGCACCGAGGACATCTGCACGATCGAGGGCACCTGCATCCGAACGCCGAGGGACGAGGAGTGCGGCGTGCCGACCTCCGCATGTGTCAGCGCTCGGCGTTGCGACGTCGATGACCCCGCGGCCGATTCGGCCACCGGGTGTGTCGACGTCTTGGCCCCGGCCGGAGCCGAGTGCGGCAACTCCGACCTTTGCACCGTCCCGGACCGCTGCGACGGGCTCGGCATGTGTGTGGTCAACGCGGCGCCCATCGTGTGCCCGGCCGGAAGCTGCACCGATGGCCGCTGCGGCTGCGTGCCAGGAGCGGCAGGCAATGAAGCCTGCAACCGTGCGTTCGGAATCGTCTTCCCCGGGGAGTGCGTGCTCGACCCCTCGAGCGACCTGTGCAGCACCGCGGGGACCGAGCGGCAGACGGTCCGCACCTCCGTCTGCGACCCCGACTTGCGAGAGTGCACCATCCCGGCGGATTCGTTCCGGGACGTCGATTGTGTGGTGCCCAGCGAAGGGCGCACCTGCGGCGATACGACCACGACGTCGACGGCGTGCGTCCCCGCCCCGGGCGAGTGCCCGACCTCCGGCACCCGCGTCGAGACCCGCACCAGCCGGGTCTGCGTCGCTGGCGCCTGCGTCGCGGAGTCGACCGACAGGACCGAGTCGTGCAACGTCGTCTCGGACCGCTTGCCCTGCGGTCCGCCGCGCGAGAGCACGGGCGCGTGCGGTGGGTTCAGCGCGTCGAACACCTGCGACGAGACGGGCGTCGCGACCCGGACCACCATCCGCACGCTCTGCAACGCCGGGCGCTGCGATCCGGACATGACGTCCACGACCACGACGTCGGTGGCCTGCGCACGCGACACCGATGGCGAGGCGTGCGACCTCGATCCGTGCTCCCCCGGGTTCTGCGCTGGCGGCTCGTGCCTCGGCATGCAGGCCTGCGTCTCGCCGTGCATCTGCGGCCGCGCGGCGTTTTCCTCGATGTACACCTGCATCCTCGATCCCCGCTCCGGCCGGGATCTCGGGATGAGCGAGTGCTTCTCTCCCATTCTCGCCGATTGAGGTCAGGGCGTGGCGCCTCGCGCCGGCGGCGCCGACCGCGCGCCCTGGGACCCGAGGCCCCGCCGTGGTAACAGGCTCCATGGCGTCGCAGACCTGGATCCTCGGCATCCGCACGCTCCCGGCGGCCGTGCACGAGGACGAACCCGCGGTGGTGGTGTGGCTCACCGAGGACCAGGTGCTGGCGTTCCGGCACCTCGCCGAGGACGCGCCCACCGACGCCGATCTGAAGGAGACCTTCGAGCAGGCGCAGCACGCGCCCCTCATCGGCGATCCCATCGCCCGCCCGCGGAAGATCCGGGTCGAGAGCGGCGGGCTCGCCAAGCGCGTGCGCGCGCTCTTTCGCGGCATCGACGTCGAGATCGGCCGGACCTCCGCGGTCGACCGCTTCCTCGAGACCGTGATCGAGACCGCGCTGGCCGATCGACGCGAAGGGCTCGCCCTCCTCGAGGCCGCGCCCGAATTCCTCCGTACCGAGCTCATCGGCCTCGCGGCGGAGCTCGAGGAGGCGAGCCCGTGGGACGTCTTGCCGATCGAGCCGCTCGCCGTCCGCATTCCCTCCCTCGAGCTCGCCGACGGCCGCCTCGGTGCGATGGGCGACGACGGCGACACCTTCGGGCTGATGCTCTTCTTCTCGCCCGAGGACGAGGCGCTGTTCGCCCACGCCGAGACGCTCGATCCCGAGGCGTCCCCCCGCTGCCTCGCCGCCAAGCTCGGCGAGCTGCCCAACGACGACGGGACCTACTTCGATGCGTTCGTCCCGAAGGCCTTCGACCGCGGTCTCTCGGTGCCCTGCAGCGAGGGCGAGCTGCGCATCTTCATCGCGGCGGCCCGCGCGCTCTGCCTCTTCGTCGCGGCGAACGCTGACGCCCTCATCGACGGTGTGATGGAGGAGGGAGCCTCCGCGACGGTCTCGGGGAGCTTCACCGTCGAGGTCGCGGGCGAGCCGATCGAGGTGCACTTCTCGACCACCGCCGCGGACCCTGCTCCCGCGTGACGAAGCGACCGCCGGCGCTGCCGGCCGGCGGACTCAGAGGTTCCAGGGATCGACGACTTCGCTCGAGTGCTCGCGGTCGTCGCCCCCGCGTCCGCCGGCTGCTCCCGTCGCACCTTCGCCGCCCGTCGCCGGGCCGCCCCGCCCGCTCGAGCCACTCGCCGACGTTCCGGACGATCCCGAGTGGCCACGCCCCGAGGCCCGACGCAGCGCGACCCGGAGCGTCTCGTCCGAGAGCGCGCTGACCATCACGCGGGCCTCTTCGTAGCCCCGCATGCGCACCACCACCGTGCGCTCGCCCGAGGTGGGCCGGGGGATCCGCACCGGCGTCGTGCCGAGTACCGCGCCATCGAGGAGCACTTCGGCCCCCGCCGGCTCGGACGAGACCTCGACGGCCACAGGCTCCGCCGGGGTCGGGGCCGGGATCGGCAGCGGTGCGGGCACCGCGATCGTGGGATCCATCGGCGAGCCGGCGGCACCGAGCGCGGGCCCCGCCACCGGACTCCCCGGAACGCTCACCGGCGGCACCACCGGAACGGTAACCGGAGCCGGCGGTGGCATCGGCGGCACCGCGACCACCGGCGTCGCGGGTCCGGTCTCGGCCGGCGGAGCGCCGAGCGGCAGCGACCCCGAGAGCGCGAACGCCGCGCCGCCCGCGACGATGCCGAGCAGCGCGAGGGCCGCCGCGGCTCCGACCCACTTCGGGCCGCCGCTGCGCTTGGGCGCCTCGATGGGCTGGGGCGTCGGGATCGACTGCCCGATCCGCAGCTCGGTCCGGCTCGGCGGCTCGAGCATGTCGGCGAGATCGCTCGGGGGCACGACCCCGCCCCGCCCGATCTGCAGCACGCCGCCTGCCTGCACCTTCTCGAGATCGCCGATCAGCTCGGCCATCGACGCATAGCGCTGCTCGGGCTTCTTCTCGAGCGCGTGCAGGATCACGTCCTCGATGGCGCCGAGCGGGTTCGTCCCGGCCCCAGCGATCAGCTGGCTCGGGGGCTTCGGCGGCTCGAACATGTGCTTGGAGAGGATCCCCATGAACGTGTCGCCGTCGAAGGGGACCCGCCCGGTGAACATCTCGTACATGATCACGCCGAGCGCGTAGACGTCGGTGCGCCGGTCGACCGTCTGACCCGCCGCCTGCTCCGGCGACATGTAGTGCGGCGTGCCGAAGATCATCCCGGTCTTGGTGAGCTTGCTCGAGGCGCCGCCGACCTTGGCGATGCCGAAGTCGAGCACCTTCACGAAGCTCTCGTCCTGCCCCTGCTTGACCAGGTAGATGTTGTCGGGCTTCAGGTCGCGGTGGACGATGCCGCGCTGGTGCGCCGCCTCGAGCGCCGAGGCGATCTGCTTGATCACGTGGATCGCGGTCACGGTGGGGATCGAGCCGCCCCGGGCGATCAGCTTCGTGAGCGAGCTGCCGTCGAGGAACTCCATCACGAAGTACACCGAGCCGTCGGGCAGCCGGCCGAAGTCCGAGATGTCGATGATGTTCTGGTGGCCGATCTGCGTGGCCGACTGCGCCTCCTGCACGAAGCGCTGCACGACGTCGGAGTCCCGCGCCATGTCCCCGCGCAGGACCTTCAGCGCCATGCGCTTGCCGAGGACCGCGTGCGTGATGGCGTACACCACGCCCATCCCGCCTTCGCCGAGGATCTTCTCGACGCGGTAGCGCCCGTCGATCACCCGGCCGATGAGCGGATCGACCGCCGGCTCCTGCTGCTCGTCCATCGTCGGAGCGCCGTCGTTCGGGCAGAAGGGGACCGGCTCGGTGAACCGGGTCTGGCACGTGGGGCAGATGCGCATCCTGGAGCCGCTGAGAGTCTATCCGATCCCCCTACCTTGGCGGCAAGTCCTCCGAGGGCCCGGCTCAGCGGGGAGCGATGCGGCCGACCTCGGGCCCGAGGCGGGTGGCGAGATCGCGCACGATCACCGCCGGGTCGCTTGCCTCGATGGTGGGGAGGCGCCACTGCCGCACGCCCCGCACGTCCTTCGCGAGCGCCGCCGCGAGCCGGTCTCCCGCCCGCTTGCGCGTGGCGAGCTCGACCTCGACCTGGGTCACCGCGCCCTTCAGCGCCGGCCAGCCGTCGGCGGCCTTCTTCACGGTCTCGAGCCAGGGCGGCGGCGCGTCGTCGGCCCGGTTGAGGAGCAGGGCGGTCGGGGTCTGTTCGAGCCGGCCGAGCCGCCGGTGCAGGTAGACGACGTCGGCCTGCGCCGAGCCCGAGGGCGCCGAGACGAGCACGTAATTCGTGCTGCTCCCGAGCATCAGCGACTCGGCGAGCCGGGCAAAGCGGGCGAAGCGGTCCTTCACCAGCGCCAGATCGGCGAAGAGCTGAGTGAGATCGCGGAGAAAGCGCGCGCTGAGGATGCGGGCGAAGAGCGCCTCGATGCGCTTCTCGGCCCCGGCGAAGAGGCCTCCGCCCTCGAGCTTCTCTCCGGCGTTGACCCGCTGGCTCAGCGAGCCGAGCCAGCCCACCGCGCGCCCCTCGAAGAGCACCGCGAGGCGCCCCGGGTAGGTGACGAAGTCGAGGGCGTTGCGCGAGGGCGCGGTGTCGATGACGAGCGCGTCCCAGCCTCCGTCCTCGATCGCCTTGGCGACGAGGATCAGCGAGACGATCTCGTGCATCGAGGCCGCCGCGTCGGCCATCGTCGTGTAGACCGGGTTCTTCATCAGCCGCTCGAGGTCGGCGGGCCGGCCCTCGAAGAGGATCTTCGCGAACGTCGGGGTCGAGCGGCGCGGCTCGGGCATCAGCACGAAGAGCTTGCCCTCGACCGCCGGCTCGACGTGGGCCGGGTGCACGTCCTCGTCGACCTCGACCCCCATCGCCTGGGCCAGGCGCCGTGCCGGATCGACCGTGACCACCAACGTCTTCTTGCCCTGCCGGGCGAGCGCGAGGCCGATCGCCGCGCTCGTCGTGGTCTTGCCCACGCCGCCGCCGCCGGCGCAGACGATGGTGAGCGGCAGCTTCACGCGGCCTCTTGCTCCTCGAGGAACGTCGCGACGTCCTCGGCGCTCGGATCCTCGAGCCGCTCGGCGAGCACGAGCGGCCGGGCAGTGAGCGCGCCGCCCGGCGCGTTCGCGATCACGTCGAGGGCGTCTTTGCGCACCGCGCGCCGGGCCTCGATGACCCGCAGGAGCTCGCCCGCCGCCTCGCCCTCCGGGCCGCCCCGGGCCAAGAGCGCGCGCGCCTGCTCGAAGGCCTCGGCGGGCAGCTCGGCAGGAAAGCGGTTCACCACCACCCGGGCGACCTTCAGCTTCACCTCGTGCTCGAGCGCCCGGCAGAGCTCGATCGTCTCGCCGAGGACGAGCCTCTCCGGCAGCGTGACGACGACGACCGACGCGCGCTCGGGCGAGACGAGCCGGTCGACCAGGCGCGCCGCGAGATCGTGGATGGCGCCCGAGGCGAACATGTCGCGCATCTGCACCGGCAGCCGCAGCCAGGTGAGGCCGTGTCCGGTCGCCGGCATGTCGACGACCACCCGCTTGCCCGGCAGCTCCTCGCTGTAGCGCCGCACGCACTCGAGCATCGCCAGCTCGCGCATCGCCGGGGCGGCGCGGAGCATGGGGCGAACGGCGAAATTGTTGAGGAATAGCTTGGCGAGGAGCTGCGAGCCGAGGAGGTGGCTCAAGGCGTCGACCATCGCGTCCTTCGGGTCGACCACCCGGTGCACGACCCGGGTGCCCCTCCGGAGCGCGCGCCGGCCCGACTCGCCGTCGCCGAACTCGATGAGCATGGCGGCGCCGTCGCGGCGTGCGGCCGCCTCGGCGAGCCCGGCGGCGATCGCCGTCTTGCCCACGCCGCCCTTGCCCGTGACGAGCACCACCGGCCCGAGCGGGGGCAGGCGGGCGGAGGTGGCGGGACCGGACATCGGGCGGCTGAGGCTTACCGGAGCCCCGCGCGAACGCCAACCGCGGTCACTCGCCGCTCATCGCCCCGTTCAGCGCCACGCCGCCGTCGACGAGCAGCTCGTGGCCGGTGACGAAGGTGGCGTCGGCCAGGTGCAGCACCGCGCGGGTGATGTCGTCGGGGCTGCCGAGCCGGCCGACCAGCGTCTTGTTCGCGAGCGCCGCGTTCTGCGCCGCGTCGTATTCCTCGGGCGCGAGCACGGTGCCGGGCGCGACGGCGTTGACCCGGATCTCCGGGGCGAGCTCGACCGCGAGGGTGCGGACGAGCTGCTTGGCCGCGCCCTTGCTGATCACGTACGGCACGAAGCCGCGGTAGGGCCGGGTCGCGCTGGTGCAGGTGAGCACCACGATGCTGCCGCGGCGCGCCCTCAGGTGCGGGCGGGCGCGGTGCGCGAGCAGCAACGGAGCGCGCACGTTGAGGGCCATCGCCCGATCGAAGCCCGCCGCGTCGACCTCGTCGAAGGAGATCCGCTCGAAGTTCGCCGCGCTCGAGACGAGCAGATCGAGGCCGCCGAGGCCGGCGACGGCCTCGTCGACGACCCGCGCGCAGTCCTCGGGCAGCGCGAGGTCGCCCGCCACGACCACCGCCTGCCGGCCCGCGGCGCGGATCGCGCCCGCGACCTCGGCGGCGCCCTCCGGCGAGCCGCGGTGGTGCACCGCTACGTCCCAGCCCGCGTCGGCGAGCGCGCGGGCGATCGCCGCGCCGAGGCGGCGGCCGGCGCCGGTGACCAAGGCCTTGCGGCCGGACGAAGGGGGATGCACAACCACGGAGTCTTCTCGACGGGCCTCTATACTCCCGCCGCGACGGAGAACGAAGTCCCATGACCACCGCCACCGAGACCCTCCCTGCCACCGACGACAAGCCCTCCCTCAGCCTCACCGACAAGGCGATCGCCAAGGTGAAGGAGATCCGCGAAGCCGAAGGCCTCGGCGAGCAGGGTCTGCGCGTGCGGGTGATCGGCGGCGGCTGCTCCGGCTTCACCTACGACCTCTTCTTCGAGGACGAGGTGAGCGACGTCGATCAGACCTTCGAGTCGGGCGGCATCAAGCTCTACGTCGACATGATGAGCTTTCAGTACCTCGAGGGCGTCGAGATCGACTACGTCGAGGGGCTGCACGGCGCGGGGTTCAAGTTCCTGAACCCGAACGCCAAGAGCACCTGCGGCTGCGGCTCGTCGTTCTCCGCCTGAGCCGCCCGCCGCGCCCGGCTCCGCCCGCGCCGCGATGAACGGGCAACGGCCCGCGACGTCCGCCGAAGACGGCGCTCCACCGCGAGGAGCGCATGCATCGGTTCGGACCCTACGAGCTCGAGGAGAAACTCGGCGAAGGCGGCATGGCGGAGGTGTTCCGCGCCCGCCAGCGCGGACCGGACGGTTTCGTCCGCACGGTGTGCGTGAAGCGGCTCTTGCCCGCCATCGAAGCCGACCCCTCGCTCGCCCAGGCCTTCGGCGACGAGGCCCGCATCCTCGCCGCGCTGCACCATCCGGCGATCGTCACGGTCCTCGATTTCGGGCGCCACGACGGGCGCTCGTTCCTCGCCATGGAGCTCGTCGAGGGTACGGACCTGAGGCGGGTGCTGCGCCGCACCGGGCCCCTTCCGCCCGAGCTGGCCATCTACGTCGGCCACGAGCTCGCCTCGGCGCTCGCCCACGCGCACGCGGCGGTCGTCGACGGAATCGCGCAGCGGGTCGTGCACCGCGACGTCACGCCGTCGAACGTCCTCGTCTCGGTCGACGGCTCGGTGAAGCTCGCCGACTTCGGGATCGCCAAGGCCACCACCCGCGCCCAGGTCACCCAGCACGGCATCGTGAAGGGGAAGGTGCCGTACATGTCCCCCGAGCAGGCCATCGGCGAAGAGCTCGACCACCGCTCCGACCTCTTTGCGCTCGGCGTCGTGCTCTTCGAGTGCATCGCGGGCCGGCGGCCCTACGACGGGCCGAGCGATCTCGACACCTTCCGCAACGTGCAGAGCGGCGTCCACGAGCCCCTCGATCGCCTCGTGCCCGGCGTGCCCCGACCGCTCGTCGAGGCCATCCACGCCCTGCTCCGACCCCGCCGGGAGGACCGCATCCCCTCGGCGGCCGACCTCGTCGATCTGCTCGCGGACTTCGTCATCACGCTCGGCGCGCGCCGAGCGCTCGTCGACCGCGTCGCCCGCTGCCGCGCGCTCGGTCCGAAGGCGCGCCGTCCCGTCCAGGTCAGCGTCGAGGTCTCCGGCGTGGGGTTGCCCGCGAGCGCAGAGCCGGCTCCGCTCGTGGCTCCGCCCACGGCCCGCAGCACCCGCCCGTACCGCGGTGCCACCGCGTCGCTCACCGAGCAGATGTCGCCCACGGCCATCGCCGCCTCCCTCGTCGAGGGGCCGACCGAGCCCGAGCCAGGTCCTCCGGCGGAGGCCGTCATCTCGCTGCCGCGCCACCGCTTCGTCGCGCTCGCCCTGCTCTGGCTCGCCCTCGCGTCAGCCTTCGGCGGCCTCGCCGCGACGGCCGTGCCCGCGCTCCGCGCCGTCGCGCGGGCCGCCTCCGAGGGCGGGGCGGGGGAATTGGATGCGCGCCCGGTAGGCCGCTAGCCTCGGGGCATGAACGTCTGCGCCCGTCCGCCCCGCTGGCCCTCGCTCCTCCTCGTCGCGGCCCTCGGAGGCTGCCCCAGCACGCCGGTCACCGACGCCGGTACCGACGCGCCC
>Ga0068876_10003405_pt1 | contig 11410 bp, 8 predicted proteins | sample NOAtaG_6_FD_66442 | JGI IMG/M metagenome (GOLD analysis project Ga0068876, IMG submission 66442) | Freshwater lake microbial communities from Lake Erie, under a cyanobacterial bloom - NOAA_Erie_Diel5S_2200h metaG | ecosystem: Environmental > Aquatic > Freshwater > Lake | place: USA: Ohio, Lake... | reverse complement strand
CGCCAACGCCCAGTTGGGTGTGCGGGTGTTTTCGTTGACGCTGGCCACAGCCTCAGGCAACAAGCGGTCAAAGGCGGCCGCGAAAATGACACGTGTGGACGACAAAAACATGCTGCCGGCCCAGCCAAAGAACCAGAAACTCATGGCGACTACGATGACGAGCTGGAGTGCGCTGTTGCTGGTCATCATGGCGGCGAGGAGGGCGGGGTACGGCCAGACGGGCAAGGCGGGAGCGTCAGTGACATATCCCCACGTGTAGTTCCAATAAGCGGCACATGCCTGCACAAAGAACTTCCACGTCATCGCATTCTCAATGGCGAGACAGAGCAATATGAGCAAGCCGACGGTGGTCACCACCGCCAACGCCATGCCGTTGAAATTGCGCTTGAAGTCGTCTGCACCCTTGACTTCGCCATACAAGGTGGCGCCCCAGTTGGGATAGAGCAAGAAATAGGCGATAATCGGCAGGAGCAGCAGAATTTCGTTGAGACTGCCACCTAGTAGCACGCTGGCAGCTCCTGCGGCATCACCGAGTGCCACGGTGCGATCGTAGACATCTGCACCAGCCCCAAATAGTGCTTGGCTCTGGCTGATAAAGTTGGCCTTGAAGGTCTCTTGATTGACGGAGAACAGCATGGCGATGACGACCAGCAACCCCGCATTGCCAATCCAAAATGACCACTTTTGGAATGATGCATAGCGTTTCATGCCAATGACGACCACGCCTGTCACAAATGCCAGTGTGATAAGTGTCGCAATGAAATTAAAAGTGGGGTCACCGTTGAAGTTCTGCCAGATACTCGTTTGCCCAGTGATGGCGGCGATTGGCACAATTACGATGCGGCGCAAGGCGTCGCCGTAAAGTGGGGTCCACAACCATAGAATGAACCACCAGCCGGTCACTGACAGCACGAATCCCAAGCCGCTGCCGAGAATACGACTCTGCCAGACATAGTCACCACCGGCACGCGGCATCACCGCAATCAAGCCAGCATAGACGACGACTTCTGCCAGAATCAAGATGCCAAAAACGACTAACCCGTACAATAATCCACCGCTGAAATAGTACATCTGGCTAATTGAGGTCAGCCCGAGCGTCACCAAGTTGATGGAAAAAAACGCATAAATGAATGCGTCAAAGACTGACCACGAACGGACCAGTCCGGTAGCCTTGCGCAGAAACAACGCTGCGTCACCACTCCCTGCGGATGTTGCCCCACTACTCATGTACCAATCCTCCTTGTTGTTGGATGAAATACGCGTCGTGAATGCCAAACGCACACCACTGTGCTCGTATATCACTACCCCGTCGTCAGGGTGTAGCTACGAATGTGACTCTTTGTGCCACCAAAGAAGCCCTTTTTGGGATTGGGATCAAGATCGATGACCACACCCTGCAACACACCCTGCTCGTACATGCTCCCCGCATTAATTGCCAGCGTACGCCCGATGCGTGTGGTGCCTTTGCCTTCGTGGATGTGACCGTGGAGCGATAGCACCGGTTGGTATTCTTCGATGAGGCGGCGCACTGCGGTACTCCCCACTGGCACGAGTGTGTGCCCCGCATTGATGACATTCAGTTGCTCGTCTATTTCAGGTGCTTCGTCGAGATTCGACGCATGTGGTGGACAGTGAAAGTTGAAAATTACTTTGTCCATCGCCAAATCAGCGGGAATCATCTGCTTGAGATAATCGTACAGTCGATCTTCGGGGAGTTCACGGTAGGTGTGCCACGGAGTCACGTTGGCCCAGCCACTCGAAATCACCGTAAAACCGTCACCAATCTCAATTGCACGCCCTTCTCCAAGCGTGACATGCTTCGATGTGCTGAGGAGTTCGTCTATCTCAAAGGGGTCATCATTGCCCGGTGATACCACGCAACGTATGCCACTCCCCGTCAACTTTTCGTCGGCAATGGCCAGCCAGCGCTGCAATGCCAGGTGCATCTGCTCATGGAAAAACTGCTCCACCAAGGCTGGGTTTTGCCGAAAGGACTCGATTTGACCACCATTCACACGAAACGGATAATAACCCCGACTCGCCACTTTGCGCTCCATGTCCACCACCGCAGCCTCATCGTCAAGCACAAATTCTTGTTGGAGCAACGTGGCGTAGAACGTGCCGTCGGGCAATGCAAAAATGGGCACCAATGCCTTGCCTGTCATGTCACCACCGAGAATTAATGTGTTGACATCATAAAAACGTGCCGCGTTCAGGAATTTCTTCCAGCAGATGTCCGATCCATGGATGTCCGTCGCAAAAAATAAGCGCGCCACGCATGACTCCTTAGTAAGTATCAAGATTTAATCAACTCTTAACATAAATTATACAATAATTTAGCAATTCAGTCAAAGTTGTGTCTATGGTACAGTATGGACACATTGAGCGCTGGGTACGCCACGGCACAAAAGGAATAGATCATGACAACACAGCAATTCAGGCTACACGACATCGAGTGGGATGCAGTGCGCCCTGCAGATACGCCATATTTTTTGAGTAACCCGCACATGTATATGGTGGCGAGCCTCGGCGGCGACCTCACCGCATACGGGGATGAGCACACGGTGGGCAAAATGGGTGGACTGTGGGCCCATCCGATTCGTGTGGCTGACGGTTGGTGTGTGCGCGTTGATGGGCACCCGCTTGCAAGCGCCACCAGCTGCACCACCGATGTTGCCACGGTGGTGCGCAGGCATACGCATGCCGGCCTGCAGATTACCACGCACGAGACACTCGTCCCACAGCAGGCCGTGCTGGTGGCGCAGGTGCACGTGCACAATCCGACAGCAGTTGCGTGGCATGGTGAAGTTGCACTTGTCGTAGCGACCGACGTGCGCGGCTGTTGGTTTGGTGGCATGCCAGTTGGTGCGCAGTCGTTGGCTACCCCCACAGGCGTAGAATTACAGTATCACGCCGATCAGCGTACACACACCGTGGTGCTGCGTGCGACGTTGACAGGGGCCTGGCGCCAGACCGCTGCCGGCTGGGAAGTCACGCACGATTGCCAGGTGGCGCCCATGAGTAGTTGGGTTGGTGAATTAGTAATCGCAGTGAGCCATACCACGGCAGTGCACGCCCGCAAACTCGCCCAACGCTGGCACGGCAAATATGCGGTGGCGGCCAACGCGAGTGTGACACATGCCACCCAGATGCGGCTACGCATGCCGCAACTCCAGACGCCGGATGCCGACCTGAACGCCTATTGGCAGATTGCTGGGCACAACATGCACCAGCTGCATGCTGAGCTCCCTGATCTGGGGACATATCTGTATGCGGGTATCCCCGAATATCCGCAGCTGTTTGGTTGCGACACAACCTATGCGGTTCCCGGATTGATGGCGGCAGGCATGGGTGAAGCTACCGCGTCTGCCCTGCATGCGTTGGCGGCCTACGCCCACAAGGCGTGTGGTCGGGTGCCCCACGAGATTACCACCAACGGGCGGGTCTTTCACCCGGGTAACGCCCAAGAGACACCACAATTTGCGGTTGCCTGCTGGCAATACTTCCAGTGGAGTGGTGACATGGTGAGCCTGCGCATGTGGTATCCCGTGTGTGCAGAAGGGATGGAGCACGTGATGGGCGTGCTCACCGGGCAACACTGGCCGTATGGCGACGGCATGGTCGAACGCCATGGCATGGGCCCGTTCAAACTTGATAGCGTCTGTTACATCCATCAAGCACTCTGCGCATTGGCGGCCATGGCGCAGACACTCGGTGATGCGGATGCTGCCCACACGTGGCAACAGTATGCGGATGCACTCGCACAGCGTTTTGAGGCGGCGTGGTGGCTCCCCGATGAATCGCTCTATGCTGATTCAATGCATCGTGACGGTGCGCTCCAGCTCGATGGTCATTGGACAGTGATTGTGCCGGCACAGACGGGTATTGCGCCGCCTGCGCGCCAGCACGCAGTCTACCAACGTGTCGCACGTGACTTCGTCAACGCATGGGGCTTGATGCATACGCGTGGTGTGGACGAACGCGTGTGGACACTGCCGACTGGTTTGTTGGCATTGACTGCATTCGCCCATGCAGACGTGGCAAATGGTGTGCGCTGGCTCAAAACAATTGGTGAAACGACACGCCACGGCACACTCGGCCTAATGAAAGAGCTCATCCCACAAGGGATTTGTTTTGTGCAACTGTGGTCAACGGGGTTGTTTGCCCAAGGGGTGGTGGCAGGGTTGTTTGGCATCGTCCCAGATGCCCATGCTGGGCACATCACTATTTCGCCACGCATCCCTGTGGATTGGCCGGAAATGGCACTTACTGGTGTGTGGATGGGGCACTTTCTCATCGATATCGCCATCACTCACCATGACATTACTGTCCGACATACCTCGATGGGCGAGGCATTGACGGTCACAATAGTACATGCGCAGGTACACCCTACACCACAGCAGTTGGCATCTGATACACCACATACGTGGCGTTGGTGATGATGTGGCAGGTGTTGGTTATAACGGTGCTGCATCGATATATCGTCATCATGTACAATAGCAGATGGGAATAAATCGATAAGGAGCGTTAAAAATCTATGTGGCGTTGGTTGATGATTAGTGCCGTGATTTTCGGTTTTTTACAGCAGATAGAGCCTGTACAGGCGCAACGCACCAAGTGTTTTGAAACAACCGGGTATTGTGTCAGTGACCCGATTCTGGCGTATTGGGAAAAAAATGGTGGCCTCGCCGTCTTTGGCTATCCGATTAGCCCGTTGCAAACCGCAACCATTGAAGGTGCCTGGACGGGTCCTGTGCAGTGGTTTGAGCGTGACCGCCTCGAAGACCATGGCAGTGACGGCGTGTTGGCAGGGCGCTTAGGTGCCTTGGTGCTTGAGCAACAAGGGCGTGCCTGGGTGCAAGGTGCCGAAGGCGAAAGCGTCGGCTGTCGATTTTTTGCAGTGACTGGCTACAGTGTCTGTGAGCCGTTTTTGTCGTATTGGCAGAAAAACGGCGGGCTGGCACGTTTTGGCTACCCGATTACCGGCCGTATCGTTGAAAGCAACGAAGGCTGGAGTGGACCAGTGCAGTACTTTGAACGGCGCCGCATGGAATGGCACCGCGAAAACGCTGGTACTGCATACGAAGTTTTGCTGGGTCGTTTGGGTGCAGTCAGCTATCAGGCTACACCGGTGGTCTGTCAGCAACTGCCATCGGCCATGCAGGGCATTGACCGCGTCGTCCCGTTTAGCCTGGGCTGTGCCACAGCCGTCGAAACGATGACGGTCACGTATCAACGGTTTGCCGAGGGGACGGTGTTTCACATACCGACGCTCAACGAAGTTCTGTATATCACCAAAACAACCATGCAGCGCATCGTAGATACATGGCAACAGAGCGATCTCGATGTCTATCTCGACGGATTCATCCAAATCACCAAGAATATTGGTAAAGCTATCATGCAGACATGGGGGATGCGTGACCAGCTCGGGGCCGCGATAAGTGCAGCTGTAAGTGTCCCTGCGACTGTGGTGCGATTTAGTACAGGGGCTGTGGCCGTGCAAATCGAGGGCCAAGAGACGATTTATGTCTTTGGCAGCAGTGCAGACCAATTCATTACCCTCGAAACAGGCCCATAACAGAGACGCGCCTCCCGTGGTTAATCCACGGGAGGCGTGTGTGGTTAATTCTTGTCGCGGTAGTAGCGTGATGCCATCATAAATACGAGCGAAATAATCAGGCTAATCCATGAAATCGGCTGTATGCCGTTGCCCGTATACTGGCTAATCAACGAAATAGAAATAAAGACCAAGCCGGCGATACTCAGGTAAATGCGTTTTTGCCGATTATCCATTGGCACCTCCAAGCAGACTAAAGAAGCGAATACACGAACGTACGGCCTTGGCGTAGTAGGGCAGATGAAATTTCTCGTTGGGTGCGTGCACGTTGTCGTCGGAAAGACCAAAGCCGAGCATGATGCACGGTGCTTTGAGGTAGCGATCAAATAAGGCTGCCACGGGAATCGAGCCACCGCCACGCACATATTCGACGGGTTCACTGAATTCGGCACCGTAGGCGGCAGCGGCGATTTGCAGCACTGGCGCATCGAGTGGGAGCAGTAGTGGTTCACCGCCGTTGAGCCAGACCACGTCCATGGTGACCGCTTCGGGGGACAACTCTTTGACCCGTTTGCGCAGCAACTCGTAGACCTTTTGTGAGTCTTGGCCGGGGGCGAGGCGCAGGCTGACCTTGGCTTTGGCTTCGGCGGGTATGACTGTTTTGGTGCCTTCGCCCACAAAGCCACCGATGATGCCGTGCACTTCGAAGGTGGGGCGTGATGTCATGCGTTCCATGGCGCTGTACTGCTTTTCACCAGGGAAAGAATCAATTCCGGCTGCTGCCATCAATAACTCGCCTCGTTGTTGTGATTGGCGCTCGAGGATGGCACGCTCTTCAGTGCTGAGCGGCCGGAGCATGTCATAGAGACCGGGGAGATTGATATAGCCGTCGCGCCCTTTGAGGTCGCTCAGCACCCACGCCAGCGCCTGGAGTGGATTGGGGGCGATGCCACCATAGCCGCCCGAGTGCAGATCACCTTTGGCACCTTTGGCAGTAATTTCCACATAGGTCATGCCACGTAGTGAGTGGGTAATCGTGGGCACGTCTTTGGCGACCATCCCGGTATCGAGAATCAGCACATAATCGCAGGCCAATGCTGTTGCATTATGCTCGACATAATGACTAATCGATTCACTACCCGATTCTTCTTCGCCTTCGAGCAGAATTTTGATGTTGACATGCAGACCCTGGGTGGCAATCAGTGATTCGAGGGCTTTGACGATAGCCAGTGTCGGGCCTTTGTCGTCGACCGCACCACGTGCATACAGGCTTTCACCGACGAGGGTGGGCTCGAATGGTGGCGTTTTCCATAACTCCACAGGGTCGACGGGTTGCACGTCAAAGTGCCCATAGACCAGCACGGTGGGCTTGGCGGGGTCGATGATGCGCTCCGCATAGACGAGTGGCAGGCCGACTTCTTCGACGACACGGGCATTGGTGAAGCCGACGGTCGTGTTGAGGTGATTAACTAACCATTCGGCGGCGCGCCGCACATCGGGATGGTAGTCCGAGATGCCACTGATGCTGGGGATGCGGATGAGCGCTTTGAGTTCTTCGAGGAAGCGCTCGCTATTGCTTGTCGCGTATTGGAGTGCAGCCTGTGACATGGGTTGTTTCCTTTCGACCCAAAAAACTAGACATAGGTATTATACTCAGTGCACACATAGGTACACGATCAACCATCGTCATAATCAGTTGGTGAAATACCATGCTGCGCACCACAGTTGCAGCAGCGCGATATGCTGCTGTTCCCAACACAACATCGGCATGTGGTATGCACGTCAATTGGATGAATGGATGTTGACCGTACGCAACTTGCGCCACCCTTGACTATGAGGATGGGGGCGCTAGTGAATCAGCGATAGTATATCGGTACGTCAATCAGATTGAGTTGATTAGTGCCCCAACTGATGAGACGACCAGATGAAGTGAGTACTGCGGTAAAACCTTGTCCAATGGTCACTGCAGTTATATACTCATTAATTGCTGGGATTGCGTAGCAGTTACACCCCCATTTGACGAGTGTACCATCGTTTTTGAGGGCGATTGACTGAGCTCCTCCTGCGGCGATAGCAACAACGCCAGTAAGTCCTGATGGCACATTTGTTTGGTTATCGCTATTGAGCCCCCAGGCGACCACGGTGCCATCACGTTTGAGAGCGACGATATGTGTCCATCCCGTAGCGATGCTGCCTCGTTGGCCAGTACACTTGGAATTGTAGTCTGACCAAAATGATAATTCCCACATGCCACCACCGACCCATTCTGCCTGAGTGCGGCAGTGAATACATAGAATTGATGCCAAAAATTGCGTGTATGTGGCCGGAATGTTGCATGAACGCCCAAAGATAATCAGCATGATAGTATCGTGGATATCTATGGTCGTAGGTGTGTTGATATGACCAGTGTCATGGATCGCTGAGGGCATGTGCTCGTACACATCCATACCGTGGCACGCTCACACAATCCTCCCAAATTGTCGCGCAAAGACATCGAGTTTCATCACAATGATGGTCGGGCGCCCATGGGGACACGTGCGTGGCCCCGCGCAGGCGGTCAGCTGAGTGAGGAGCGCCTGTTGTTCGGCCAGTGAAAGCGATTGCCCCGCCCGAATCGATGTATGGCAGGCCAGCGTGATGAGCATCTTTTCGTGCCAATTGGGTGGGAGTGAGCCACCAGCACCGTTGAGGGCATCAGCAATTTGGAGCAATGCGGCCTCGAGCCGATTGGGACTGACAGTTGCGGGAATCGCCCGAATGCTGAGATGGTCGTCATGCACATCAATGCGGAAGCCCCACGACGCCAGCATATCCACGGAATCAGCCAGAAGTGCATGTGTGGCTGGGGCCACATGCACCTGTTGTGGGATCAGCATCGGTTGCATTTCGATTTTGCCGTTGGCGTGTTGCGCCATCAGTCGTTCGTAGTTGATGCGCTCATGAGCGGCATGCTGGTCGATAATATAGAACTCTTGATCGGGGCCTTCGGCCATGATATAAAGCCCTGCCAACTGCCCAATGATGCGCAATTCGGGGAGTGGTCCACTCTGGCTGGCACGCTGTTGTGCCACCAGCCCAGCCATGGCTGTGCCTGCTGCCTGTGCATCGGGATTTGCCAGTGGGGCAGGGCGCGGTGTAGCGTCGAAACGGGATTGCTGGGGTGCCGGTGCGGGTGCTTCTGGAAAGAGCGGTCGTTCACGCTGCGGTGTCCGTGGTGCTTGCGGTCGGTCGAGGTCGCGCAAGTATTCAATACGCGTTTCACTGCTGGTATGTGATGCGGGTGGTGTGCCCGTTGCCGGCGGCTTGGGAGGGGTGACGCCCCAGTCTTGGATGGCGGGAATCTGTTGCAATATGTGGCGCATCGCACTCGCCAAATTGTCACGCACGTAGTCGGGGTCGCGGAACTTGACTTCACTTTTGGTGGGGTGCACGTTGACATCTACGGCTGCGGGATCCACGGTGATTGCGACCACCACATACGGGAAGCGCCCTTTCATCAGCAATGTGTGATATGCCTCATCAAAAATAGCTGCCAGTTGACCTCGTGGCGCAATGGCGCGCCCGTTGACACTGATGTGCATGGCCTCACGGCTGTTGCGACTGATCGTTGGATCCGAAATGAGCCCGTTGATGGCAATCTGAAAGAGTCCCTCACCTCGGGCAAAGTCAATGGGTACGAGGTGTGAGACCACATCGGTGCCATAGACGGCGAGCATCACGTCTTTGATGTTGCCAGTCCCGCTACTTGCTAGGCGCGGCTTGCCGTCGACGGCAAGTGTAAAGCGGATGTGCGGGTATGCCAAAGCGTAATGCGTCATAACCGCACTAATGGCGGCTGTTTCTGCGCCTGGTGAGCGCAAGAATTCACGGCGCACCGGCAGATTGTAGAACAAATTGCGAATCAGGAATGTTGTCCCAACAGGTGCCCCCACAAAACGGGTGTCTTGGATTTCGCTGCCTGCAATACGTAATTCGACGGCACGATCGCTGTCTTTGGTGCGACTGGTACAACTGACCTGTGCGACGGCCGCAATAGATGGTAGTGCTTCACCACGAAACCCGAGTGTTTGAATGGCAAACAGGTCTTCGGCTTTGCTGAGTTTGGATGTGGCGTGGCGTGCAAACGCAACTTCGATTTGATCGGCAGGAATCCCACTCCCGTCATCGCGGATAATCATCTCAGTGATGCCACCACCACGAATTTCGACTGTAATGGTGGTTGCGCCAGCATCGATGGCGTTTTCGACGAGTTCTTTGATGACCGAGGCCGGGCGTTCGACGACTTCACCGGCGGCGATTTGAGCTGCAATGGCAGGGGGAAGTATCCGAATCATGTGTACACCTCGCACGCTTTTCTGTATTATAACGTACAGACACGAATCGCAACGAGAGGATGGCAGTAATGCAACGCATTCGCACATTTTGGCGCTGGTTGTGGCCGATTCTATGGGATATTGTGCTGATGAGTGCAGGTGCCGCAATATCCGCAATTGGGACGCGCATATTTCTGATTCCCAATCAAGTGGTGGTGGGTGGTGTCACCGGTATCGCCATCATCACCAATAGTTTCTTTCAGCTACCAATCGGTATTGTCGTTGCAGTCATCAATATCCCACTACTCCTCATCAGTATGCGCTATCTTGGTGGATGGCGTTTTGCATTGCGCACCCTCTACACGATTGCGGTGATGTCGTTTTTGCTGGAATACTCCGCCAATTATCTGGGCGCGGTCACCCAAGACCCGCTCTTGTACAGTTTGTACGGCGGGTTATTGGCTGGAGTAGGCGGTGGACTGATTTTTCGGGCACGGAGCACGGGCGGTGGCTTTGATATCGTGGCACGGTTGCTCGAGCTCCGCTTTGGGATTGCACCAGGACGGAGTGCGCTGCTAATGAATGGCATCATATATGCGGTCGCATTTGTCATCTATGGTCCCGAAAAAATCCTCTATGCCATACTCGTCAGCTTTGTAGCGAGTCGTGCCGTTGATGCGGTGCTTTCGCTGGGGAGTGGCATGAATCAAGTCTTTATCATTACCGACCAACCGCAGGCGGTCAGTGATGCCGTACTCAAAACGCTCAATCGTGGCGTGACCGTGATTGCGGCCAAAGGGGGCTACACGGGGGCAGAGCGTGCCATGCTGTTGTGTGTAATGACCCGTAGTGAAGTCCCCAGTTTGACGGCGTTGGTGGCAAGCACTGATGCCAAGGCATTCGTGGTGGTCGGTGAAGCTGTAGAAGTCTTTGGTAAAGGGTTTCGCGCGCTTCCTGGTTAATCGGTAATGAGGTGTGCGGCATCCATGAGTCGTGAGACGCCAATGCCGGCACCGCAGGCCACCACTCCCACCACGCGCCCACGTAATGCGGTGCCTAGGCGTTGTGTGGCGGCCAGCGCCACCCCGGCAGCACCCTCGATGAGGTGGTGTGTGCTATCGATGTAGTCGATCATGGCACGTGCGATTTCGTGTTCACTCACCAGTACACTCATATCCACGAGTGCCCGATAGTTGGCAAAGGTGATGCTGTCGGCTTCGATACCGCCTGCAGTGCCATCCGACAACGTGTCGTCACTGGGAATGTCGACGATGTGCCCAGCGCGCACTGATTCGACCATCACGGCGGAATGCTGTGGGAATGCGCCAATAATCTGTACATGGGGATGTGTGGCTTTGACGGCTGCTGCGACTCCACCAATCAACCCACCACCGCCCACCGCAATCACGATCGTGTTGAGGAGCGGAATTTGTGCGAGCATCTCAAGTCCCAATGTGCCTTGACCAGCCATAATTGTTGCGTCGTTGTAGGGTGAAACATACGGCAACTGATGCGCTTCTGCGTAGGCACGTGCTGCCCC
>Ga0068876_10003404_pt1 | contig 11411 bp, 17 predicted proteins | sample NOAtaG_6_FD_66442 | JGI IMG/M metagenome (GOLD analysis project Ga0068876, IMG submission 66442) | Freshwater lake microbial communities from Lake Erie, under a cyanobacterial bloom - NOAA_Erie_Diel5S_2200h metaG | ecosystem: Environmental > Aquatic > Freshwater > Lake | place: USA: Ohio, Lake... | reverse complement strand
CAAAAAATTGGTACAATCCGTAAAAGATTTTCCTGAAATGCTCGATATAAGACCGATTGTTGTGAATAAAGACATGATAGTTTTAGGTGGCAACATGAGATTAAAAGCGTGCATAGAAGCTGGGTTAAAACAAGTGCCAGTGATTGTAGCTGATAATTTAAGTGAAGAGCAACAGCGTGAATTTATAATCAAAGACAACGTAAGCGGTGGTGAATGGGATTGGGATGTGCTGTCTAATGAATGGGATTATGAACAACTAACAAGCTGGGGAATAGATTTGCCAATATCAGAACAAATTGATGAAATGAACGATGGGGATGAAATATTACTTGAACAGGCAATTCAGCTAAAACCAAAGCGTGAATATGTAGTTATAATGTGTGACGAAGAAAACACAGAATGGGATGAACTAAAAACACTACTTAATCTACAAACGGTTAAGCGTGGAGCTTGTAAAAGTACAAGTCCATTTAATGTACATAAGGGAACACAAAGAGTGATAACAGCTAAACAAATAATAGATGCACTTCGCAATACCAAGTAAAGGGAGGGGCGGAATGATAACGCCAACGAGAAAAATATTAAAGTCAGCAACTTATTATGTACCTGAAAATGAAGTTGCAGAATATAGAAGGTCGCACGGGGGAAATGTTGTAGGCGTACCTATTGATGTAAAAGGAATAACATCAACAAGAAATTGGATATTAAAAAACTGCAACGAGAATTTAATTGTCATGTTTGATGATGATGTAAAAGTGTGCGGTTATGTAGATTTACAAGAAACAAAACCAGTACATGTTAAAATTAGAGATGAAGGTATATGGTATGAAGAAATGATAAAACTTGCAGATGTTTGTATTGGTTTAGATTACAAGTTATTTGGAATATCTACACACTCAACGCCTTCAGGTTTTTATGGTTATAAGCCATTTATGTTACAAACGTATGTATTAGGTAGTATAATTGGACACATTAACGATGGTAGTTATTACTATGACGAAACATTTAAGGTTAAAGAAGATTACGAATTATGTTTAAGACACATAAAAGAACGTGGTGGTGTATTAGGTGGCAGAAATTTATACTGGGAATGTGAACATTGGAAAACAGATGGTGGGTGTAAAGATTATAGAACACAAGATATGGAAAAGGTTGCAATAAAAAGATTAGTTGAAATGTATCCTGGACTTATTAGAAAAGTTAAACGTAAAGGTTCAGAATATTGTATAGAACTTGAATTTTAGAAATGCCAACACCTAAAAAGCCAACAGCATTAAAAAAACTTCAAGGCACTTATAGGGCAGACAGGAGTATTGAGAATGAGTTCACGCCTGAACCAGTTCACAACATACCATTGCCACCAAACCAACTAAATCAATGGGGCGTTGAAGAATGGAATAGAATAGTTCCGCAGCTTATGGATTACGGGTTGTTTACAGAGTTTGATAAAACAATGTTGTATAGTTACTGTAATGAGTACGGCAAATACATTGAATACGAAACAATACTAAAAGAACAAGGCAGAATAAAGAAAGCACCAAGCGGTTATCCGATAGTGCATCCACTCGAAAGCATGGCGCAAAGGTCACTACAAAACGCAATTAAAATAGCTTCACAGTTTGGATTTACACCTGCAAGTCGCACAAGTATTTCAGCAAATCCGAAACAAAAACAGCCAACGGGAATAATGAGTTTGATAAAAAAATGATAAGCATAAACGAACTTAAACATAAACGCATATCAATGAATATGTTTGATAAAAACAATGTTGAGATATGCACAGGTGATACTATTATTTATAATCCTTTTAATTACGGAAAAACACACGTAGTGGAATGCCCTGATATAACAGCTTTCCATTGGTGGGATGAACTAGAGCGTATGCTTGAAGATGAAAATAAATGTGAAATTGAAGTATTAAAATGAGCGAAGTAAAACGATATTGCGACCTTGTATTAAGTGGTAAAATAGTTGCTGGCACGTTGGTAAAACAAGCGTGTGAACGGCACTTAAAAGACTTGCAGCGCAAAGACTTTGAATACTACTTTGATGAATCGGAGTGCGAGCGTTGGTTTGCTATGTTTGAAATGTTAAACCTATGGAAGGGCGAATGGAGCGGACAAACATTCAAACTTGAACTATGGCAAAAGTTTATAATCGGTTCAATAATTGGATGGAAACATAAGCGCACACACCTTCGCAGGTTCAAAAAAGCGTACATGGAGATGGCTCGAAAAAACGCAAAGACTACATTAATGGCAGGTTTATCTATTGGCTTTATGGCTATTGATGGTGAAGAGGGCGCGCAAATAATCACAGCTGCGACAAAGGAAGAACAGGCACGAATAGTTGTAAATGACACCGCTAAAATACTTCAGTGTTCACCATTAGTAAACCCGCCCGATGCTGAATACTTCAGGGTGTATGAGTTGCGAAATGAAGCGCACAGGATATTAACACCGATAACAAACAGCTACATGAAAGCACTCGGGCGCGATAGCAAAAGTCAGGATGGATTGGATATACACTTGGGTATTATAGACGAGTATCATGCGCATGAAACAAACAGCTTACTTGACGTTATCGAATCGGGTATGGCAGCGCGCAAACAACCGCTATTGTCTATTATTACAACGGCAGGCTTTAACCTATTAAGTCCATGTTATGAGTTTAGAAAGTCATGCGAAAAAATATTAAGCGGTGAATTAACAGATGAAAGTTTATTTGCTGTCATATATTCACTCGATGCAGGTGACGATTGGCAGGATGAAAACAACTGGATAAAATCAAACCCTAATTTAGACGTGTCAGTGAAGCGTGAATTTTTACGTTCACAAATGGTTGATGCTATTAACAGGCCGACAAAGCAGGTAGCATTCCTTACAAAGAATATGAATATGTGGGTTGATGCACCGACAGTATGGATACCAGATTCAACTTGGGTAGAACAAGGTATAGATATAAGTATTGAAGAGTTGGCTGGGTATGAATGTTATGGTGGTTTAGATTTAGCAAGTACATCCGATACAACCGCACTTGTGTTTTATTTTCCTGATGTAAACGGTAAGCAGATTATATATCCATTTTTTTATATACCAAAAGAAACAGCAAAAGAAAAAGAATATGAAGTTAAAGTACCCTATAAGCAGTGGGCAAAAGACGGATGGTTAACATTTACTGATGGCAATTTAGGTAAGCGAACCGATTACAGTTATATTAGAAAAACAATAAAAGACTTATTAGATAAAGGTTGGTGGATTCATTCAATAGGTTATGACAGGTGGAACTCCGACCAATTAGTAGGTGAACTGCGCAACGATGGAGTTATAATGGAGGCGCACTCACAGGGTATAGCAGCTATGAGTTACCCGACAAAAGACTTTGAAAAAAGAATAATTAGCGGAAAATTATACCATAACAATTCACCCGTAATGCGTTGGCAGATGAAAAATGTTGTATTGTTTAGCGATGCAAACGAAAACGTAAAGATAGCAAAAGATAAATCCACGCAAAAGGTTGACGGTCCAGTAGCATCTGTAATGGCTATTGCAAGGTATTTAGTAGTAACAGCCGAAGGCGAACAAGTATATTTATTATGAAAACAGAAACAATCTTTAAATTATTAGACCGCGACCCACGTTATTTTATTGAAATGTATTATGAGATAATGCGCGAAGGTTTGACCTCGCAAAAGGCTTATGAGAAAATTGAAAACATACTGATAGCTCACACTGGCAAGTCGAGGTATTCAGATTATGAAAGTTTTGTACAGGTGAAAAACCGTATTATCAGAACAGAAAAAAAGTAGTTAAATTTATTTGTAACATTGTTTACAATCTACTTTGAAAGTACGATATAAATTTGTATCGTGCTAATAAAATTACGCAACCCGATACAACTATTAAAGCGTTCTACACTTGCAAATCCTGCGAGTTGGATGTATAATGTATTCGGCAATCAAACAAAATCAGGTGAACACGTAAACGAAGAAAGGGCGTTAAGGCTTGCAGCCGTTGATGCTTGCGTGCGTATTATATCAACAGCTATTGCGAAGTCGCCAAAGTATCTTTATATGGAAGATGCTGAAGGTAACTTGATACATGATAAAGGCAATCCGCTATATTTTATATTAAGTGAACAGCCAACTGAATTATATAATAAATTCAATTACGATAAGTTGATGTTGACTTACAGGTTACTGTGGGGAAACGCATACGCATACATTCACCGCAACAGATATAACGAACCTGAAGGTTTAACCGTGTTATATCCTTGGGCAGTTAAGCCACGTTTTCAAAGCGGTAAATTATACTATCAAAATACAGATACACGCTATCCTGAAATACCAACAATATTGCAACCTTATGAGTTGATACACTTAAAAAACATATCAACAAATGGATATGAAGGTAAATCACCAATAGCATTACACGCTGAAACATTGGGCGTTACAATAGCGAGTGAAAGTTATGGTGCAAAGTTCTTTGGCAATAGCGGAATACCATCAGGATTCTTGCAAGTACCAGGACCGTTAAATCCACAGCAAGCGAAGTTGATGAAGGAAAACTGGGAGTCTCAAGTTAGCGGTGAGCAGTCGCAAAGTACAGCCGTATTAGGTAGCGGTGCGAAGTACGAGCGGTTAACAATACCACCTGAAGAAGCGCAGTTTTTAGACACACGCAAATACGGTGTGCGCGAAATAGCAGCCATATACGGTGTTCCTTTGCATATGTTAGGTGACTTGGAACGCGCTACATTTAGCAATATAGAACACCAATCTATACAGTTTGTAAGCGGTACACTAACTGAATACTCAACTGAAATTGAATGGGAAGAAGAGTGCAAGTTGTTAACGAAAGAGCAACGCATGAGCCATGAGATACGTTATGACTTTGCGGAATTGTTAAAGGGCGATGCACAGTCTGTAATGAATTACGCGAAGGACGGTTTACAAAACGGGATATTCAGCATTAATGAAGTACGCAAGATGTTGGGCAAAAATAATGTTGAAGGCGGTGACCAAAGATTTATAAACCTGCAAATGTTACCTATTGAACAAGTGAGTGATTTTCACATGGCGCAAAAAGGTATTGAAACAAAAGAAGAGAATAAAGAGATAATCGGATTTATACAACGTGAACTTAACAAGTATCACATAATGAATAAGGCAAATGGAAATTAAAAAAGACTACATTAAAAACATCGAGAATGCCGAGAGGCGTTTTGTTGTTTCGGAACTTGAAAGCAAACATGAAGTACGTTCTATTGATAATGAAGAAGAGGACGAATATATTATAACTGGCTACGCTGCAAAATATAACAGCGAAACAGACTTGGGTTACATACGTGAAGTTATAATGCCAAACGCATTTGATGAAGTATTACAGGACGATGTACGCGCGTTGTTAAACCATGATGAAAGTTCGATATTAGGCCGTACAAAATCAGGCACACTACGCATATGGGCAGACGGTATAGGTTTAGGTTATGAGGTGAAACTTGATAAAAGAAACACCGACCACATGAATACTTACTACTCGATACAACGCGGTGATATATCACAAAGTTCTTTTGCATTTATAGTAAAAGAGCAATCATGGGAAAAAGGTGAACAGACCAACCTACGTAAAATTATGAAAGTAGAAAGGTTGTTTGATGTAAGTCCAGTTACATACCCTGCATATAATGATACATCGGTTGCAAGTCGCTCAATGGCAGAATCTATTAAAGATGAAATGCCACAGGAAGACTGGGAGTTTGAAAGCCGTAAAATGAAATTGCAAATCTTAAAAATTAAATAACAATAAAATGAGTACACAAAACCACAAAGACCTACTTGACAAAAGAGGTCAGGCACTGAAAGAGTTGGATATTCTTTCAGAAACAATCGCAAACGAAAAGCGCGCGATGAACAGCGAAGAGCAATCGAAGTTCGACAAGCTATACGCTGAAGTTGACGGCATCAACAAAACTGTTGAATCTTTGAAACGTAAAGCTGAATTGGATGCAAAAGAAATCGGCAAAAACGAAGAGCGCGGTTTATCACAGGAGCAAGTTGACAAAAAAGAAGAGCGCAAAGCAGTATTCCGTAAGTACATGGCAGAAGGCGAAAAATCATTAAACGGAAAAGAGCTTACTGCATTGAACGAATTACGTGCGCAATCAACAAGTACAACCGCAGGTGGATTTTTGATACCTGAAGGTTTTAGCTATGAAGTTGACATGGCTATGAAAGCATGGGGCGGTGTAATGAATGTTGCTCGCGTAATACCTACCACAACAGGTAACGACCTGCCTTGGCCTCGCGTTAACGATACAGCTAACTCGGCTTCAATACTTTCAGAAAACACTGAAGCCACAGACCTTGACATGGTATTCGCTTCAACTACTTTGAAATCATTTAACTACACAACAGGTGTAATTCGTGTATCAAAGCAGTTGTTCACAGATAGCGGTATTCCTGTTGAAGGGCTGATTGCTGAAGCTTACGCTGACCGTATGGGTCGCGGAACCAACGCACACTTCACAACAGGTAACGGTACTACTCAACCGCAGGGTGTAGTAACTGCTGCTGATGGAACAGGCGTAACCAATGCTGCACAAACTGCAATTTCATTTGATGACCTTATCAACTTGAAGTATGCACTTGACCCAGCTTACCGCGCAAATGGTACATTCATGTTGAACGACCAAACATTGAAAGCTATCGTACAACTTTCAATAGGTACTAACTATGACCAACCATTATGGCAAGCATCTTACAGAGAAGGACAGCCCGACACTATACTAGGACACCGCTACATTGTTAACCAAGATATGGCTAACATCGGTTCAGCTAACGTATCAGTGTTGTTTGGTGACTTTTCTAAATACATTATCCGCGACATCGGTTCGGCTGAATTAACTCGTTTGGATGAGCGTTACGCACAATTCTACCAAGTAGGATTCGTAATGTTCAAACGCTATGACGGACGTTACATCGGTTCAACTGGCGCACAAGCTGCGATTAAAAAGCTTACCCACGCGACCTAATCAGGTGTGTTTGTTTTCATATCATTCGGGGGCGGGTTCGCCCGTCCCCGTTTGTTTTAACAAGTAACAAATGAAAGTAGAAATATTAAAAAACATGGCTTCGAGTGAAGCTAAATATAAGAAAGGTCATGTATATGATTTTTCAGAAAGCACGGCACTATCATTAATCGGTAGCGGTCATGCAAAGGCAGTTGAAGAGATTGAAACAAAAGTAGAAACACAACACATCGAAGTAGAAAAAGCGGTAGTAAAAAGAGGGCGTAAAAAGAATGTTTGATATAGTTGACTTTACATTAGTAGCAGGAAGCGCACAGCAAGTAGTTAGCTTGGATGATGCTAAACTACACCTGCGTGTTGACGGCAACGTTGAAGACGATTACATTGAAGCGTTGGTAGGTTCGTGTGTAGACTATGCACAAAAATACACTGGACTTGAATTGTTACAGAGTACATGGACTTGCAATGCGCGCGAGTGGAATACATTTAGAATGTTTAAAACACCCGTGCAAAGCGTTCAATCTATTAAGTACTTTGATAAAGATAACAACGAACAAACACTTGCATCAACTGAATACTACGTAACCATTGAAAACGGATGCACTAAAATAGAGTTCAAAGAAAGCGTGTACGGAATTGAACTATACGAAAAACCAAACGCAATAGTAATATCATTGACGGCAGGTTTTTCGGGTGTAGGTTTAATACCAAAATCAATTATCGCAGGTATAAAACTTATGCTCGGTCACTTATATGAAAACAGACAAGCAGTTGTAACAGGAACAATAGCAACCGAACTACCATTAGGAGTAAAAAACTTATTCGACATTAACTCAATAAAACCAGTATTATGATAAAAGGATTAAACGTACAAACAATCACACCCAGCAACACGGCTTACTTAAGCAAGTATGGGTATGTATATAACAACACTTCAACAAGTGGCACGATAAACATTTTACCAATGGAGCGTGCAAACAGCGATACAAGTACAGACGGCACAAGTGTAGTAATACCTGCAGGCGGTATATTCCCAGTGTTGGTTAAAAAGGTATTTAGCACAGGTACAACAGGTACATTCTTATTAATAACAGAACTGTGAAAATAGGTGAATTAAGTCATAGAGTAACGGTGCAAGCACCTGAATATACAAGGTCAACAGATGGCAGTACAACTATAACTTATGTTGGCAGCACTACTATTTGGGCGCGTGTTAATATGCTTAATTCAAATGAGAATGTACAGGCCGAAAAGCAAACAGTAACCAATAACATCGAAGTACTTGTAAGATACAATGTAATTACAGAAGCGATTACAGAAAAGTATCAGTTAGTATGGGATGGTAAAAGTTACGGTATAACAGGAATAATTGACGATAGAAGTAAAGAGAGTAGAACAATAAACGCGACATTGATATTATGATACAGAATGGAAATTTAATAAGGCTATTACTTGACGGTAAGATTATAAGCAAGCTGACAACATTAGATGTAAGCTATGAGCGCGAAATGCTTGACAGCACGGATAAATACTCAAATGAGTTTAAGACTGTACAGCCTGCGAATAAATCTTTTTCAATTAGTGCTGAAGGGTTTTATGTGAACCCGAGCGATAAAAACTTTATATCATTTTCGGAGTATTACAATGACGCTACTTATTGGACTTTAAGCGGTGTTACATTTCAAACAGCAAGTGTTGCTGACCCTTTTAGTTTTATTCGCGCACAGCGCACATCTAGTTTAGCATCGGGCGATTACATACAAAGCGTATTAATACCTGCGGTTAATTTTGATAATACAGAAAAAACATCACTCGAAGCGAATGGATGTACATTCAGTGTTTGGCTACGTTCACCTGTGAATACCAATATCACATTAAGCATTACAGATGCAGCCACAAACACCGCTACAAATGCAATAGTTGTTAATAGTACATGGACTCGATACAGCGTAAGCATGACAGGCGCAACGCTTACAAATGCAACCGTACTTACTTGCAAAATAGAATGTACAACAACGGGCGGTGAAATTGATGTATTCGGAACGCAACTTGAAATAGGACAAACAGCAACTACATACGAACCTACGGGTATTCGTTTTATGAATTTGTTTAACGCAGTAGATAACGGTACAAAATACAACGCAATAATAACAGATGAAACAACAGGTCATGTTGAATACGCGGGAGATGTGTATGTAAGCAACCTATCATTGACAGCACCTCAAGGTCAGTTAGCTACATTTAGTTGTGAGTTAACAGGTACAGGCAGCGTAACACCAACAACAATATAAAGAATTAATACTTAAAACAATGGCAATACAAAACGGAACACTAATCAAGCTATACGATGGAACAACTCCGATAGCTTTACTTACATCAACAGACATGAGCCTTGAGCGCGAAATGTTGGATGCAACTAGCAAAGATTCAAACAACTGGAAAGAGGTACAGCCTGGCTTAAAGTCATGGTCATTTAGTGCTGAATTATTCCATGACGAATCATTAGCTTACAACCTTGCCGACCTGTTTTCAAAATGGGATGCAGGCACAGCTATTACAATGAAATGTTCAAGCGAAGTAGGCGGTCAGAAAAAATATACTGGCACAGTTTACATAGCTAATATTTCACAAAGTTCACCTGCTAATCAGTTAACGACAGTATCTGTTGAGTTCACTGGTAGCGGTGCATTAGTAGAAGCAACAATTTAACAAACAAATATGAATATCAAAGTAAACACAAAAGCTGTATTATCAGTAGAAACCGAATTAGGCAAACCAATACTTGAAGTATTGAAACCTGCAACTGAAGGACTTGGGCTACCTATCAACACGGTAGTATGTTTAATCACACATTCCACAGGCAAAAGTATCGAGGAAGTTTACTCTATACTTGACAGCGAAAATGGAGTGATAGTAAAAGTGATTGAAGCGTACAGCGAGTGGATAGGCAAGGCGTTTAGCGTGGCAGAACAGGGAAACTAATAAACGCCCCGCATCCCCGAACAGTCAGTAGTTTTCTTACTGTGTGCGGGATGCTGGGGCTTACCTTTGATGAAATGATGCAGGGTGATATTGATTACATCTTGCACCGTTTCAACGGGTGGGCGATGCTTAACAAGTATCGAGAACAAGAAGAGTGGAAGCGTGCAAGGTTAGTTGGCTGGATAGTTGCGAAGAGTGCGGGAGCTACAAAGGCAAAAGACCCTGAAAAGTTTATGCCATTAGAAAAAAAACAAAGCAGGTTAAGTGAAGCAGATATTGAACGGTTAAAAAATGGATTTGATAAATTATGACAAAGGCTGCAATAAAATCAAAGATAGATGCGAGTGTAAAAAAAACGCTTGCACCATTAATGCAGCCTGTTGATAAACTTGCACCTGTTGATGTTGTAGAAAACATTTTATACGGTCATTCACAAATCATGTTAAGCAAGGCAAAAGCCAACCTTTCAAGTGTAGTAAATTCTGCTGAAATGGTAAATAGCCTAAATGTATTTAAGGGTAAAGCCAATTATTCAGTAACCATAGGAAGTGACTTTGATTATTACAAAGCTTATATGTTAAAGTGGTTTGAATATGGGACTAAAGACAGGTATAGAAGAGCGACAAAGAAAGGCGGTGGAAGTCGCAAAGGTGGTAACGTATATACAGGTAAAATAGTTTCAAGACCATTTATGCGCCCTGCATTTGAGCAAACGAAAGCACAGGTTTTTGAAAAAATACAAAAGTCAATAATTAATCTAATTGAAGTTAACATTAAAAAGCAAATGAAATGAGCGCAGGCGTATTGATATATCAGATATTAAGTACAAACACCGATGTAACTAATATAGTGGGCACTGGAAGTAATTGCCGTATAACACCGTTGGCTCAATATCAATCATACCAAACACCATTCATAACGTATCGAGAAATAAGCACAACACCAAACGCAACTAAAAGCGGTGTGAGTACAATGGATGAAAGTTTAATGCAGTTAGATATAGTTGCAGATACACCAACACAAGCGCAAAATTTAGCTAATAAAGTAAGGGCAGCACTTGACTATGCAAGTGGCACATATAGCGGGGTTGTATTAAGTCACTGTGTATTTTCGCAACAGCGTACAGTATTTGATGAGTTCGCTAAAAATGAAGGTGTTGCTATTGTTGAACAAGATTATAATTTATACGTAGCGCGATGAGTTTAGAAATACCTATCAGGGCGGAGTTAAACGGTTTACAAGGTGATTTAAGTAAAGCCGTATCAGTAGTTAGCGATGCAAGCGAGAAGTTTGCACAGGCTGCTGATAAAGCAAGTAAACGCGCAGCGGGTGGAGTGGATGCAATACTTGCAAGTGGCAATTCATTAAAACAACAGTACAGGGCTTTATCGAGAGAGGCA
>Ga0068876_10003401_pt1 | contig 11418 bp, 7 predicted proteins | sample NOAtaG_6_FD_66442 | JGI IMG/M metagenome (GOLD analysis project Ga0068876, IMG submission 66442) | Freshwater lake microbial communities from Lake Erie, under a cyanobacterial bloom - NOAA_Erie_Diel5S_2200h metaG | ecosystem: Environmental > Aquatic > Freshwater > Lake | place: USA: Ohio, Lake... | reverse complement strand
CTGCCGGTGTTGTAAAATTGCGATACGGATGTATTTCCCAATACCCTTCCGTCGCAATTGTTGTGAGGTTTACCGAGGTCGGTGTAAGGTCAGTCAATGGCATTCCTGTTGTAAAAGGTACGGCTCCCGTAATGTATTGTGCCCTTAGCAGACCAACCGACGTTGCTGCTCCAGGAGTAGCCCATTTCAGGTATGCATTTCTATTCGTGATCGTTCCATTGAACATTCCACCGACAGGATACAATGAATTGGCATCTGTTACTGCGGTATTGGTGCGGTTATACTTAAACATCGGACCGACAACCGAACCAGCTGTCCAGGTTACCGTTGAAACATTAGGTGTCGCTTGATTACCATAATACAAACTTGCTAAAAGAGGGTACGTATTTAAAGCAGATCCGGGAACAAGAGCGCTTTGAACATGCATTCCCAGAACAAGATAATTCGTTGAGGAGCTCAGAATATTTCCCCGTGACATCTTCAGGTCTCTGAAAACATAAAGTGGAAGATTCAATACAAGACCAGTATTGGTTCCGGTAATATTGACCTCCAAGTCGAAGAAGTTAACGATGCCCCTGACTGGATTTCCGTTAGAAGGGTTCAATTCGGCGTGTGTGATACTTTGATTATTCGAACCAGTGAATTTCACCAAACCTGTTCCTCTATTGTTAGAGGTAGTAGAAGCATTTGCGAGTGTGGAGAAAACTTCACCATTTCCTGCTGTTATCTGACCGCTTACCATGAGATCCCCTTTGAGTTCAAGGGAACCACCCGCGGTTCCAAGGGCCGCTGCAGACTGACGACCAAAAGTCAATCGCGCTTCCCTCATTACAGTAAGATTATTCGCGAACGCGGCAGTAGTATTGTAGATCACAGGCAATTTCGTATTGCAACCTCCAAGTTTTGGAATGTAAACATTTGTCGAAAGGGTCGGGACCTGGCCTGCAGTAGCCGCAATAAATGTATTGTTGATAGAATCATACACAAACCAATTCGTCGAAACTGTCCAGTCTTCTCCGGCGTCGTACGCATAGGGATAGGTATTTTTAACACTCGGTACTCCCGCGCCACCTCTCCAAACCATGTCGTTGTTATACAATGTCGCTGTAGACGGTACTGCGGATGAACTGATCGAAAGGTTGAAATTTGAATTCGTACAGTTCAGCACTTCAGAACCAACCATAACATAATATGTGACTCCGGCTTGCGTACACCACGTAACATCCTCGAAATAAGGGTTTGAACAAGGCTGACCGGCCGTATACAAATTACTGCATGCAACATTGGTCAAAGCGCCGCAAGAACCTGTAAATACCTGGATCTCTGTATCAAAGTTTGTTGATGTGCTGATCGTGGAGGCAGTGTAGCTCGTTCCGTCACCAATTACACGGTACCATAAGGTATTGTTCAACGCCCCACCACTCGCCCCACACGATGCGAAAGTTGGCACAACACCATCAGTCGCAGTAGTCGCCTGAGCGACAGAAACGATCCCGGAGTTGTATGGAACCCCTACCAATGTTGCTCCCGCACATGGATCGTTGGGTGGCCCCGAGAAAGAACACGTAAGATCTAATTGAAAGGTTCCAATTGTGAGGTTTGGGTTGTAGAATCCAGACCATCTCCACACCTTGATGAAGTAGGTGACACCAATCGTTGTCTGGAAAGAAACACTGGCTTGCAAACTCGCGCATGACGGACCGAAATCATCCACTGCTGTTAAACAGTTTGGGGATGCACAGCTCCCGGTAAATACCCCGATCTGACTGTCAACAGAAGGTGTTGTATTGCACAAACTAGCCGTAACAACACTTCCGTTCCCTACAAAAGAATACCACACGCCCGGAGTGTTTTGTCCATAACCCGAGCATGTCCCTGTTTCTCCGGAACCTCCCACAGTAGCACCAACAGTAGTCCCTATTGTTGCAGACCCGCACGTGACCGCCGTTGCATTACAGATCAAATCATTGGTCGGTGGTGGTGGTGGAGTAAAACACGTTACCGCAAGTGAAAAGTCGAAGAATGGTGTTAGCTGATTCCAGGAGAAAATCTTGATGTAGTAGGTAGTTCCAACCACCGTAGGAATTGCAATACTCGAAACTAAGCCCGCACAAGCCGGCCCATTATCATCGTTCGTTGCCAGGCAGGTTGCATTGGCACATGATGTTCCGCTGTAAACAGAAATCTGTGAATCGTTAAAGATCGGTGAACCACACAAACTGAATGTAACTGTTTGTCCCGTCCCTGCAAAGGAATACCAAACCCCCGGAGTGTTTTGTGCATATCCCCCACAAAAGTTCGCTTCATTCGTTCCGGAATTAGTAGCATTGACAGTTGTTCCTGCCGTTGTGGATCCACATGTAATTGGAACCGCACCGCAAATCCCATCATTTGCAGGCTGAGCAAATGCTCTAGCATTTAGTATCAGTAGCCCAAAAACCAAAAGAACGTTTAAAGAGTGACGTATTTGAATTTTTTTCGTTAGCATTTTCATTTCGTAAAGGGTTAATTATTTAGCAAATTGGTGGCAGTCATTATTGTTAGGCACATGTAACGCGCGGTTTAACAAATTATAAACCTTATTTGTATCTATTTGTCTTACAGATTATTAAGTTTTTTTAAGCACTCTCTTTTTCCACTTTTTGGAAATTTTTGTTCATTTTGGGAAGTTATTTTGGTGGTAATTTTTCGTTTTACCATCCTATTCAACATGAAAAACAGCATTAAAATTCTTTTGTAACTTTGTACCTCATGAAGGATCAAAAAAGAATCGCCGTAATTGGGGGCGGGAGCTGGGCCACAGCACTCGTTAAGATCCTATGTAACAATCTGAATTCCGTAAACTGGTGGATGCGCAATGAAGGAGCAGTTGCCCACATCCTGAAGTACAGACACAATCCCAATTATCTTCAGTCTGTTGAATTCGACCTGAATAAGATCAATGTCAGTACCGACCTTGTTGAGATCATTCAACCGGCAGATATTGTGATCATTGCCACTCCATCGGCCTTTTTAACAAGTATCTTCGAGCACTTCCCAAAAGAGATCCTGAAGGACAAGGTGGTATTCTCAGCTGTTAAAGGGATCGTTCCACAACACAATACCATACCGGTCCATTTTATACACGATACGTTCGGAACACCGTTCAAAAAGATCGGGATCATTTGCGGTCCTTGTCACGCAGAGGAAGTTGCACTTGAACGGCTTTCGTACCTGACCATTGCCTCACAGAATGAAGCCCATGCCCAAGAAATGGCTGATCTCCTGAGTTGCAGGTACATCAAAACGACTGTTTCAGATGACCTTTTCGGAACAGAACTTTCGGCAGTTCTTAAGAACGTGTATGCAGTGGCAGCCGGTATCTGCTCCGGTCTCGGATACGGCGACAACTTTCAATCTGTTCTTATCTCCAATGCTATTCAGGAAATTGAGAATTTTATCGATGAAGTGAGCCCGATCCACCGCGACGTGAAGTCCAGTGCCTATCTTGGTGACCTTTTGGTTACAGCCTACTCCAAGTTCTCGCGTAACAGGACATTCGGTTTTATGATCGGGAAAGGATATTCTGTGAAAACAGCGCAGCTGGAAATGGATATGATCGCGGAAGGGTATTACGCCGTGAAATGTGTTGTTGAGATCAATAAAGAGTATCATGTGGAAATGCCGGTTGTTGAAGCAGTGTACAACATCCTTTACGAACGCATCTCACCGGTGATCGAAATGAGGATCCTTACCGATAAATTGAGTTAAGCGCACTTATTAACATTGGTTTCGTTAAGAATTTCGAAGTGCCTCAACAGGTTTAGTACAGTTCAAATATCCTATTTTTGCCTCAAATGATTTTTCAATGAAAGTATTCAAGTTCGGAGGTGCATCCGTCAAGGACCCAAGTGCTGTAAGGAATGTTTCGAGCATCCTTTCAATGTTCGAAGGAGAAAAATTGACAGTTGTGGTCTCCGCCATGGGGAAAACGACCAATAAACTGGAAGAGATCGTACAGGCATCTTTTGAAAGGGATCGTAAAATATACATGGGACATGTGGACGACCTGTATGAATTTCACATGAACATACTCGGAGAACTTTTCCTGGAAAAACATTTTGCTATTTACAATACGATCGAAGACATCTTTGAAAAATTGCGCGATCGATACAACGAACCGTTCCCGGATAATTATTCGTTCGAATATGATCAGATCGTATCGCTGGGTGAATTGATCTCCTCCCATATCGTTGCAGCATTCCTCTTCGAACAGGGCCATTCGGCCGCGTGGGCAGATGCGCGAAAATTGATCCGCACAGACCATACTTACCAGGAAGGAAGTGTCGACTGGAAGAAAACAGAAGAGCTCATTCAAACGCGCTTCGTTCCCAATTTTGATCATCTTTCGATCCAGGTTACGCAGGGATTCATCGGTCACACGCCGGAAGGTTTTACAACAACACTTGGAAGGGAGGGTTCCGATTACACCGCCGGGATCTTTGCATACTGTGCTAATGCAGAAAGCGTTACCATCTGGAAAGATGTACCCGGAATGTTGAATGCCGATCCAAAATGGTTTGACAACACGATCAAACTGGACAGCATCTCCTTCAAAGAGGCCATCGAACTAGCCTATTACGGTGCTTCAGTTATACACCCAAAAACGATCAAACCGCTCCAGAACAAGGGTATCCCACTTTATGTAAAGTCTTTCATCGATCCAAAGGCTGATGGTACGGTAATACAAGAATCCACAGCTCAAGATCATTTGATCCCATCGTTCATCTTTAAGATGGATCAGGTACTTTTTTCCTTTACTACGAAGGATTTTTCATTTATCGTTGAAGAAAACCTGAGCGATATATTCCGACGTCTGGCTGCCGTAAATGCCAAGATCAACCTGATGCAAAACTCCGCCCTTGACTTCTCGATCCTTCTCGATCGTAAAAAAGTGGATCCGCAGCAGATCATCGACATGTTCAGTGATTCCTATGCGGTCCGGTACAATGAAGGACTGGAACTGGTAACGATCCGCCATTATGATCCGGAGACTGTAGCCCGTGTAACCAAAAACAAGGATATACTCCTGGAACAGAAGACAAGACAGACAGCACGACTTGTCATGAAAGACCGTGGCTGATCGTAAATGCTCCCAACAAGATAAATTGAAAATACCACGAAAGAGGTAGTGTGACAACCCTGCTAATCGCTTATTTTTGTCTACTTCGGAACTATGAGTAAAGCACTTTCTGTCATTGCGCCCGGTCATACTGTAACGGTTACCTCCATTGAGTCTTCAGCCCTCAAGCCAAAACTCATGGAAATGGGCATTGTAAAAGGAAAGGAGATCACAATTTTATTCAAGGCTCCTTTTGGAGATCCGATCGCCGTTGATGTTCACGGTTATATTTTATCCCTGCGGCTTGACGAAGCAGCGCTGATCCAGGTGGATCTGATCGGCAAAGAAGAAGTTTTTGCCTAATTTTAGCCCCATGAAGATCGCCCTCCTTGGAAATCCGAATACAGGCAAAAGTTCAGTGTTCAACATGCTCACAGGACTGCGCCAGCATGTCGGCAATTTCCCGGGTGTAACCGTTGACAAGAGATTCGGCACCTTTACCGTGCAAGGAGAAGAACATACATTGATCGATTTTCCCGGAACCTACAGTATCTATCCACGTTCGAAAGACGAGAAGGTTGTTTACGATGTGCTTTCCAATCCAAAACACCCGGATTATCCTGATCTAGTCGTTGTCGTAGCGGACGAATCGAACCTGGAACGAAACCTCTTCCTTTTCACTCAGATATACGACCTTCATTTCCCGACGATACTGGTTTTAAACATGTCGGACATAGCATCCGGAAAAGGATTAAGCATCAATGTCCCAGAATTGGAAAAAGTGTTTCGCGGCAGTATAGTTATTGAAACGACTGCGAAAGTTGGATTGGGCAGAGACAGGTTGTTGAAGGCCGTTGAGCTTATTTCAGCTGACAAGAACACTGAAACCTTTTTGCCACTAGCCGGCTTGAAAGACCCGGATGATCTTCTTGGTCAAGAAGAAGAAGCCGAACAGCGATTTGGGCTGATCCGGAAAGTGATACAACATGTAGAAACAAAAGGGCCATCTTCAAGGAACAGGGAACAGCACAGGCTCGACAAGATCCTTGTTCATCCGATTTTCGGATACCTTTTCTTCGCTGCCATTCTTCTCGTTGTATTCCAATTCATCTTTGCGTTTGCTGCAATTCCGATGGACTTCATCGATGGTTCATTTGCCCATCTGAGTGCCTGGTTAAGCAGCACCCTGCCCACAGGGCTATTCGCGGATCTGATCAGTCAGGGGATCGTTCCAGGTATCGGTGGTGTTGTCGTATTCGTTCCACAAATCGCTCTGTTGTTCTTTTTTATCTCCATTCTGGAAGAAAGTGGTTATCTGGCGCGCGTTGTGTTCATTATGGATCGACTAATGCGTCCCATGGGGTTGAATGGTAAAAGCGTTGTTCCGCTCTTATCAAGTGTGGCCTGCGCCATTCCCGGCGTTATGTCAACACGCACCATTGCGGACTGGAAAGAACGCATGATCACCATCCTTGTGGCCCCGCTTATGAGTTGCAGTGCACGGATCCCTGTTTACACCCTGCTTATTTCATTGGTGATCCCAAACGAGACCGTTCTTGGCTTCTTTAACCTGCAGGGCTTGGTCCTTTTCGGGTTGTATGCTCTTGGGTTGGTCTCCGCTTTGATCATCGCGGCTATTCTCAAATTCATCATCAACTCGAAAGAAAAAGGATTCTTATTGTTGGAATTACCAACCTACAAGAGTCCGCGCTGGCCCAATGTTGGACTCGCCGTTTGGGAAAAGGTGCGCGTGTTTGTCCTTGACGCCGGAAAAGTGATACTTTCTATTGCTATTATTCTGTGGGCATTGGCGACTTTTGGACCGGGAGAAAAAATGCTCCGTGCTGCAGCAAAAGCAGAACTAAAAGCAAAGGAATTGCACCTTTCTGCTGATGAAACGGAAGGAATGGTGGCATCGGCCAAACTCGAAAACTCCTATATAGGCATGCTCGGGAAAGGGATTGAACCGGTAATCGAGCCTCTTGGTTATGACTGGAAGATCGGTATTTCACTGATAACATCATTTGCCGCTCGGGAAGTTTTTGTAGGCTCATTGGCTACGATTTATGCCGTACATGATGACGGCGATAAAAACCGCAGATTGATCGACCGTTTACGCCTGGAAAAGCGAGCGGATGGCACGCCGGTATATACAATGGCTTCCGGAGTTTCACTTATGATCTTTTATGTTTTTGCAATGCAATGTATGGCAACCCTTGCTGTTGTAAAACGCGAGACAAAGAGCTGGAAATGGCCACTCATTCAGATCGCTTTTATGGGAGTTTTAGCCTATCTGGGAGCCATGATCGCATTTAACGTACTAAGCTGATGCAAATGATCCTTGTCATATTATCCATTACCGGAGCCTGCGCCTATCTCGGTTGGCAAGTTTATCAGCGTTTCTATAAAAAAGATACAACTTGTGACGGTTGTTCCATGGGCAAGTCCCAACAACCTTAATGACCTCCCTCTACTTTTTCATCGAATGAGATTCCTTGACCCTTCAGGATCGACCTTACGTATAACGCAAAGAAAGCTAAATACGCAAAACAGACCACACCCACAACAAAGGATGGCTGTATCCCGATCACATCCGACAATTTCCCCTGGATCGGTGGAATGATGGCTCCACCCAGGATCATCATCACCAGGAAGGCTGATCCTTGCGACTGGTATTTACCCAAACCAGCCAATGACAGCGAAAAGATCGCAGGCCACATGATCGAGCAGAAAAGTCCGCCGCTCAGGAATGCATACACCGCATAGATGCCTGATGAAGTAAGTCCGATAACCATCGCTGCAACACCTAAGATCCCAAATACTCCCAGGGTCAATGCAGGGCGATCGTTCGTAACAAAAAAAGCGATGATCTGCACCACAACGCAGAGAATATACCAGTACAGCGGCTGAACATCATAACCTGCCACTTTGGTAAGACCTAGTACAACACCGAATGCAACCAGCGGAACAATAAAACGCAGAACCTGCTTGGTCGTTCTGCTCAAGTCGAAGGCATTGATGGCTCCGGCCCAGCGTCCGATCATCAAACTTCCCCAAAACATGGCAATAAACGGTGCGATCTGAGATGACTCGTATCCACCAAACTTTTCCTGTTTCAACAATTCACCAAGATTACTTCCGATCGCTACTTCCACACCGACATATACGAAGATCGCCAACATTCCCAGAGTCAACTGTGGGTATTGCATCGCTCCCCAACCGGTCTTCTGCTTCTTACCGGCAGCAAATGCAACTAACAAACCACCAACGATCACAAGTAAGCCGGCAGACAGCCAATTTATTCTTTGCTGTTCAATGGGTTTTTTAATTTTATCGATTTCGCTTTGAATTGCCTTCTCAGTATTAATTTGTGTCGAATTCATTGTATTAATGGGATTACCCTGTTCATCTAATGAAACTTGCTCTAAATCATGTTTCAATTGGATTAAATCCTTGTTCGCAGATTCTTGGTAGTAACTATTAAAAACAGGGACAAAACAGGCAATCAGCAAAGCAGTTATAACTGCAAGAGTGAATATGGCTTTTTTTGATCTTTCTGTTTTTTCAACCCTTATTCCATTAGGTAACTTTTTTGAGAAACCAAAAAGCACTGCGATTGCTATGAAAAGCACTGCGACACAAGCATAAAGCATATTAACCTTATCCATACTTAATGTGGCATAAACTTTCGGGTCGACAGCAGCGGCTGAGCCAAACAGTGCCAATGCTACAATCAAAGGACCAATCGTTGTTCCTAAACTATTGATACCACCACCTAGACTAATGCGACTTGTTCCTGTCGACTCATCCCCTAACGAGATCATAAAAGGATTTGCAGAAGTCTGTTGCAATGAAAAACCTAGTGCAACTACAAAAAACCCAAAGAGCATACCTGAAAAGAGATCTGCGTAAACTGATAATATCATAACAATTGCCCCTAAAGCTGAAAATAGAAGACCGAATACAATACTTTTTTTATATCCCCATTGTCCTACTAAATCTCTACCTCGGGTTGAACCGATTACAAACAAGGCAAGGGCTCCAAGATAATATGCCCCGTAAAATGCAAAGTCAATAAGCTGACTCTGGAATTGATCTAAATGAAATTTACTTTTACAGAACGGAATGAATACACTGTTACCTGCGGCGATGAAACCCCAGAAAAAGAAAACAGTTGTTAGCGTAGCAAGTGCTCCGTAGTTTGTTGATCTGGTTTGTTCTTCAGACATAATTCAGCTTTTAGTTCAGCCAAATTAACTGAATTTGATCCTTAAACCGCGCTTTGAGTAAGATTATTTGAACCGTCCACTATGGATAACATGCGTTTGACGGTCGCAACAATAGCAGCTGCATCAAATCCACAGTCTGCCCAAAGCTCTTCCTGAGTTCCATGATGGATGTATTGATCCGGAATTCCCAAACGCACCACTTCTGCGCTGTATTTCTGGTCCGCCATGAATTCGATAACAGCGGAACCAAAACCTCCCATTAAAGTACCATCCTCAATTGTAATTACCTTCTTGAACTTAGAGAATACCTCGTGAAGCATGACTTCATCGATGGGCTTTACAAAACGCATATCGTAATGAGCAACAGATGCTCCGATAGACTTTAATTCTTCGATCGCTTTTTGAGCGAAATTTCCGGGGTGACCGATTGTCAGAATTGCGATGTCCTCTCCGTTCGTGATCTTTCGTCCCGTGCCCACCTTAACAGCTTTCAACGGGGTCTTCCATTCTGTCATAACTCCGTTTCCTCGCGGGTAGCGGATCGTGAAAGGACCCATATTCTCCTGCTGTGCAGTGAACATTAAATTGCGCAGTTCCGCTTCATCCATTGGTGCTGAAACAGTCATATTCGGAATGTGACGCATGTAGGCAAGGTCATAAGCACCGTGATGCGTTGCACCATCGGCTCCTACCAATCCACCACGATCCAGACAAAAGACAACATTCAGATTTTGAAGAGCCACATCGTGCAACACCTGATCGTACGCTCTTTGCATGAACGAAGAGTAGATATTGCAGAATGGTATGAGTCCTTGGGTAGCCAAACCTGCAGAGAATGTAACCGCATGTTGTTCAGCAATACCAACATCAAATGCGCGATCCGGCATTGCCTCCATCATAATGTTCAACGAACATCCCGAAGGCATAGCAGGGGTTACCCCCATGATCTTATCATTCTTTTCAGCCAGTTCTACGATCGTGTGTCCAAATACATCTTGGTATTTTGGTGGCTGAGGGGACTTTGGAACGATCTTAACGATCTCACCGGTCTCCTTATTGAACACGCCCGGAGCGTGCCATTTGGTTGGATTTCCCTCTTCAGAATATTTGTACCCTGCTCCTTTGCGCGTGATGCAGTGTAGGATCTTAGGTCCCGGAATATCTTTCAGATCCTCCAGCACCTTTGCCAAACCGATCACGTCATGGCCGTCTACAGGTCCGAAATAACGGAAGTTCAACGATTCAAAAAGATTACTTTGCTTTAAAAGTGTCCCCTTCAATGCATGCGTCACTTTTGAAGCAATCGTCTGTGCGTCCGGACCAAATTTGGAGATCTTTCCAAGCATCTTCCAAACCTCATCCTTTACCTTATTGTAAGTGTGTGAAGTAGTGATATCGGTCAAATATTCCTTCAATGCTCCAACGTTCGGATCGATCGACATACAATTATCGTTGAGGATCACCAATAAATTCGCATCCTTTTCAAATCCGGCGTGGTTCATTCCTTCGAAAGCCATACCTGCGGTCATTGCACCATCGCCGATCACAGCAATATGCTGACGGTCCTTTTCTCCTTTGTATTTGCTGGCAACTGCCATTCCGAGTGCAGCAGAAATAGACGTAGATGAATGGCCAACACCAAAGGTGTCATACTCAGATTCTGATCTTTTCGGGAAGCCTGAAATACCGCCTTTCAAGCGGTTGGTGTGAAAAAGTTCGCGTCTACCCGTAAGAATCTTGTGCCCGTAAGCCTGATGCCCGACATCCCAAACTAACTGATCGTAAGGGGTATTGAAAACGTAGTGCAGCGCAACGGTCAATTCAACAACGCCCAAGCTGGCGCCGAAGTGACTGTTGCCGATCTCAGAAATTACATCCACGATATACTGACGCACCTCATCAGAGACCTGTGGCAGGTCATCTACATTAAATTTTGAACGAAGATCCGATGGAATCGTGATCTGTTCAAGCTTCGGTCCGGCTTTAAATTCTCCCATATCGTCAGTAAGATCGCTAAGTTATTGCTAAATGTTGTCTTAACAAACAAATGGAACTTTTATTTTGTTCGTATTCCCAGGGATTTTGCAG
>Ga0068876_10003399_pt1 | contig 11423 bp, 25 predicted proteins | sample NOAtaG_6_FD_66442 | JGI IMG/M metagenome (GOLD analysis project Ga0068876, IMG submission 66442) | Freshwater lake microbial communities from Lake Erie, under a cyanobacterial bloom - NOAA_Erie_Diel5S_2200h metaG | ecosystem: Environmental > Aquatic > Freshwater > Lake | place: USA: Ohio, Lake... | reverse complement strand
AGGACAGCAGGTTAAAATGGTAATTCTGTAAATAGATTATCTAATTCTGAATCCCATTGTCTTCCCGCATAAGAATGAATTTCTTTATTTGGGAACAGTCTCTTTGCACACTCTATAGCAACAGTATCATTATACACACCATAGTCTCCTGATTTATAGTAAAGGATAACATCATTACCTATTACTTTCAACCATCCACCATTAGCAGTAAAATATTTGCTGTTACGGTATACTTCACTGATAGAGCTATGAAAGTTCTCTACAAATTGATATGGATCAAAACACATTCTGCAATCTGTTTCATCATCATGGGCAACTTGTATAATAAACTTGATACCATTGCTATTCTGAAAGTCTGATAAATCAACTGGTGACTTATAGACTTTAGAAGCAATATTTACAAGTTTCTTTCTTAATCTCTCAGTTTCATCTTGCTTCTCTTGAATTTTAGCATACCATTGTTCAGGAGTTCTTGCAAGATCTTGTCTTCTCATTTCAGCTTCATAAGAATCTTCAAGATCATCAGTATTGAGAACTGTATTTTCATAGTCTTCTCCTTCTTGTGCAGCAATAGCAGATATATACTCAGAAGCAAGATTCTTTGCTTTGTCTCTGATATCAATTAAACTTGCCATTGCAGTTATCTTTGCTTCTATCTCCATTGTTTTTTGAAGAGCAAGAGGAGCTACTACTGACATAAACAGTCTTTGTTCTTCAGCTGTAGACTCTGCCCATCCACCACCTGCAAAACATTTGAAGTCTTCAGATGGTACACTAAATGTTTCATGCTTAGTGCACAGTGTTATTGAGTTTCTACCATAGGTAACTACAGTAAATAATCCTTGTCTAGATTTTAAGTGAATTTTCATTTGAGTTGATTTTTGAGTTGATAAATAAGAGCCTAAAGTTATTAGCTCTTCTGGTGCTTCTACTGACCGCGTTATCTGTATAGCCACATAAATGTGTAACAGCACGGCTGCACTTTTGAAAGTTCATAAGGTATGCTTCCCAACCACCTGCATCCTAAAGATGCATCAATTTTTTGTAACAATAGAGAGTTCTTGCTCATAAGATTCTTTGAGCATAAGCAAATCACTCTTCTGTAATTTACTTAATGATTCTTTGTACTCTTTAGGACAAGAACCATTTACTGCTGTTACTAATACAGCAATTTCCAAAATCAAATTTGAAATCATATATGTGTGTTTAATTGGTTACTGATTAATACTTTTTTGCACTGAGACACAACTAACTACTAGGCAGATAGACAGAATAAATCCTGTGATGACGGCCTCTGTTCATTAGTTGTGTCAGTGCATCAAAGATAGATTAGTGCTACAGAGGTTATCCACCAATGTAGCATAGGTTAGTGGAACCGTTCCGCTCTAAACTATTTTTACTAACCTATTATTTGACCCCTCTGCACTTAGTTGTGATAACTGGTATTCCAGCATCCCGTATACTCACAGGCTAACTACATGTTAGTATCACAACTGCCTGACCAAGGTCAGATTAGTGCATTAGGATACAGGCTTTGCACCTGTCTATTGTATTTCAAGAAGTTTTTTTCTGCTATCTCAATTTGATTCTTGAAATAACCTGTTTTGTTACCCTTTCTTTTATTAAAAATCATCAATGATTCCATCACCATTATATGTTTTCTCAACTTTCTTGTAAGTATAACATACTCTAAAAAGTTTTCTTCAGTTATTGATTTAATTGTTTTCATTTTAAGTTTTAAATTAAGGTTCTGTTACAACATAAGGTTCATTACCTATATATCGTTTTGAGGGAGTATACTCTTCTAACACTTGTAGTATCGTGAATGATTCATCTCCAATGGAGATATGTGTACTACTCCCTATATATTTAGATAGGTCTTTAGTAGTATAGTAAGAGTACATGTTACCTGATTGGGTTTTGATAAGATAGTTCATTTGAGTTGAGTTTTAAGTTTTATTAATCTATTGTTTATACCCCTCTGCACTCAGTTGTAAGATCACTGTGCAAGTACATAAACTCCACCCGTTACGGTTTCACAGTCTACATTCCACTCGTGATGCACAAGTACTCTCTTGGAACTTAAGATGATACTTACAACTGCCTGACCTTGGGAATCAGGAATGGTGCATTAATAAAACAAAGAGAACTAAAGCCCACGACCTAACCATTGTTGATCTAACAGGCAACCCCATGGTACGAGTTGTTCTCTTTGTTATATGGTACTCTCACAAGGTTGCAACCCTTGACATACATCCAACACCGAGGCATCATAAGCCAATTGGTAGTATGTTATCCTGCAATTGGATGAGAGTAATATTGGTAATTAATTTACAGTGTGTACTCTATGCTATAGTACTTACCGTCTTCACTGCGCATGCTGGCAATGATTTCATTTGGGGTGTAATAAGTAACACCATTTCTTGTATACTCAAAGAGTATTACTTTGTTATCCTCCATGTAATTTATTTTGAGGGTGAATATACTAATGAATGAGTAGTTTTATATCATACTCAGGATAATCTCGGGTGGCTATGAGACTACTTAATAAAGTAATACTCATACAAAGAGTAATCATACATATATGTAATCAGATAAAAGGGTTACGTATTAATTAAAGATTGTCTATTAGTATTAGACTGTCAAGATCTGAATACTTACCACCATATACTTTGTGGGTATTGTAGTTTTCTATCCAGATACTATCTTCAGATACTTCTAAGTAGTATTCTATGTCAATGTTACCACCAACATCAGACCAGTCCTGAGATATATCCGCGGGAGACTCTGTTGCTCTTCTATTAATGTCTCCTATAGAGAATCCTATAGTAAAGAATACAATAGATAGTAGAACAAATACAGTTGTAATCATATACTCTCTTTTCATATGTATAGTTTTAATTGATTGCAGTGTTTTATAGCCATATACTCAGTGAAGAGTGGCTACTTATGTGTGTATTTTGAGCTTTGGTTAAGTAGTATGAGTATAAGGTATGATTGATTCTCAACTACTTAGCCCCTCTTACTTAAAGTAATTATGTATTATTTATACTCAACTTTAGGAATCCAAGAATGTTTTCCAGTGTTTACTGGATACTCACCCCGTAATTTCCAAGACTTGTTTACCTTTAGGAATCCAAGAATAGTATATTGTGAATAGTTAATACTTAATACACATGTGCATACGCTGATACAGTTTCAGTGACCAGGGAGAATATACAATTAACAGTATTCAATGTACATATATCTGCATATCCTGTATCAGTTTGAGTAGAGGGTTGTCCAAATAGGATATGAGAAAGACAAAAGAGCAAGGCTTGTGTAGCCCTGCTCATGTCTTGTGTAACATAAACTGTAGATTACTCTATAGTAATTGGGGATTGTTTATTATTGTATGGTGAAAGACCTGTGTAGTCTTGTACCATTATAAGTGTCTTGCCTATGATAGGATTGCTAGTTTCTGATTCTAGCCTGTATCCTAATTTGACTGCATGTACAAATGCTTGTTCAATGTTTGTGTAGTCTTGTTCAGTAATGAATAGAACTAATTTTCCTTTTGTAACAAATGGTTTCATAATGTGTAATGTTTGTTATATTGTAGGTGGATAACTGTATTCCCATGACCATGAATAAGTGCCTTCTTCTGTTATAATGTAACGTTTAACCTGAAGACCTTGTGCCTTTCTTTTTAATGCTAAGTAAGGATTACTTGTGATGTGTTCAATACCATCTTTAGTATATGTGAAGATAGTGTTGTAAATTGAGTACAATGGATTCATGCTGTGTAAGGTTAAGTGATTGAATTGTTAAAGAACAGGGCAGGCATGTGCCCACCCTGTGTGATCATGTGAAATCCTTGAGTTACTCTGCTTCACTCTCTGGATTTACTTTGGCTTTTGCTTTAGGCTTTGGAGCCTCTGTGTCCTGATCAGTGTCATCATCTACAGAATCAATGTCAATGCTGTTCATTGCCTGTACAGCAGTTGCACTTGGCTTGAGCCCCATAACACTGTAAGCCTTTGCATTGATGAGAATGTCTTGGATCTTCTCATTCTTAACTCTGTCTAACTGACCAGTAAGACGTGTAAAGCCTGATTCATCCAAACCGTAGTTATAAGTGCCAGTCTTTGGATTCACTTTGCGTGATCTGTAGAGTGTGCACTCATCTGTAATGCTTGGATAAAGAGTTGAGAAGATAACTGATCCATCATCACTGACCGGATTGAATGTTGCTGTTTTGACAGTGTCAATGTACAACTGCAGTTCTTCTTTAGGACCTGAGACAGTATAGAAATGTCTGTGTCCTTCTGGGCAAACTCCTTTGTCACCACGTGCCAATAATTCGTCTGCTTTGCCTGTTGTGTCTTTTCTTGAGAAAGACCATGTTGCTTTAAGTGCCATCTTGTGTAAGTTTTTAAGATGTGAATAAATAAAGTGAATTACCTGTGAACACATGTGCATTTCTGCTTGTGTCCATGTTAAGTTAAGGGTTGTCCAAACAAGGATGTGCATAGTCTGCGTAAGAAAGAGAAGTTGTTGTGAAAAAATGTGAAGAAAAAAAGAGTAACATTTCTGTTACTCTGTGCAATCATTGAGCAGATTTGAGCTCGGCAGCAAGCTGTCTTTGCTCAATCTTGCTCTTGATTGGGTCAATATCAGACAAACTGAGTTTGTCATGAGGTTGGCCCGGCTCAGGTGTGAGTGTAAACGTGGCAAGGTATGTCATACCGCTGACAAGTTTGCATGCCTGAGCATAATTGGTGTGAACTGGCCAATATGTTTTTGGCCGAGTGACACCTTCATAAGTCTCTGGTGGCATTGCCACATCAGAGGCTTTAATGATGATTTGGTCCCAATTGCCATCCTTGGCATTGTACTGGAACAAAGCTGTGCAAGAAAATTGTTTTTTCATTTTGTATAAGTTTATGTTACAAAATGAGTAAAGGGTTGTCTGAACAAGCATGCAATCCAGCATAAGCAAAAACTTTTTGACAAGGGAAAAAAGTTGCATGCTTTGCTGCAAGATTGCTCCCACGTGGTGCAAGTCAAGGGGGGTCCCCACCCTTGCGCGGCAGCCGGGGGGCTTGTGATATAGGACCCATCACATGCTCTACTATAGTATTAAAATTTTACCCTTATAGTATTTTGTTTTATCTTTACCTTATGAAGAAGATTGATATGGGGAAGTTTGTTCTTCTTATAGGAGATGATGCTACTGAGATCTTTGATTACTATGGTGTCAAAGAGATGCACGGGTTGAACCGTAAAGATGCCCAGGCAGAAGAAGTTGATAAGACTACAGGTAATGGTGTTTATATATATGGTTGGACTAATTATGATCCCCGGGACAAGAAGCTTACAGCAAAAGCCCCGTATAAACCTTTTCTCTTTCTGAACAAAAAACACTTTACTGGAAAGTTTACTGATATTACCCTTGTTAATCATGAGGCTATGCATATAGTTATTTTGCTTAATAACTGGGATATCCGGGATAAGGAAGAAGAGACAATATCTGAAGCAGAAGATATTACTAATAGGATAGTGAAGATGCTTAAGCTAGATAAATTTACTAAGTGAAAGTATACTTTGACCATATCAAAGGCTTTGGTAAAGTCAGTGATCTAGAGCTTATCATTAACTGTGCCTATGGTATATTAGAACCAAATGAATCTTGTATAGATGCACTAAAGCAAGGATGGATACCATGGGAGGGCAGATGGTATAATGAGCGTAGCACTAGATTAGATCTGAGTATTTATCAACCCACAAAGACTACAAAAAAATTATCTAAGAAAGTTAATGTTGCTGTAGGAGATGTATTAGCTCATAAAGAGATGTATGAAGAGCTTTATGAAAAGTACTGTTCTTATCATGGGTTTAAAAGAGATATTAAGTTAGAGTCTTTTAAAGATTGTCAGGTTATAGAATACTGGACAGATTACCTAGTAGGGATTAGTTTATATAAACAGTTTGAAACACAGTTTGTAGCATATCAGTTTATATGGGATTATGCAGACCCTAAATTATCCCTAGGTACAGTTGCTCAGTACTATGAATGTGAGACTGCTAAGCTACTTGATTGTGAATATGTTTATCTCTTAGGTGGGTATGAAAAATGTTGTGAGTATAAAGCTAACTATCCCGGGTTTGAGTTTTGGACCGGTCAAGAATGGTCTAGTGATGTAGACTTATACAAGCAACTAGTAGGAAGAGATGAAAGAATTAAAATTATTGAATATGATGTATGAACCTAAAAATAGAGTAGAAGTAGATACACCAAAAGGCTCAGGCTTCATATGGATGATAACAGACTATGGTCATGAGACAGACACTATTTATACTGTGATTATAAATAGTACAGGAGAATTTTGGCAGTTTACTCATAGAGATATAAAAGCTAAAAGTAATATTACGTTTCGTAGAAATATGAAAAAAGCAATAGATCCTCTTATTGGAAAATAATAATTAGTATATTATAAAAAAGGATATACTATGGCAAAGGTTAAAGATGCAGCTGTAAGAGCATATGCAAAGAACAAGGTGTCACGCCCAGGCGTACATGCAAAGACTAAAACATCTGTTTCAAAGAAGTCTAGGAATTACAAGAAATTATATAGGGGACAGGGAAGATGAAAAAGTTATTAGTAGTTACCGGTTTGATTATGTTGGCATCATGTAAGTCTACCTCACACAAGTGTGATGCTTATGGATCAGTAGAAGAATATGATATACATAAGAATGATTTAGAGTTACAAAAAAAATATTCATCATATATTGTAATTAAATAAAATAGTTCTACATTTGTAGAGCCCTGCTTGGCATAGTGATTAATGGATAAATGACGAATAATAAGCTCCTAGGAAACTTGGAGCTTATTTTTTTTATACTATCTTTGTTTAAACCAACAAAGTTTAAATATGGAAGATAGAGTAGTACTTGAAGTCATCATAGATAAGGATGACCAAATAGTAGTTCAAATGGGTGATGCATCTGGTAGTATTAGCCCAGCAACTCTAGTAGGAATACTAGAACAAGTTAAGCATAGTATCTTTGAAAACCTTCGTGTAGAGAAAGTATCTAAGTCTAACCAATCATATGATGCGTAATGGAAATTAAAGAAACAAAGATTCCAAGCTTTGGTGAACAGCTTATTGGAATTACTTATAATCCAGAATCAGAAGACACTGTAGTTAAAATTAAGTCTATGTTTGCTGAGATAGCAGAGATAATGAAGAAGGATTACACAGAGAATAATAGACACCCGCTTAAGAGTCTCCTGTTTGATCATGCCGTGGGGGAGATAGTTAATGCACAAATGGCAGTAGTAAAATTAATAACACTTAAACATTACACAGATGAAGTTGATGGGGAGAAGAATCCTGATTGATATTCCTAAGAAGAAGGAATCAGTAATTGAGCTTACAGCAAAAGATGAGGAAGCAGTAATGCAAGAAGCTATGAAGCTTTGGACTAAGCTTAATGTTTATGCTACGGGGGATACAGTAGAGAAAGTATCACCGGGGGATAAAGTATATGTAACTACTGGTTCACTCCAGAATGCAGAGAAGGTAGAAATAGAAGGTGATGTTAAGCTCATGTTGAGCGAAGGTGATGTTGCAATAGTATGGTAAAGTTTTATAGAAATAAGCCTGTAGTAATTCAGGCTCTTCAGTGGACGGGTGATAACAGAGATAAGGTATTTGAGTTTTGCAAAGACTGTTATTTTAATGTAGACTTTGAAACAGTAAAGCCAAAACTAGTAATTAGAACACTTGAAGGTGATATGCAAGCTACAGTAAATGACTTTGTTATCAAGGGAGTTAATGGTGAGTTCTACGCATGTAAACCAGATGTGTTTGAAAAAACTTATGAGTCAGTTACTAATGAATAATATTTATATATTAGTATCTCTTTTTCAGTGAATAGTAGTTAATTTAGGTAAAGTCCCCAGGAATTTTCTTGGGGATTTTGTTATTTAAAAAGTTTTCAGTATATTATAGTGTAACATAATTTTTATATACCATGGATATTTTAAACTGGCTCTATTTACGTAAAGAGCGTCTCATTAAGAAAACAGCAAATAATGCAAATACAGATCTAGTAGCAATTGGTGCAGATGTATCTTTCCTTAAAAGGGATGATAAGTACAAGACTTATGCAATGCCTATTAAAGATCTGTCTTTAGCAGGTGATGTAGCTAATACGGGATATTATACAGTAGATCTTAATACTACTAGTACAGTAAACGTAACTACACCTAAAGGAGTTATTGAGATCACTATGGATTTTACTAATGCTATTGACCCAGCTGCAAACTTTGCAACATCAGTAGGACTTACCATTAATAACCCAGATATGGATTTTTCAGATCTTGATAAAGTGTACTATCAAGCAACTCCATATTATAATCCAGATCAATTAGGTGATACTTTTATCCCGTATGTTCTTGCAGTTGGTGCACTTCCTGGATTAAATCTTGAAATCTTCAATGCAAGTTCTGTAGAAATAGGAGGAGTAGCTTCATTAGCTCTTGGAACATCTACGACTATACTTGCTGAAGCAAATAAGATTTATACTTACTTGCCTACTACTACTACCGGTCCTGGATCAGGAGCTGTGGTTACACTTGAACGTGATGGTGCTGGAGCAATATCTAATATTATTGTTGCAAATACAGGTAGAGAATATGTTGTTTCAGATACATTAGATATTCCTGGTAATTACGTTGGGGGTGCTTCACCTGCAGATGATGTTACACTTAATGTTACTGCAGTAGACAATGAAAACATATTTACTGGAAAATTCTATCTATACTACGAACTATATAATTTCTAATTGTCATGGCAAAGAAAAAGAAAGTTGAGGAGCAGCCACAAGTTGTTGTGGTAAGAACAACTCCAACATGGAGTGAAAAAGTACGTGAGAGAAACACTGTAAAGAAATAAGTAATGTTAAATAATCTTACTAACTTCTTTAACCTGATAAGGGGAAGGAAGATCAAGAAAACTCTGGCTAATTCAGATCTTATTGCTATTGGGGTAAGGGATGATAGATTTGATGGTAAATACCAACCTTCTGCTATTAAGTATGAAGATTTACAAACACAAGTAGGTGTACCTTATAAAAGTTATGTAGCTCATTTGATACAGTCAGGTACAAATGCTCCTACGCCATTTGTGTTAGAAAATTCATTAGGTGTTAATGTAACATTTCAACGTGTTGTTGCAGGTCAATACATTATGTTATTTAGTGAGCCGGTCTTTACATCTCCTACATCAGCTTTTGTAACAATATCACAATTGTATGATTATGATGTACCAAGTGGAAATGGGTATAGAATTGGATATGGAATTAGTTTTTTTAATGTAATTACCATAGAAAGTTTTGATTTGCTTACTGCTACTTATAATGATGATATTCTTGGTCAAGCAATAGTACCTTGCATAATTGAAGTAAGAATTTATAATTAATAAATACTGTCATGAATACATTTACACCAGAAGCATTACTTGCAAGTTTAATTACAAAGTATGCATATCTAAATGATAATAATGCTACAGCCAATACAGTATACGAAATAATAATGGCTAGTATGCCTAAAAATTAATAGTCATGTCAATAGGTAATTTAAAATCAGAAGGTGACAAGGGTAATAACTTTCCTTGGCAGTTAAAAATGTTACGTGGTCTACAAGCAATTGTAGATGCTCTTACTGGAAATATAATTGGAAGCTCAAGAGCTGCTAAAGTACAAAGAGTCACAGGACCATGGACAAATCCTGCAAATGTATTTAGCTTTTCTGTAGCTAATGTAGGAGCTGCAAATGGTACTGTACTTGGAGTTACAATAAAACCAGGTGAAATAGTTAATTATGATGCTAATGGTATAAATAACTATTTTGGAACTGGAGATATTATAGCAAATGGAACTGGTACAGAATTACTAATTACCTGGATCACTGCGTAATGGGTACTATAATATCTACTTCTGGTTCATCAAATAGTGGTAATATTCTTACTAATCTTCCTATGCTAGCAGATGCATTTGGAAGATTGAGAGTATCTAATCCACTTACACTGTTTGATTCATCTCATAGATACAGGGATAATGGTCTATGGAATACTGATACTGCTAATGGTGGAACTGCTGTATTTAGTGCAAATGAGGGATTAGTAAACTTAAATGTAACTGGTACAAATGGATCTGAAGTACTAAGAGAAACTACAAAAGTATTCTCTTATCAACCTGGTAAGTCACTACTTGTATTCAATACATTTGTAATGGCTCCTGCACAAAACGATTTAGTACAAAAAGTAGGTTATTTTGGAACAGAGAATGGTATCTACATTCAGTTAAAAGACAGCACTTTAAGTTTTGTAGAAAGAAGTTCAGTTACAGGTTTGGTAACTGAGACTATTGTTGATCAAGCTGCTTGGAATGCAGATACATTAGATGGTAACGGAGCTTCAGGAGTAATCTTAGACATAACCAAGGCTCAAATCATGTTTATGGATATTGAGTGGTTAGGGGAAGGAACAGTAAGATTAGGGTTTGTAATAGATGGTAATTTTATAGTATGTCATAGATTTAATCATGCTAACTTAATTCCATCTACTTATATTACCACGGCTTCATTACCGCTAAGGTATGAGATAACTAATACAGGAACAGCAACTGCAAGTACTTTAAAACAAGTTTGTTCTACTGTAATATCTGAAGGTGGATATGAATTAAGAGGAGCACAACAAGCTATTGGTACTCCTATAAACGCACCTATATCTTTTGCAGCTCCTGCAACATATTATCCCCTTGTAGGTGTAAAACTTACAGCAACCAAACTAGATGCTATAGTTATATTAACTGCTATATCTATACTTGGATTAGGTAATGGTAAAAACTATGCTTGGAGAATAGTTCAAGGTGGAACAGTCACAGGAGGTGCTTGGGTACCAGTTGGTGCTGATTCGGCAGTAGAATACAATCTTACAGGCACATCAGTTGCTGGCGGAAGAATACTTGCACAAGGGTATGTAAATTCATCTAACCAAGGTTCTCCAAGTATCAATATATTGAAAGAAGCTTTGTTCTCAACTCAGCTTGAAAGAAATAGTTTTACCGGTGTAGCAACAGAACTTATTGTAGAAGCAGCAATAGATGCTATAGGAGGTACATTAGGTATGTATGCATCAGCAGACTGGGAAGAAATAAGTAGATAAAACTAAAGATAATGAGTACACAAATAACTATTAGTGAAGCAAAATCCAATGTTGTATATGTACAAACCGCAGGTTCTACAACAATTAGTGGAACCAGTCCTATATCCTTAATAGCATCAGGAATAGGATCTTTAGTAATTCCTGCTAATACTCTAGTAGAAGGAACTACATATAGATATTCTATGGGAGGTGTACTTGACAATGATA
>Ga0068876_10003396_pt1 | contig 11427 bp, 11 predicted proteins | sample NOAtaG_6_FD_66442 | JGI IMG/M metagenome (GOLD analysis project Ga0068876, IMG submission 66442) | Freshwater lake microbial communities from Lake Erie, under a cyanobacterial bloom - NOAA_Erie_Diel5S_2200h metaG | ecosystem: Environmental > Aquatic > Freshwater > Lake | place: USA: Ohio, Lake... | reverse complement strand
GCCGTTGGATCCGTGCCAACTACGGCTCCAAGTCCGTGAGCCTCGCCAACATCGTGAATGCATACGACGAAGCCAACAAATCAGGCGGCATGTTGGAGGAATTCGCATCTTCCAAAGAGGAAATCGAACTCAGCAAAACCCATGGACGCCTGGCCGGCAACCTGCACACCGACATGCACGAAGCCATCGGACACGCCTCCGGACAGATGATGCCCGGCATCAGCACCGAGGCCCTGCAGAACTACGCAAGCACCCTAGAAGAAGGTCGCGCGGACCTCGTAGCCTTGTATTACGTCATGGACCCCAAACTCGTGGAAATCGGCGTGATGCCCAGCACGGACGTAGGCAAGGCCGAGTACAACGACTACATGCGCAACGGCTTGATGGTGCAACTCCGCCGTTTGAAATTGGGAGACAACGTCGAGGAAGCCCACATGCGCAACCGTCAAATGGTAGCCAAATGGGTACTTGAAAAAGGCGCCCCCAACAAAGTAGTGGAAATGGTGAAGCGAAACGGTAAAACTTATGTAGTCATCAACGATTACGCCGCACTGCGCAAACTCTTCGGCGACATGCTCCGCGAAGTGCAACGCATCATCTCCGTGGGTGACTTTGCGGCCGGCAAGGCTTTGGTTGAAAACTACGGTGTGAAGGTGGACCAAGCCCTGCATCAGGAAGTGTTGGACCGCGTGAAGAACCTGAAAATCGCGCCCTACTCAGGTTTCATCAACCCCGTGCTGACCCCCGTAACCGATGCCAGCGGTAAAATCATCGACGTGAGGATCGAATACCCCAAGGACTTCACCGAACAACACCTCATGTACGGCGAGAAATACAGCTTCCTGCCTACCTATAACTGAGGTGCCACAGACGACTCCGAAAAGCCACCCTCACAACAGGGTGGCTTTTTGCATTGAAGGGAAGAGGGATTGCGGAAGATGGGGAACTCCGATAACTTTAGGGGAGCTACCCGTATGAAAGCAAAATCATTTTAGAATCAGAACCTCACCAAAACCTCCAAATTGGGCGGATTAAAGAATAAGAAATTCTCTAATAATTGAGATGTGCGTCATTTTAAATCACCCATGAATAAAATGAAAAAATTAATTTACATATTATACCTGCTGACAGTTTATTCAGCATTTGGACAAACCAAAACAGCACAAGACTTCGGCTTTAGACATATAGTTTATAAATACAAAACAGAAAATATTGACATCTTAATCAAATCAAAAAAAGACGAAGAAAACATTCCAAAACCAATCTTCTTTTTTTGTCAAGGTAGTTTACCAATCCCTTTGATAATTCATCAAGACAAAGATGTTTATGGGACTTTCCCATTCAATCCAGACAATTTATCAGTAAAATATCATCTAGTAATTGTAAGTAAACCTAACATTCCAATTATTGCAGACGTTTCTACCTTAAAACCTAACTTTACATATGTTGACAGCACAGGCATTTTTCCAACCGGCTACATAGAGAAGAATTTGTTAAGCTATTATGTTCCAAGAAACATTGCAATCGCCAAATACTTACAAAAGCAAAATTGGGTTTCTACAAAAGAACTAGTGGTTGCTGGACATTCAGAAGGCAGTACAATTGCAGTAAAAATGGCTTGCGAATTTAAAAAAGTTACTCGCTTGATTTATTCAGGTGGCAATCCAATGGGCAGAATTTTATCTATCATTCAACAAAACAGAACCTACGAAACAGACACAGACAGTACCAAATATGGTGAATACAATTTTGATTATTGGGCTGACATTGTTAAAAACAAAAATGAAATTTACGCTTCGAAAGGTGATGCATATAAGGCAACTTACGAATTTTCAGAACCAATGATAACATATCTTGAAAAATTAAAAATTCCCGTGTTGGTGACTTATGGTACAAAAGACTGGAGTTCTCCATATAACGACCTTTTACGTGTTGACATCATCCGACAGAAAAAAAGTAATTTTACCTTTAAGGCATACATTGGAACTGAACACAATTTTTTTCCATTAACTGAAGACAATAAACCTGATTACAATATTTTTAATTGGGACAAAGTAGCAATCGATTGGTTAAATTGGCTCAATGAAAAATAAATACGAACGCCTAACATCCGTTTTGCAAAAGCGGGATTCAGTGCTCCGCAGACACATTTGCGGTTAATCAAAGCTTGGTTCTCCGCATCAACATTTGTGGTAAAATGTCGCCACATTCGAGTAGCTGAAAAAGATACAGGAAGGCTTAAAAAGACAAAATGACACCTAAAAAATAATGAAACGATATTTTTGGACAGGATATTCCAACAAAGAACGAAATACTGCAATTTATGAGATTGCAAACATCATTGGTAACTATGGGTTTGTTACAGATTCTAAAAGATTCTCAGACTTACAAATATCCATGAAGATTGAAATCGAAGAATTTAAAATTGACAAATTATATTGTGAATTAAACAAATATTTAGAATTAAATGACTTTGAAAAATTAAATTCTAACTCTAAAAATGAATGTGAAATATTTTTAAATGTATCGTTTATAAAAGGGACAGGCAATCTCAAAATTGAAGTGCCTGCAATTCCAGGATAAAAAAACCACGACATCAGTATTCAATAAAAAAGCCCAGCCCCTAACACCAGTTAGGCCCAATGTGGGCTTGGGAACCAATACGACATATCCTTTAATTATTAAATTTCTTGGCAATTTAACTGGCAAGTGCAAGCAAACTGCCCGAAAAGACATAACTTCGACCGTTATCGGGCATGATTAACAATCACCCCAGCTAAATGCATCAAAGTTCCATGCGCATCAATAAATTCATCAGCGAAAGCGGTCTTTGTTCCAGGCGGGAAGCCGACCGTTTTATTGAGAGAGGCGTTGTATTCATAAACGACCGCAAAGCCAATATAGGCGATCAGGTGAAACCTGGTGATCGTGTTCGTGTGAATGGAAACAAATTGGAACCATTACAGGGCGAGGATGTTATTTTTATTGCATTGAATAAACCTGTTGGTGTAATATCAACAACCGAAGAAAATGTACGCAATAACATAGTGCAATTTGTAAACCACAGCAAACGTATTTTTCCTATTGGTCGATTGGACAAAGATTCGCAGGGACTCATATTTTTGACCAACAATGGCGACATGGTCAACAAGATTTTGCGTGCAGGAAATAATCACGAAAAGGAATATGTTGTAACTGTGAACAAGCCTTTAACCCAAAGCATGATCACCGCCATGGCAAATGGTGTTCCCATACTTGGCGTAACTACCAAAAAGTGTAAGGTTGTGCAGGAATCTGCAAATACTTTCAGGATTATTTTGGTACAAGGGCTAAATCGGCAGATTCGCAGGATGTGTGAACATTTCGGATATGATGTAATTAAACTGGAACGGGTTCGAATTATGAATATTGATTTGAAAGGCTTGCAGGTTGGAGAATGGAGAGATTTAACTGAAAAGGAAATGCAGGTCCTTTATAGCTTGCTGGAAAAATCATCCGGTGTTGATGAAAAAAAAGCAAAGCCTAAACAGCCCGCAAAAAAAGGCAACCCCGAGATTCTCAAAACATCGCGCTCAAAAAAATCTACACAAGGTCATTCATCTAACTTTAAGCGGAGCACAAAAGGCAAGCCCGCACGTAGACCGGGCAGGAGCTGACAATATTACACTCCCTCAGATCAGAATCAGTGTTTTTGATTATTGGTCATTTGTCAACATTTTTTTGGCATTCAATCATGTTTTAAATGAAAATATTACATGTAATTCTATTTACAATTTTAAGTTTATTAATTAAAAACCATTTTTCATCGTAGCAAAACCGCGTGCATCTGCCGGCCATCATTTTTTTGTACGTTTTAATCGCTCCATTGCTGAGCGCCTACTTCTAGACCCTTGACCAACGCCTAAACCCTCAGTCCTTTTTGATTCGATTGGACAATCCGATTGGCAAATACTAACACACGGCTACGGCACGCAATGCGCCAAAATTCTCCCAATCACTCCACCCCAATCGACTTCAGCGCCTCAAGAAGCTTGTCCTCTTTCGCACGGCCGTGCAGTTCTTTTTTAAGGCGATGATGACGGTCGTAGCAATACAAACTGGGCATTTTCAGGGTGCCGAATGCTTGCAGGAAGTCGTCCGGTTCGGTGAAAAGTACCCGCGCGTGGGGCCATACGTCCAACCCTTTGTTTCTCACGAAAGGAATCACCACCGTGCGGTCTGCCGGAGTCACGAGGAGAAAATGGGTGCTTGAAAAAGCCGGCATCGTGGTTTGCATCCATGCGAGTTCCTCTTGGCAGTGCTCACAATCGGGATCAAACAACATGATGACTACCGGCTGGGCAGGCGCCAAGCTGTCGCGGGTGAAGGGGCGTCCATTGATTTGCGTGAAGCTGAAAGCCGGAAGTTCCACACGGGCTTGGAAATCCTGGGCGGCCTGCCCCACCCATACGGCGTAATACACCGATACCGCAATCAGCACGATGGCGACACTCAGGGCAAGCAGGACTTTTTTGGTATTCATAGGGATGGTTTGAGTAACAAAACTACGCCAGGGGCTCGGAACAACAAGGGAGGGTGATCCAGCAGCGTTGCAATTGGACGAGGTTCTTTCTTGATTTGCAGCAAATCCAAACCCATGAAGGAAATCGAAGCCAAAATCCTTGAAGTCGACGAGGTCTCCCTCCTTGATACCCTGCAACGACTTGGGGCCGTGAGGGAGTTCAGCCTCCCCTTCCATGCGGTGTATTTTGATCTTCCCGGTCACCCTATCACGAACCGCGGAGAATCTTTAAGACTTCGTCGGGAGGGCGATGGCGTGATGCTGACCTTCAAACAACTTGTGGCCGATGCGCCCACCGGGGTGAAAATGCGGGAAGAAAAAGAGGTGAAAGTGTCCGACTTCGATGTCATGCGAGACATCCTGACCGGTTTGGGATACCTCATCACCTTGGAAATGCCTAAAACCCGCGTCCAATTTCGCTTGGATGGGTGTCACATCGTCATCGACCGCTACGAAGGACCCTTCAGCCATGTGCCCCCCTTCATGGAAATCGAAGCACCATCTTTGCAGGAATTGCACGCATCGACCCTCAAACTCGGTTTTTCATTGTCCGACCTCTGCGATTGGAGCACCCACGAAGTCCTGCAACACTACCGCCGGGAGGGATGACAACCCCAATGGCTTAACCATTCGTTAACATTGGGTTCAAAAATGCTTCATGCTATGGGGCCGGTTTCTGTTTTGAATGAAGGTCGGATGTTAATCCACAAGCCGAAAGGGAAGTAAGGCAGTTAAAATCATCCTGAGCAGGTCCCCATGATTGGTTTACCGGGAAAGATCAGGGCGCTTTGGGAGCTATTGTGGATTAACAAATTCTTAACAAACTCTTTCCAAATGCTGAACAGCGTGGGTGCGTCTTGGAATTAGTTTTGCGACATTCTTAACCGAAGGGCTCTGAGAGTCCTGAAACCACGCCGTTCCATGCCGATTTCACCTGAAACACGCAACACAACGTTAACCTTGATCCTTGGATTGGCCATGCTGCTTATCTGTATGGGCAACCTTGGTGCACAGACCGACACCACGGCCAAAGCTTTACCCAAAGCGGAAAAAAAGAAGTGGTATGAAAACATCGGCATTCGGGGCTATGTCCAAGTGCGGTACAACCGGCTTTTGGAAACCAATGAAGACTTGGGATGCGAGCAATGTGACAAGTCTTGGGGCAACAACGGAGGATTTTTCATCCGTCGGGCGCGGGTCATCATTTTCGGCCAACTCAGCAAAAATGTGTACCTGTATGTCCAGCCCGATTTGGCGAGCTCGGCGGGCTCTAGCTACCATTTTGCGCAAATCCGTGATGCCTATTTCGATGTGGGATTGGACAAAGACAACACCTTCCGTTTTAGGATCGGGCAGAGCAAGGTACCATATGGTTTCGAAAACATGCAGTCCAGCCAAAACCGTCTTCCCCTCGACCGAAACGATGCCCTCAACAGTGCCGTCACCAACGAACGTGACCTAGGGGTCTTTTTTTACTGGGCACCCAAGAAAAAACGCGAATTGTTCAGCGAATTGGTAAGCAGCGGGCTGAAGGGTTCAGGCGACTACGGAATTTTAGGCATCGGGGCCTACAACGGGCAAACGGCCAATCAATTGGAGTCCAACAACGAGCCCCATGTCGTTGCCAGGGCCACCTATCCCATTCAAGTGAAAGGACAAATCTTGGAAGCGGGCGTCCAAGCTTACACAGGGCAGTACACCTTGTCGTCTTCCAACCTCAGCGCAGGTGTCAAATACACGGAGGATCGAAACTACTTGGACCAGCGTGCGGCGGCATCGTTCATGTTGTACCCCAAACCGTTCGGTTTGCAAGCGGAATACAACGTGGGCCGTGGACCAGAATTCAACAAGGAAACCGACTCCATCGAAGTCCAAAACCTGCAAGGCGGGTATGTGCAAGCCATGTACAACCTCAAAATCAAGGAGCAGCAACTGTTTCCTTTTGTGCGCTACCAATACTATGATGGCGGGAAAAAGCACGAGCGCGATGCAAGGAGCTACACCGTGCGCGACCTTGAATTCGGTGTGGAATGGCAACCGTTCAAAACTTTCGAACTCGTGGCGATGTACACCATTTCCCAACGCCGTTACGAAGATTTTTCCAACCAAGACAACTTCCAAAAAGGTAACTTGCTCAGGTTGCAGGCACAGGTCAACTTTTGACCTTGCCTGACCCCGCATGATTCGAATACTCCTGTCTTTTTGGGTCGGCACCTTTCCCTTGTTGGGGATGGCCCAGACTTTTTGGCGTGAAGAACCACTGGTCCTCAGGTCCAATCCCGCGCCCTTGCACGCAACCTTGACCGTGCCCAAGTCCAATAAGCCTTGTCAATTGGTGATTTTGGTTCCCGGGTCCGGCCCCACCGACCGCAACTGTAACTCTGCGACAGGCCTGAAAACGGACGCCTTCCGATACCTTGCACATGACCTAGCCCTAGCAGGTGTTGCGAGCCTGCGATACGACAAACGGGGCATTGGTGAAAGCAAAGCAGCCCTCATCCGGGAAGACGACCTTAGATTCGAACAAAATGTGACCGATCTGTTGGCTTGGATGGACTTGGTTCGTCTGGACAAACGGTTTTCAGGACTGGTATTGGCCGGACACAGTGAAGGCTCGCTGATTTCCATCCTTGCCGCCAAACAATCCACGGTAGATGGGCTCATTTCCTTGGCCGGCCCCGGCAGACCTGCTCCTGATTTGTTGAAAGAACAGCTCAAGCCCCGACTGTCGCCGGAAGATTGGACGATAACAGGCAAATTGCTGGACAGCCTTTCTGCAGGTCTCAGGGTGAAGCAGAGCAGTCCCAAACTCAAGGAATTGTTCCGCCCAAGCGTGTTGGAATACCTGATTTCTTGGTTTCAATACGACCCGGCGCGGGAGTTTAGCAGTCTGACTTGCCCGGCCCTGATCATCCAAGGGGCCAAAGACGTGCAAGTGTCTGTGTTGGATGCCGAGCTGTTGAAGGCGGCAATGCCTCGGGCCGAATGGATGCTCATCCCGACGATGGACCACGTTTTGAAGCGTTTCTCGCCCAAAGACAGACCATCCCAAGTGGAAAATTACGTGAATCCACGCCTTCCCTTGCACCCGGACTTGGTTCCGGCCATCCTTCGTTTTTTGGCTTCACTTCCCTGAGGGGAACTCCTTGCTCAGCCATTCCAAAGCCAACGGGTAAACATCCCGAGGGGCATCCTTGTGGGTGAGCATGTCGATGTGGCCATAATCGTGGAGGTGTCCTTGCCCCTTTCCCAACACATGCACTCGATATCGGCTTTCCGGCCCGGTCTCTGCTGCCAAACGCGCCACATCCGCAGGATTGCCCAAAACATGATCCCTTTTGCCAGCCAAGTACAAAACAGGGGGAAGGTCCATTTGCTTCAGGTTGGCAGCATAATCGAAGCCATCTTCGGCATGCACCCAATCCTTGGCATGCACCCACCGGTCCGTGTCGAAAAACGTTTGAGCGGACAGGTTGTCGGCACCCATTTTATAATGCACTGCATCCAGATAGCCCTTCCGGCGGATGGAATACCGGGAAAGTCGGTCCCAACCAACGCCCACCATCCAATAATACCGCAGACTCCGGATACCGATCCTTCTTTTGGTTCCGAAAAACACCATTTTTTCCACCTGCACGGGCATCGAAGGCCTGGCCAAGTACGTGAGCATGTCCACCCCGCCCCAGGAATGAGCCACCCAATGCATAGGATTGAGGCCCTTTTCCGCGTGGATGAACTCCAAAATGGCAGGAAATTCCAACTCCATCAGTTCCTTCAATCCATGGGTGGAGTGGCGGCTGACCCGAGGTGTGCTGAGCCCACGACCCTGTAAATCAGGCACAAAGACATCAAATCCTTGTTGCGCAAGCCAAGGCGCGAACCCCTTTCCGTTGTCGGTGTAAAAAATACGGCCGTTTTCGATGGAGCCATGCAACATCAGCACAGGTTTGCCATCCGCATGGGTGCAAAATCGCTTCACATGAAGACTGACACCGCCACCCAAAGGCAAAAAATGTGAGGTAGAAACGGGTGTCATGGGAAGGGCATCATTCTGATTCGGCGGCAGTTCCTTCAGCCTTGGCTTTTGGGAAAATCAAGGACGCCACGATGCCTCCGGTCAAAATCACGAGGATGATGAGCAAGGAAGCCCAGGTCGGGAACTTGTACCAATGGGCGATGAGCATTTTGACACCGATGAAGGCAAGCAAAACCACCAAGGAGGTCTTCAGATAATGGAATTTGTCCAAAACTGCAGCCAGCAGGAAGTAAAGCGACCTCAAGCCCATCACAGCAAATATGTTGGAAGTGAAGGCGATGAAAGGGTCTTGGGTGATGGAAAAAACGGCCGGGATGGAATCCACGGCAAACACGATGTCAGTCGTCTCCACCACGACCAAGGCCAAAAACAAAGAAGTGGCGGCACGTTTTCCGTTTGACATTCGCACGAAAAATTTCCCATCCCCCAAGGTGTTCTCGATGGGGAAAATTTTGCGAATGAGACGCACGGAAAAACTATCCATCGGGTCCATGTCCTCATGTCCGCCTTTGGCCATGCTGTAGGCACTGTAGAGCAACAAGCCCCCGAAAATGTAGGTAATCCACTCGTATTCATGCACAAGGGCAGCCCCAAATACAATCATGATGCCCCTGAAGACAATGGCTCCCAAAACGCCCCAAAAAAGGATTGTGTGTTGGTATTTCACAGGCACCTTGAAGAAGGCGAAGATGATGGCCATTACAAAAAGGTTGTCGACACTGAGTGATTTTTCAATCAGGTAGGCCGTGAAATACTGCATGCCCGCATCGGTGGGGTCCAATCCCGTGATGCCCACGTCCACTCCCAAACCGATCCAATGGTTGGCATAGCCGAAATAAACCACCGCATTGAATGCCAAGCCCAAGAATATCCAAAATGCTGACAAGAGGCCGGCCTCACGTAAGGTCACGGCATGGGCATCCTTGTGGAATACCTTCAAATCCAAAAAGAGGAAAAAGGCAATCAGACCCAGAAACCCCGACCAAACGTATACGATGTCCATGATGTTGGTAGAAACGAAAGATACCCGCTTCGGTTGGCGAATTTAGGCAGAAATTGGAGTTTGGGTAAGGGTCGGGGCTGCAAATCATACAATGAAACATCCATTTGCCTACCTTGCATGGCATGCAAGCCTTGGATCAACATCCACATCGTTTGGAAAGCTTCCAAGTGGGCGGACAGGAGTTGAAACTTCATGTCCCCCTGGACCCCGATGCCATTTTTTTTGCCATGACGGAGGAGGAATTCGGTGAGGAGGAGCGGCTTCCCCATTGGGCAAGGTTGTGGCCGGGAGCATTGGGCTTGGCGGAATTTGTGACCTCCATCGATTGGCAACCCGGGCTCAGGGTCCTGGATCTTGGGTGTGGATTGGCGCTCAACGGCATTTTGGCGGCCCGAGCAGGTACCAAGGTGGTCGCTGCCGATTGGTTTGTAGACGCGTTGGATTTTGCCTCAGCCAATGCAAAACTGAATGATGTCGAGATGCAGGTGATGCACTTGGATTGGAACCATCCTCCTCCCGGTTTGGAATTCGATTGCGTACTGGGGGCCGATTTGCTGTACGAGGTCCGCAACCACCAACCTGTCCTTAACTTCCTCAATACAGTACTTACCCGGCACGGACGGGCCATACTGAGCGACCATGGCAGACCGCATTTGCCTCAATTCCGTGAATTGCTCGCCAAAAAGCAGTGGAAATACCAAGAAAGCATGCAAGGTAGCATCCACATCTTCGATTTGGCGAGAAGTTGATTCAAGTCAGGCCCAAATCCTTCAAAAAAGGGTCTTTGGCCACCCAAACATGCCGTGATTTGTCGAAAACCAAAGTGGTGAAGGACAACGGAATGACCCTCCTGCATTTCAATCGCCACATCCCCACCTGAAAGGACTCAAAAGTGACCCTTTTACGGAAAAAGCCCTTCTCCACTACGAAATCCTGGGCCCTGCCCTCCTCAAACAACTGCCTTAGGCCACTTGCCCCATCACATTGGATTTTTCCGACATACCGCTCCAACAAACTCCACCTGCCCATGGTGCCCCCCCAAGCGCCCACGCTCACTTCAACTTTTTCCGGCAATTCATCGTAACGATTCCGCTCTCGGATGAACAAGGGCGGACCAGCAGCCTCCAAAGTATATTCCAGCACCACCCGATTGTCTTCTTCCTCCACTTTGGTCACCACGAAAAGGGGTACCTCCCGATCCTGAAAGGCAGCAGGCAACGGACCATCTTCAATCAAACGCGATGACTTCATGTGCCAAATTTCGTGAATTTGAGGCTCCGGCCAAGCATGACTTTCGTGGCAAGCGCTGACGAATATCATTTGTCAAATCCGCAATATTTTCCCTTTTTCGGGCACATTTCATCCAACGTTAACAAAAAGCACATGAACGCTGCAAACCTTCACCTCGTTTTGAATCACCTCCCGGTTTTCGGATTGGCCTTTGCCATGATTTGGTTCCTGGTGGGCATCATCATGAAGTCTCAGGCCCTCAAACAAGCCGCGCTGTTGACCATGGTGGCCGTGGCCTTGGGCACCCTTCCCGCCTATTTTTCAGGTGAGGGCGCGGAAGAAATCCTGGAGGATTCGTATGTGCACAACCACGATGCCATCCACGAGCACGAAGAAGCGGCGGTCTTCGGATTGACCTTGGCATTGTTGGCGGGTGCAGGTGCGGCCGTTGCATGGTGGATGAATCGCCAAAACAAATGGGCATGGACCAACTACCTCACACTCGGTTTGATGGCTTTGGCTTTGGCCAGCATGATCCGCATCGGACATTTGGGAGGCGCCATCCGACACCCTGAAATCTCCGGCGCGCCTGAAGCC